>Ga0209698_10004702_pt1 | contig 14896 bp, 14 predicted proteins | sample LitLauG_LLR_2012_FD_187203 | JGI IMG/M metagenome (GOLD analysis project Ga0209698, IMG submission 187203) | Freshwater sediment microbial communities from Pennsylvania, USA - Little Laurel Run_MetaG_LLR_2012 (SPAdes) (version 2) | ecosystem: Environmental > Aquatic > Freshwater > Creek >...
TCCATCGGTCCGGCTGCAGTTGCGCCGTACGAAACCCCGGGAACGCAGGCCTTTGCCGAGACCGTGCGCCCCTTCGTCCGCGACCACAATACGATTCTGTTGTCGAATCACGGCATCGTTTGCTGGGCAGACACCGTGAGCCATGCCGAATGGTTCGTCGAAACCTTCGATACCTATTGCAAGACTTATTTAATCGCGCAACAAATCGGCAAGCCGCTCAATTTTCTTCCCGCCAGCAAGATCGATGAACTGCTTGCGATCAAACGGCGTCTGGGGCTGCCGGATGCGCGCATGAGCACTGATCCGGGCATCGCAAGCTGAACCGCATTCCCGGCCAGGGCGAGGGAAAAGCGAAAGTATGCTATACTGTATTTGCGCTCAGTGATTTGGTCGTGAGCGGTAGCCTGCCATTACAAGGCAGCTTGCCTTTTACAGATATTTCCCCAAGCCCCTACAGCGTAGCCACTTGAGTTCTCCTATTCGGAGAGTGTGCCCTTGGACCTTGTGTGGGTCCGGCAGGTTTTGAAGCATTCCATTCTGAATGTTCAGAGCCGAAATGAAATGGGACGAGTGGTGCCAGACCGGCAATGAGCCGCCTGGCGTACAAGTAGCGTGTGGCAGCTCCGGGCCAGGGCATTCTCCCCTTGAATGCAAGCTGGTCAGTCTATTGGAACGACTTTCGGTCCTCCCTTACGCATATCGATCATCAGGCCTGCGTCTATATGTGACGTGTGCCTCCAAGTTCGGCTCCGCCGGCAGGCTGCAGGAAATGCGGCTCCCGGAGCTCAGGAAAGAATTATTTTGACAACCAAGTTTTCGCAGTTCAATTTGTCCGCGCCTCTGATGGCGCGGCTCAACGCCAACAAGTTTGAAACCCCAACCCCGGTTCAGGCCGGCTGCATTCCTCCGGCCCTGGAAGGCCGCGATGTGCTCGCCACCGCCCAGACCGGAACCGGCAAGACGCTCGGTTTCCTCATCCCTATCGTGGAGATGCTGCAAACCTCATCGGCACGCGGGCCCGCGGCTCATGCTCTCATCCTGTTGCCCACGCGCGAGCTGGCCATGCAGGTAGAGCAGGCGTTCCTGGCCATTCGCTCAAGCTCCGACCACACCGTTGCCCTCGTGGTTGGCGGAATGGCCGAGCGCGCGCAGCTCGATGCCATTCGCCGTGGCGCAAAGCTCATCGTTGCCACCCCCGGCCGGCTCGAGGATTATCTCAAGCGCAAGCTGGTGCGGCTCGACCAGGTCAAGATCCTGGTCCTCGACGAAGTGGACCGTATGCTCGACATGGGATTCCAGCCCGCCATCGCGCGAATCGCGACAATGCTGCCAGCCAAGCGGCAGACGCTTTGCTACTCGGCCACGCTTGAAGGCGCCGTCAAGGAAGTGGCGCACAAGTATCTCAACAACCCCACGCGCATCGAGATCGGCTCAGTGTTGAAGCCTGCTGAAAATGTGGAGCTGCGCACATTTGAAGTGGCTCCCGACAAGAAGCAGGAGCTGCTCGAGCACCTGCTCGGCGCAGAGAAGGGCAGCTTTCTGGTTTTCGTCCGCACCAAGCACGGAGCGGAACGCGTGGCGCGCAGGCTTGCACGCTCCGGCTGGTCGGCCACGCAGATTCACGGCGACCGGTCGCAGGCCCAGCGCAACGCCGCTCTCCGCAGCTTCAGCGAGGGGCGTCACCGCATTCTGGTGGCTACCGATGTTGCCGCTCGCGGCATCGATGTGGCCAACGTGGCGCACGTGATCAACTTCGATCTGCCCAAGGTGGCCGAGGACTTTGTTCACCGCGTCGGCCGCACCGGGCGCGCATCTGCGCACGGCATCGCTTCCACCTTCGCCGGCCCCGCCGAACGCGGCGATCTGCGCAAGATTGAGAGAACGCTGTCGATCCAGATGAAGCGCTTCCGGGTCAGCTCGGTTGCGGAGAACGCGGCGTGATAAAGCAGCTTCTAGCTTCTAGCTATTAGCTTTTGCATGCCGACAAGAAAGGTGCCCCACACCTGACGGGGTTTTTCGTCGAGTGTGGGGCATTTGATTTTCTGGCAGTCGAGTCAATGCTTATGAGCGCTACCCGATGCCAACTTGAGCAGCCTCAGGCCTACCAGCAAAAACCAGACCGGATACAGCGGTCCTGCAATGGCCAGCAGAATCGTGCCCGAGACGGGAAGGAAAAGTCCGCCAACGATATGCGCCAGATCGAGCCCGTGCATGACGATGCCCAGCCATGCCGTCGCCTTGCTGAAGACGTTGCCACGCAACATCACTACTGAAATCATTACCGCGCCGCATTGGAGAAGGACTCCGCCGAGGATGGCGCCCGTCGAATGCCAGATGTCGGCGGCCATGATCGCTTCTCCGGCGGCTAGTAGTTGATTCCGCACTGCGTCGCTGGTTGCGGCCGCAAACTTGTCGCTGAGCGGGAGCATGGAAAGAGCAGTTGGTGTGGCGAGCACCAGTGTTACGCCGGCGAAGGCCAGCAAAGTTGAGAGCAGGGCGTTGGCGTGGTCGCTGCGGCGCAATGCCGCGAACATGCCCAGAAACAGCAGGTAGTAGAGCGGAAGGCAAGCGACAGTTGGCAGGTCGAGGCGCAGCAGGCCCACCACCCGATGGTGCTCGAGCAGGTCGAAAGCCTGTGCGGCGGAAGTGGGCTGGCCGCCAAGCACGATCATCTGCACAATCGTTGCCAGCGAGTAGAGGATGAGCAGCAAGGCGGCGATTCCGCCAACACGGCAGAGACCGCTCCAACTTACGTGACTCTCTTTTTCGTTCCCAAGTTCCGAAGTCATGCCGTTGAGCCCCCCAGGTGCAGGTGGAAGAAGGCTGCGATGCGGCGGCGCGTGTCCATGGTTGCCGCTTCGTTGTAACCGATTGCTTTGAACCGTAGCACCTTCAAAAACCCATAGCCGCGATGATTGTTCATGAAAGAGTGACCGGCGTCAGGGTACTCCTTTACGTCGTGGGGAACGAGCGCGCGTTCGAGTGCGGCCGCCAATTGATCGGCTGTGCCTTGCTCCCATTTGGCCATGCCGCCGTAGCTGCCGACGACCGGGCAGGCAGTGTTGAGAAAATCGTCGACATCTTTTGGAAGCGGACCGCCATAGTTGATGCCGGCGGCGGAGAAGCCGTGCCCGGAAGCGAGCAGCAGGGCGAACCCGCCGCCCATGCAAAAGCCAACGACTCCGATGCGTCCATTGCAGCCGGGTTGCGCCAGGAGCCAGCTTCGAGAGGCTTCGACGTCGTCAAATGCTGACCCGGTGCGCGCGATCATGTCGCGGATGACCTGGCGGATGCAAACAAGCCTGCCGCCCTTGTAGTAAAGGTCCGGAGCAACTGCGAGAAGGCCGGCCTCGGAGAGCCAGTTGGCCTGGTTGCGATTGTCCTGGCTCATGCCCAGAATGTCATGTAACACCACCACGCCGGGTACAGGAGAGGCGGATGAGGGGACGGCTAGCCATGCGGGCATCTGGCCCCGCGGTGTAGGGATGAGGACGTTGGGCATGATCGTTCTCCCACGCCGGACGGCGGTCTCGCTGCCGACTACAGCAAAACCAGGGATGACGTTTCCCAAAGCCAATACACTCAAGTCGACGCGACCCGCAGGGAGCGCCGATCTCGCCCAGAATCCGGTGGGACAAAGTTTCGCTGGTTTTGCTCAGGCGATTCTACTCCTGCTGTGGGGGCCGGATCGTTAATTGTGGGGATTCAGCCCCAATCTAAACCTGGAGATACGGGATCCACACTTGCATTGCGGCGGGACCGCGGTTCGCCCAGGCGTAGTAAGGGATCAGCTTCAAGGTAGTGGGCACATCCTTTGCTTCAACTGATGAGGTAGCCGGGAAGTAGAGACCGGAGTCGGCGCTCACGCGGCGGTTGGTGCCGGGGTGCTCGAGGGTCATTACGCCATTGAGAAGCTTCGCGTCGAAGTTTGCCTTTGTGCTCTCCCCTAGGTGGACTGCATATCCCGACAGGTCTCCTGCACTGGCCTGATCGAGTTGGTCCGGTTGCTCCATACAGAAGACGATGGGCCCGCGCTGGAATGCGACGCGGCCGCGGTCCTCGGTGACGGCGGGGTTCGCTTTGAGCAGGTGTGTCGTCATGTCGAATTCCATCTCGACGACATCGTTCGACGACCATTTACGATGTACCGCCAGATATTCGCCGGAGCGCGCCCCTGGGACCGCGGTCCCGTTGACTTTCACAGTGCTTTGCGAAGACCAGCCGGGAATGCGCAGAAAGACGGCAAACTCCGCGGGCGTGGCCGGAGTGACGGTGAGCTTCACCTTACCGCTCCACGGATAGTCTGTCGCTTGTTGAATCTTCAGTCCGTTGCCGTCGTGCAAGCGCCAGTTCATCTCCGAGTTGTCGTAGAGATGGACATAGACGCCCTCGTCGCTGGTTGAGTAGAAGTAGCCGGGCAGCGAGGCGAAGGTGCGCTCCAGGTTCGGCGGGCAGCAGGTGGTGTCGTACCACGGATTGCGGATGTGACCCTCCGGATCGTGACGATCTCTCGAGTCGCCGGATGGATCGAACGCCAGCGGATTCCGGTAGCAGTAGGTTGTGCCGTCCAGCGACATGCCGGAGTTGATGCCGTTGTAGAGCGCGCGCTCAATCACGTCGGTGAAGCGCGCTTCGCCGGAGGCCGCAAGCATGCGCCAGTTCCACATCATCATGCCGATAGCGGCGCAGCTTTCGCCGTAAGCACGCGCGTTCGGCAGCTCGTAGGGGTCGCCGAAGGCTTCGCCGCTCTCGCGCGCTCCCACGCCTCCTGTGACGTAAAGCTGATGCCGGGTGAGATCGTTCCAGAGTGCGTTCAGTGTCTTCCAATAGGCCGGGTCGCCGGTCTCGAGGTAGTAGTCGGTCGCGCCGCAGCAGGCATACATGGCGCGCACCGCGTGACCTTCAAGCCTGGTGCGGGAGGTGAAGGGAATGCCGCAATACATGTAGGTAATCTGCTGCGGGCGCAGTGGAATCCTTGCGTCTCCGTGAAGGATGTATCCGGCCAGCTCAAGATACTTCTGCTCGCCGGTTGTTCGATGCAGCTCCACCAGCGCCATTTCGATCTCAGGATGTCCTGCGACAATCCCCTTCTGGTTCGCCCCCGGTCCGTAGTTGGGGAGGAGAAAGCCATCGACGAAGCGGATGCCGGCGTCGAGCAGTGTGCGGTCTCCTGTGGCGCGGTACAAAGCGATCGCGCCCTGCAGCATGTGGCCGATGCAATAGAGTTCATGGCCGGTGGTCTGCACGTCGTATTGCATCCGCAGGGACTTTCGGTCGTCCACGTAGTAGGTGTTGAGGTAGCCGCTTGGCTCCTGCATCGCCACTACGTCGCGAATCATGGCAGCGGTAGTCTCGCGCAGTTGTGGCTGGTCGGCTGTTTGCAATGCAAAGCCGACAGCCTCGGCCCACTTGTAGATGTCGGAATCAGAATAGACAGGGCCCTTTTGCGGTGCGGTCGATTTGCCTTCGAGGCGCAGGAAGTTGTCCATGCGGCCGTGGGCCAGCAATTGATCGTGCATGGTGGGGATGCTGGAGTCGAGATTCGTCTTGCGCCGCTTCGACCAGAAGCCATCCTGAATGGCGACGGCTCTTACCGGCACCGATTTCAGTTTGGCGTGAGGGGAATTGGTTAGATCGAGGACCCCGGCATCTTTCCATGCTTCACTCCTTGCGGTCTCGCCCGGCGCGCTCGCCGGCTGCGGTGAGCCCGAAAGCAGCGAGAGCAGGCCAGCGCCAGGCTTGGCTTGAGCAATCGCGGGCGGAATCATGGATGCTGCGGCGGAGGCAATGAATGTGCGGCGGGAGAAAGGGCTTCTCACGGATAGGCTCCCTTCGAATTGAACGAATCGAAGCTAGTTCACCCGGCAGCTCAATGTCAAGATAACGTTTACCCCAGTTTCCATCCCAACGCGCATTCCTGCATCTGGAGCGATGCCAATTCTTAGGAATCTGTGCCGGAAGTCTGAAATGAAAACCCGAGATCGATTGACAAGGCATCCCTTTTCTTCTGAATCTGCGCTGGCCAGTTCGACTGCGAATCAGGAGCATTCCATGAACGAGTATCTGTTTATTCTTCGCTGGAACTCTGCGCAGGCAAGGTGGACAGCCGACGTTGCGAGGCATTCAGCGCCTCCACTCTTGGAGAGCTGATTCCGAGCAATGCGGCAATTCGCCTCAGTTCGGAAAGGCCCAGTTTTAGCCATTCGTCCTGATGCCGGCAACTAAGGACGAATGCCAGAATGACGTCTTCTCTTGCGCGCTCCGCGCGCTCAAACAGATCCGCTTCGCGGGCTGCTTCCAGCGCGCGCATTTCACTCAGGTCTTCCTCGCGCGGGATCAAGCGAAGTCGATTGTGGCCATTCCACTCTCTTCCGTCATACCGGAAGCAGAGGCCTCCGGCATCGAATGATTTGGGCGGACGGCCTCTACCGTCGACTCCCTCTCGATCCTTGGGGCAAAGGAATCTCTTGAGTCAGGTCTGGAAATCACCACGCGATCACCAACTCTGACTTCTAACTGGTGCGAATGCATCTGGGCTCCTTCATCATGGTTGCTGCCCGGCAAAGACTTCTAATGCCCGGAGATCGGAGACAACAAAGGTTGATCCGCGCTGCTCGATGAGTCTTAGACCTGTCAGGTCGTCAAAGCAGCAGTGGACCGTTTCTAGGGAAAGGCCAAGGTACAGGCCGAGTTGATCGTTTGTGAAGGGACATTGGATTAGCACACCGGATTCCGTGCGTTGCCCTTTGGCGCACAACTGGAGCAGGAACTGTGCCAGCTTGATCGGGGCGATCATGCCGGCCCGAAGGAATGCAATTGTTCGCAGCCACGTTTATATTCGGCGCACAAAAGGCGCGCAGAGTTCCCCATCGCAACCGGATAACGGAACAGAAAGTCGAGAAAGCTCTGGCGCGGAAGCGATGCGATTCTGCAAGGAAACAGTGCGATGGCCGTCATTCCGTAGTTGGAGCCGCCAAGCGTGGCAGCGAGCCCCAGAATCTCCCCAGGTGTCGCAGTTGCGAGCGTGAGCCGCTCGCCCCGGATCGAGTTCATCGTGAGTTTCACGTTCCCGTCAAGAAGGAACAGAATGTTGCAAGGCTTCTGCTTTTCCGCGAACACAACCGCATTTTGCGCACACCAAAAAGGAGCTGTAAGCGATTCAAATTCGCACATTGCTTCCGCTGTGAGGCCATTGTAGAACTCACCCGTCCGCCATATCGAGGGGGAGTCGTTCCACATGTTTGCGGAACGCGGGCGGCCTGGCGAGTGGGTCAATTCGCCAGGCGCGGCATTCCAGGGTTTGTTCTGAAGCCGATCTACGCCGGAACAACAAGTATGTGCTACTTTGTGAGCGCGAAGGTGGAGATATTCCACGATTCTCCTTCTTTCTCGATCTTCATCGAAAGGTGCCTCGGCTTCTCAACTCGCGCTGGCGAAAAGGAACGCCTGCGTCGTCCGCATCCTCGCCTTGTTCGCCATCAGAACTTCCATGCCCTCCAGCATCTCGCTCTGATCGGTCCCGAAGGTTGCATCGACAAACGTGTCGGGATGACGTGACGAGCCGGCAATGCAAACCACGGGAACCTTGGAGCCAGTTGCCCGAATCAGGAAGGCAAGTCTCTCCCTGTCATCCTCAGGAATGGAGTGCCCCAGAAGAACCATGTCGAAGTCGCCGGCCTTGAAGTGAGTGATTGCCTCTCTGATTGAGTTCGCCGGGATGAAGAAGTAACCCGCGGATCTCCACGTTGAGTCTTGAGTCCCCGGAATCAGGGAGTCAAGGCAAACGGCAAGTACTACGGTAGTTGGCATGCATACTCCAGGTTCCGCAATGGCGGTACGGTCGTTCGCAAGTTTTTTCACGGATCAATCTTTTTTTTGAATTGCCCGCGCTTCCCAAGCCAAACTGCAATTGTGCTCACACTTTTCCCTGGGTTTTAGGTTTGAATACGAAGCCGAGGGAAAATCGAGGTTCGAAGACATGCAGGTGCAACAGGGACTTGGCTGCCGGTTTCCAGGATTCACCGGTTGGGATTAACTGGTCGTCTCGCTTGAGTTGGTCTCTTGCAAGGGCTGAGGAAAGTAACCAGGCTGGAGGCCGGCCATGATCGAGGTCTCTCCTGCCTGGAGTCTTTCGCAAACTAGCCTTCAGCTTAGATAGAACACAAATCCTTCCGGTAAACTGTGCATTTTTGACCGGATTTGCACAAGATCATCGATCGCATGTTGAATTCATGTGGATCGATTCTTGAATCTTCATTTCTTAACAGAAAAACTCAGGATCAACCATTTCTCGACGCCGCGGTCAGCCTGCCTGATAAGCGCGAAACATCGAGGGGCATCCCAATTCGCAACCCAGCCGGAATATTGCAGAAAGGCGGTCTGATCGCCTGAAGCCGCGGCATGATAAAGATGCAAGATCGCGCCGGTCTGGCTGGGGCATCTTGCAAGTCCTGCCAGGTGATCAAATACAAGCAACTCCGTCTCCGACTCGGATTGGGATCATCGGCAAATTGCAGGCGGAGCGTGCAGGCATGGCCGGTCATTCGCGCGGCCATTCGATGCCCCACTTCGGGTTGCAGATCTAGGTCTTTTCAAGCCAGGAAGAGAGTCGACCCCCGATTGCCAGGCGGTTGGCGAACAAGCGGCACCTTCTCTCCACGATCTCAGCTCAATCGCCAGACTTTTTGGCTTGACGCTGGCCTCTCACAGAAGCATAATCGTCCGCAAAGGTGCCTCCCGGGTTCCTGTTTCAGGCTGAACTTCCCCAATCCCATTCCCCGAACGTCGAGGCACCTGTCGAAAAGGGAGGTCCTATGAGCACAATTCCGTCTGCAGCGTTAGACATGGATAAACTGAATGCCTTCATCGGGCATTTCGTGACCGATCTCGGCGCGGCCGTCCACGCAGGGATGGTTGTGATCGGAGAGAAGCTGGGGCTGTACAAGGCGCTGGCTGTCGGCCCAATGAGTTCTGCGGAACTGGCCGCCCGCACAGGCACCGATGAACGATATCTGCGCGAATGGCTGGCCTCGCAAGCGGCTGGTGGCTATATCACCTTCGACGGACAGACAGAAAAGTTCAGCCTGACTGAGGAGCAGGCATTCACGCTGGCGAACGAAGACAGCCCTGCCTACCTGCCGGGGGCATTCGAGCTTGCATTAGGCTCGCTCGCCGCGGTTCCAAGGATTGCGGAATCGTTTCGAACCGGTGCTGGAATGGGTTGGCATGAACACGATGAAGGTGTTTTTCACGGGTGCGAAAAGTTCTTTCGTCCAGGCTATGCTGCCAATCTGGTGACCACATGGATTCCCGCGCTCCAAGGCGTGAAAGAAAAGCTCGAAGCCGGAGCGCGAGTGGCGGATGTGGGATGCGGCAAAGGGGCTTCGACTCTGTTGATGGCACAGGCATTCCCCAAGTCCGAGTTCTTTGGCTTCGATTACCACGACAAATCAATTGAAGGGGCGCGCGAATCCGCCAGGCGGCAAGGGGTTTCAAATCGTGTCCATTTCGAAGTGTCCAAAGCGAAGGAGTTTCCGGGCGACAACTACGACTTTGTGGCCGTCTTTGACTGTTTGCATGACATGGGTGACCCGGTCGGCGCTGCCACTCACGTCCGGGATTCGCTGGCCAAAGACGGTACCTGGATGATTGTCGAACCCTTCGCGAATGACCAGTTGAAGGACAACCTGAATCCCGTTGGAAGGGTGTACTACTCCTTTTCAACTCTGCTTTGCACTCCGTGTTCGCGATCCCAGGAGATTGGACTCTGCCTTGGCGCGCAGGCTGGCGAGCCGCGCATCCGGGACGTTGTGAGAGCGGCTGGGTTCAGCCACTTCCGCCGGGCCACCGAAACGCCCTTCAACATTGTCTACGAAGCGCGGCGGTGACCGGCAGCTCGATTCTCCCGACTACTTCAGGATGTGCTCTCTAGCGTCGCGTCGTGCAGGGGCCTTCTTGCCGATGTGACTCAGGACAATGCCGTTGACCTTGGTGCCCTTTTTACGCCCTCGCACCGACCTTGGCGCGGGTTGCCGGGACCAACTGCGGAAGTGAACCCCGTTGGAAGCGGTAGCGGTGAGGAGAAGTCGCAGGTGTGCGCGCGGTGACGAAGGTACCGGCCAGATGGGAAGAGCGTGTTTTTCCACAGTCTTTGTGGCCCGAAGCGTCAAGACCGGCTAAGCATCCAGCCCCACATTTCGTTGACTCCAGCCTCCATTTCGGGTATTCTGAAGACCTTGCGCGGTGTTGCGCCTGGGGTCTGTGTGTACGGGGCCCCCAGCGACAGGTCTTCGTCGATGGGGTGATGAGTACTCACCCGGACTCGGCTGACGGATGCCCCTGAGGGGGATTCGACAGCAACAGGACACAGGCCGCTGAACGTCGATTCTGTTCAGCCCAGCCAGAGCCCTTTCAAAGGGCCAACTCGAGCAGTCCTCACCCGAACAGATTTGTTTGGCAGTGGGTAGAATTCAGGCCCGTGCGCTTTAGAGCGCGGGCAAATGTGTTTTGCGCTGGTATTTGAAGGCAGGAGTGAGATGAGTACCTTTGTTCCGAGCGGCAAGGATATTGCCCGCAAGTTTTATGTGATCGATGCCAGCGGCAAGACGCTGGGGCGCCTGGCGACCAAGGCTGCCGACGTGTTGAGCGGCAAGCTGAATCCCCAGTACGTTCCTTATATCGACGTCGGTGACCACGTGATTGTGATCAACGCCGAGAAGGTGCGGCTCACCGGCCTGAAGGCTGGCCAGAAGCTCTATCGCCGCTATACCGGTTTTCCCGGCGGGCTGCGCGAGGAGTCGTTTACCCGCCTGCTGAACCGCAAGCCGGAGATGATCCTGGAGCAGGCCATCAAGGGCATGCTGCCCAAGAGCAAGATGGGCCGCCAGATGGCCACCAAGCTGAAGGTTTATCGCGGCGACAAGCATCCCCACCAGGCGCAGATGCCGGTGGCGTTGGAGATTGTGTAAGAACAGCAGCTAGCTGCTAGCTTCTAGCTGCTAGCTTGTGCAGTTGAGATCGAGGGTTTTAAGGCTTTTAGCTAGAGGCTAGAAGCTGGAAGCTAGGAGCTGAGGAAACGAATGGCAGATCTGGTTCAGTATTACGGGACGGGGCGGCGCAAGTCGGCGATCGCGCGCGTCTTTCTTCGTCCCGGCACGGGCGAGTGGAAGGTCAACGGCAAGCCTTTTGAAACCTACTTCGTCACCGAGCAGCAGCGCGTGGCCGCAAAGCGGACGCTGGTTGTGGCCGAACTGGCAAGCACCTTCGACGTGGTAACCACGGTCAAGAGCGGCGGAGTTGCTGCCCAGGCCGATGCCGTCAAGTTGGGTATTGCCCGCGCCCTTGTCGAGTTCAACCCGGAGCTGCGAAAGCTCCTCAAGGCTGAAGGACTGATGACCCGCGACGCGCGCCAGAAGGAACGCAAGAAGTACGGCCAGAAGGGCGCTCGCAAACGGTTCCAATTCAGCAAGCGTTAAAGCGCTTGCAGGGACTGAGGGACAAGGGAATAAGGACTCAGTTTTCGGCATCGTGCCGGTTTCTAGTCCTTGGTCCCTAGTCCCTGGTCCCTCGGTTTCAAATCCCCCGCGCAAGCGGGTTTCAATTCGGACGCCGGCATCGACCATCCGGATGCAATCCAATAAGGAGGCCAATGGCCACGATCACAATGAAGGAGCTGCTCGAAGCTGGTGTTCACTTCGGGCATCAAACCAAGCGCTGGAACCCCAAGATGAAGGAATACATCTTTGGCGAGCGCAACGGGATCTACATCATCGACCTGCAAAAAACGCTCAAGCTGTTCAAAGACGCGTCGAAGTTTGTCACTGAACTGTGCGCCGGAGGCAAGACGATTCTCTTCGTTGGCACCAAGCGCCAGGCTCAGGATGCCGTTGCTGAGGAAGCCAACCGCGCCGGCATGCCCTATATCAACCAGCGCTGGCTGGGCGGGCTGCTCACCAACTGGGTCACGGTGCAGAAGTCGGTGAAGCGCCTTCAAGAACTCGATGACATGGCCACGGACGGCCGTTACGAGCTGCTTACCAAGAAGGAAGTTATCAAGCTGGAGCGGGAGCGCAAGCACCTCCAGGCCAACCTGGCCGGCATCAAGACCATGAAGCGGCTGCCCGATGCGCTCTTCATCGTCGACTCGAACAACGAGGCGATCGCCGTGAAGGAAGCCCGCAAGCTCGGCATCCCGGTTGTCGCGGTAGTTGACACTAACTGCGACCCGACGGTTGTAGACTACGTGATTCCCGGCAACGACGATGCCCTTCGCGCCATTCGCCTGTTCACCTCCAAGATCGCCGACTCGGCGGCCGAGGGTGTGAACCTGGTGGGCGACAAGGCTTTTGCCGAAGAGATGCCCATGCCTGCCGAAGCGGAGGCCGTGGCCGAGGAAGCCGCACCCGCCGATGCAGAAGAAGTGGACCTGGAAGCGGTGCTGGGCGGAGGCATTCGCAAGGCGCCTGCCGCGGTTGTAGCCCTGGACGAGGCCGAAACGGCCGAGGGCGCTCTTTAATCATTGCTGCGCACCTCAAGTGCGCAACTGAGACGAGCGTGGCCGCCCGATTTCAGGTGCCACGCTTTTCTTTTGCAAACTCAAGTTCAGCGGGATTTTGAATGAGTGATTTGAAAGGGAGTTACGAGGGATGACTGTGACTGAAAAGATTGATGCCAAGCAGGTGAAAGAGCTGCGCGAGAAGTCCGGCGCGCCCATGGGCGATTGCCTCAAGGCGCTCCAGGAAGCCAAGGGAAACATCGAGGATGCATTTGTGGTGCTGCGCAAGCGGGGCATGGCCTCCGCTCAGAAAAAGGCGTCGCGCTCCACCAACGACGGCTCGGTATTCCCATATATCCACGCCGGCGGCAAGCTGGGAGTATTGGTCGAGGTGAACTGCGAGAGCGACTTTGTGGCCCGCACCGAGGACTTCCAGGATCTGCTCAAGGACATCGCCATGCACATCGCGGCCAGCGATCCTCGCTATGTGAGGCCCGAAGACGTGACGCCCGAAGACCTCGAACGCGAGAAGGATATCTTTCGCGCCCAGGCTGCTGCCACAGGCAAGCCGCCCGCGGTGATCGAGAAGATTGTCGACGGCAAGATGGCCAAGTTCTACGAAGAGGTTTGCCTGCTGGAGCAGCCCTTCATCAAGGACCAGGCCGTCAGCATCAAGGAACTGATCGCACAGAAGGTCGGCAAGCTGGGCGAGAACATCACCGTCCGCCGCTTCGCCCGCTTCAAGGTCGGCGCGCCCGACTGGACCGTGGCTCAGGCCAAGTCAGTTGAGACCGCGGCGGAGTAATCTCGGCGCAGGCAAATGAAAAGGGGCAGTCCGCATCGCGGACTGCCCCTTTCTTACGCGGACCCGAAGATCCGTGTTTTACGGCAGGTAGTAGCGGAACGATGTGAACACCATGTTGTCGGTGCCGTGAGCGCCGCCGCCTGGGTTGGTTGTGCCACCCGCGCCGGACCAGATATCGCGGCGGATGTTCTCGTACGTGATGCCCTGGCGCAAACGGCCCTTGGGACCGTTGTAGATGTTGTACCAGTAGCCGCCTACGAACTCCTGCACATCCTTGGTGTTGCCACCGCAGTTTGCGGGAGCGGTCTGATTAGCCGCTCCGGCTCCCGCGGATCCGGATGCCTGGGTCTCCGTCAAGCAGCCCGACATATTCGCCGTCATCGTGCCGTAGCCCACCTGGGTGGTGCCGTTCAGCACGTAGTCGCGGTAAACATAGTCGCCGCCGTAGTTGGCGTAGATGTTCAACCTGGGTGTGGGATTCAGCTCCACCGTGCTCAGCGCAGAGAAAGCCTTGAGAGGTTCCAGTACGCCGGTGGGGCGAACCGTTACGTCGGCGATGGTCGAGTTGCCGTAACGGCCCACGCCCACGCCATAAAGCCCCTTGAGGCCAATGGTGACCTTCTTGTCGGCAAACGGGCCGCGGAAGCCGCCGCCGACACCGCCGGCCGGCTCCATATCGTTATACGGCGCGCCAGAGGTGGGGTAAATGCGATCGCGGAAGAAGCGGCCGATGCCGAAGATTTCCCAGTGGCCCCAGCCCGGCTCGAACGCGGCCTTGGCGACCATGTCGGGCGCGTAGTTGAAAGAGTAGTTGGCGGTTGCGTTGTAGAGGCCGCCGCCCGTACCCGTGGAACCGAACACATAGTTCGAGGGCAGGCCCTGGCCGGCCGCGTTGAGCAGTTGAGGGTTCTCAGCCGCGATGCCAACGAAGGCCTTCTTGCCGATGTTCTTGCTCACGCGGAAGCTTTCCTGGCGGGCCCAAACAAAGCCCGCATCGTACTGCGCGTCAATGGTGGACGGCAGAACCTGGGTTCCGCGGGTCAGGCCCGAGGTGGTCTCGGTGGTCAGCGACCACCCTGTGCCGCCTGAGAAATCCCAGCCATTCGCCGTCTTCGCATCGGCCCATAGTTCGCGCTGGCGCATTGTGTAGCTGTTCGATTGGTTACTGTTCGAGGTGGTGCCCGAGCTCAACCAGTCCGCCTCGTAGTATCCGGTCATCGTCATGCTGGCAAGTTTGCCGGTCGCCTTTACGGCAACACGCGACTGGCGGGCGCTGCCGAAGAACTCGCTCATCTGCGCGCCGTCCGCGTTCTGCAGCGGGACGCTGCTGGCGCCGGTGTTGATGTCGTCGCCGGTTGCGCCCTGGCGCCACACGGTTGCAGCCTCTAAGAAGCTGCCGGTGGGCGAGATTGTGATGCCCTTGAAATTGAGCGCATCGGGGCTGGCCATGGTCTTCTTGATCGCCGAGATATCGTCGCTGAACGAGCCGACGGCTATGGCGTTCACATTCCTCATGTCGTCCACCGTGGCCTTCAATGTCGCCGCGGCGGTGGAATTGTCGGCCACCGCTTGCTGCTGTGCATCGGCCGATGCCTGGG
>Ga0209698_10004704_pt1 | contig 14893 bp, 36 predicted proteins | sample LitLauG_LLR_2012_FD_187203 | JGI IMG/M metagenome (GOLD analysis project Ga0209698, IMG submission 187203) | Freshwater sediment microbial communities from Pennsylvania, USA - Little Laurel Run_MetaG_LLR_2012 (SPAdes) (version 2) | ecosystem: Environmental > Aquatic > Freshwater > Creek >...
TCTTGTATTAGCTCCGTAACTCCTTCTTCATCGGGCTCAGGACCAATACCAATGCTGCCAACTGCCAGGAGGATGACTTCTCGCCAGTGGGCGTCATGCAGGTGCTGCTTGACGAAATCGACTCTCCGCGAGAGGCATAAGCGCGATGACCGAGCAATGGGAAATGACCACCGGACTGCCGTACAAGTTGACGCCTGATCAGCCGCAGAGCGAACGCGATCGCTACATGGTCATCCGGCGCGACACGCTTGCCCCGGCGACGAGCGACCCGATCTTGTCGGCTTATACTGAGACCGGAATTTGCTCGTTTCGCGGACCCGACGGCGCACCATATGAACGCGACTTCGGCCCCGACGGCATCCGCATTGTGAGGAGGTAGGATTTGACCGATTCGGTTATCGACCTGAGCCATTGGCAAGCGCCGGTAAATTTCGGAACCCTTCGCACCAGCGGCATCCAAGCCGTGATCCTCAAGGCTACCCAAGGGTCAAGTTGGATCGACCCCACTTTCATGGCGCGCAGCACGGCCGCGCAAATCGCCGGTTTGCTAGTTGGCGCATACCATTTTGCCGACGCTTCCAACCCGATCGCGCAGGCAGCCCACTTCCTGACGATCGCGGGGGGCTTACCGCGCTTGGCCGTGGACATCGAACCGAACGGCATGGGCGACACGGTGTCGATCGCGCAAGCGGCCGAGCTGGTCGCGCGCCTACAAGCGGTCACGGACAGGCTGCCGCTGGTCTATATCGGCCGATATGGCCCGACCGGCACCGGGGCAGGCTTGCCCAACTCAGTGCTTTCCCGGTGCCCGCTATGGCTCTATGAGACGGAATCCGCCGTGGCTCGCCTGCCGGCCGGGTGGGCGACTTGGTGCTTATGGCAATACGATCAGAACGCCAGAGTGGCCGGGGTAGGTTCGATTTGCGACCGCAGCCGTTTCAATGGGACCGCCGACCAGCTTGCGGCATGGTGGGGCTCGTGACCAACCTGGGAGGATTGCCGCTGACTGACTGGCGAGTCGAATGTTTCACGGTCTCCGAAGAACAGGCAAGATTCGAGGCGCTACGCGCTGCGATCTCGACTAGTAGTAGGGGACGCTACGTACCGGCCGGTACGTACAGGAGACTGACGCGGGACGGGAAGACGATTATGTCTGACACGCCAGACGAGTTGCGCGATTTATCTGACTTCAAATATCACTGCTTCGGTAACGTGTTAATCAACGGGTTGGGCTTGGGCTGCGCCGTCGACATCGCCCTGGCGAGTCCTCGGGTGACTGATATCACGGTGGTCGAGATCGAGCCCAAGGTCATCGACCTATACGCAAAACACCACGTCGCAGACCCTCGCCTAAGCATCCGCTGCGCCGACGCGCTCACTTGGAAAGCCAAGAGGAGCACTCGCTGGGACTCGGTGTGGCACGATATTTGGGACGACATCTGCCCAGACAACCTCGTCGAGATGAAGATTCTACATCGCCGATACGGCGGACGGTGTGATTGGCAGGGCAGTTGGTGCCGGTATGAGTGTCAAAGGGCGTTGCGGTGAAAGCCGGCATGAGAGCCGCCGACGATTTCGAGGCGATCCGCGAGAACATGCGGGCCATGCGCCCGTACCCGTACCTGCACGACACCTGCCCCGGCCATGTATTCCCTGACGGGCAAAGCGGGCGCTGCTCGAATTGTGGGCTGCACTATTTCCACCTGCCGGCGCTGGCGAGGTCGGAACCCGCGCCGCTGCCGGAGAACGTCGATCCAGAGGTGTGGAAGGGGATGCCGTATTAGGCCGGCGATTTTCACTTTGACAAAGCGCGTTATCTCGGGTAAGAACAGAAACTCTCGCCCGTCATTCCTAATGTGGGCCGCCCTCGATGGCCACTGCGAACGACGCCGGTTGAGCTACCAGCCCGCGTCACCCGGAAGGACAGGAAAAGGCTTAGACACCTATGCTGTCAAGAGATTGCCCCTGAATTGGGGGGGCACCGTTGACGCGATGATCCCTCCGCCGCGGTCGCCAGTGAGCCAGGACGGCCTACTTTGGACACGGGCCGTCCTGGCCCACGCTCGCTAGGCCGCTCGGCGCCGTCCCCGCACCATTTTCTGCGGCCCGGTGATCCGCACGGTGATTCCGTAGCACGCTTCGGCTATGGCGATGCGCAGCCGGGCCGCTTCCGTCCATACGCCCTTATGCTCCTCAAAGATCGGCACGCCTTTCTCACGATAGGCGAAGTCCGCCGTCCAAATGCACGCGCGCCCTTTCGGATAGCGCGGACTGCGAATCTTGATGACCGCGCGCAAAATCACCGGAGATGTCAGGTGGGTGGCGGCATATAGCGGGAAAACCACCTGCCGCCGCAGATCGGCGATCGCGCCGATTTTCTCCATCGCCTGCAACTCGCGCCAGCGTCGTAGTTCGCTCGCCGAATCGAACACATCGCCCGTCGCCGGGTCGGTGCGCTCGGCGCGGGCGATCTCCTTGGGTTTACGGCTGCGGTAGGGGATCATGCGGCGACGAGCCAGACAGCCGGAGGAACCTCGCCTTCCGTGCGCTCGGCGATACGGAGCGCCAACCCCAATCCGGGGCGGCGGCGGCCATTGCAAAGCTGTGTGATCATCTGAGGCGAAGTCTCAACCTCGCGAGCGAAGACCGCCTTGCGGGGCGCATCGGGGCGCGAGAACCATTCTTGGAGCGTCATGAGCCCATGATATCCCGAAAATAATAAAGCGCAAGTGAATTTACCGCTTGACGGCGTAAAGCATTGGTGTATGATCGGCATCGCATCGCCGGAGCGATTTGAAAGCGAAGGCGTTCTGTGGCTGAGGAGGCCGCCATGTAGCCCGCGCAGTCGCGTAGCCGCGAATCCGTCGGATGAAAAGATCAGATATTAGGAATGCTGACGCTGGCCGGGGCCGACGCTCCGGCCAGCAATGGAGGAAACTGAGATGCAAGCGACCACTTTAATCGAGATGATGGTTACGCGGTGGTCCGATCCAGCAGCGCGTCCGCTGTTTAAAGGTTCGCTGATCGACGACGAGGGCTGCTGCTGCGCACAGGGCGACGTGCTACGCGTGTGCGGCTGGGATGACGAGCGGTTGCGTTCTGTCGAGCAATACACCGCAGATCGCGAAGTGGCGGCAGCGCTGGGAATCAGCGTCACCCATGCCGTGCTACTGCGACAAGTCAACGACAGGGCAGACGGATGCCCGCAAGACGTTTTAGCTCATCCCGAGCGGATTTTAGGCGATCAAGCATCACGTGTACTTGCGTTCTGGAAATATCTTGACGGTATGACGGCGGGACAGTGGGAGGCGGCCAGGGACGCAGCCTGGGACGCAGCCACGGCCGCAGCTAGGGGCGGGGACGCAGCCTGGGCCGCAGCCGGGGACGCAGCCGGGGCCGCAGCCAGGGCTGCAGCCAGGGACGCAGCCTGGGACGCAGCCAAGGCCGCAGCCAAGGCCGCCATCTGGGCAACACTTGAAATTCAGGGTGCATCGTGCCTTAAATCGTTCTTTTTTTTGCCGCTGTTTGGCATCGCCGACCCAAGCGAGCTGGCATCGGAGATGCCATAATGCCAAGCGCACGCAGCCGCAAAATGACCGATCGCAAGCTGTTGTGGATAGCTAGAGAGTTTAGGGAGGGCATCCTTGATGATAGGAAATCATCTGAGGGGATGTGTTTTGCTGTATGCGCGGCACTTGTCGGCTACTTAAAATTCATAGGCATCAATGCCGAGATGATTGAAAGTGATTTAAGCGATCGACCTGGAGAGTGGCAAAACCATTTCTGGCTCAAATTATCGGACGCTCGGGCATTAGACCCTACTGCCGATCAATTCGATGATCTGTCGTTGCCTCCGGTATATTTGGGGCCGGCGATTCCTGCAATTCACGTGCTTACCGGAGGAAATACATAATGCCCAGCGCACGCAGCCGGCTGGCGGACATCGAGGGGCCGGAACTCGGAAAGCCGCTAATTGAGCCGGAAATCATAGCGGCTCGCGCGGACCTGATCACGGCTCTCCGGCTTTTTCTCAAGCGTGTTGACGCGTCAGATCAACAAGTCGCTGACGCGCACGCATTCCTGGCCGACATTATCGCCGACGCGACCGCGCGCCCGCTCCGCGAGATCGAGGAGGGCGGGGATGAATAAGCGCAGAGCGGTTTGGTTGCGAGAGGACCAATGGGAACTAGTAAACGCGATCTTGTCGGTTGCTGCTAGTAACAATCTGACCGACGGGACGGCGATCTCTCGGGTTGCTCTAGATTGGTGCGTCACCCGCATCGCCGAAATCAGGGACGCGATAGAGGCGGCACAATGACTGACAAACTGTTCAGCATTTACGCCGTGAATATAAAGACCGGAGAGCGTAGACTTATGGATAAAGACAAAACCGAGGACAATGCAGAGGCATACATTAAATTCGCCGTCATCAGGCGGGGAGTCGACGAGGAGTTTTACATCAAAGAACCGCAACCATGAAGTGGCTCCCCATAGGGGTGTCTATCGCCTGCTGTGTCTTCGTGTGGGTCCGGGTGTTTTCCAAGGCGAGAAAGCCATGATCGAAATCAAAACATCAAAGCAAGTCGCCGATATGCGCGCGGCATGGGAGCGCTGGTATGTCGTTCATCGGCCGACCATTGAAGAGCTCAACGCTTTGGTCGAATGGGCAATGGCAAAAAAACGAGATGCCACTAAGAGACTTACCGGGCGCTGGTATCAGCCGTGACCGATCTTCTGCGCATACCGCAACATTTCCATACCGTCGCTGATGTGCTCGGAACAGCGGAGAAGCTTAATCTGCCGAATATCCTGGTGCTCAGCGAATTGGAGAACGGCAATCTCGTAATCCTCGATGACGGCTTGAGCTTGGCGCAAGCCAACTGGATTGTTGATCGATTCAAACAGCTAATGTTGTCTGGAGCAACGGGATGACCATCGACCGGCTTATCAACCTGTTCCTCTCCGGCTGCAGCATTATGTTGTTCATTACAACAAATGCATTGGGTTGCGAGATAACCATACAACCCCGAGAGGATAGCGACCCTGTGGTGTGGTGGGCAAATCCAAGTGGACTCATATTTCGCGATTTTAACTTGGATAAGCTTGCAAACGCTCATGTAATGTTGGTTGTTCGTGGTCCCTGTCAGGGGGTTGTCATTAAAGGAGGCGGTAATTTCGGAAGACCTGCTGGCGCTACGTCATCGACGCGATAACTGGGGTTCTGCGCCAAATGCCACTAGATAGAATCATCAATCTCTTCCTCGCCGGCTGCATCGCGATCGCGGCTGGTATGTTCATCGGCGCGATGCTGGCGCTATGACGGATGCAGCTCGACAACTTGGACCGTCCGATGCCTGGGCACTATGCTATCCGGCTCGGCAGCCGGCATCCCTGGACGCCAGTGCTGATCTATCTTCCGTGCCCGATGATCGAGCCTGATCCCTATGGGCTCGACGCACCGCCGCCGGCCGACTGGTGTACGCCGCTCGACCGCGCACCAAATCCGCTGCGCGCTCAGGTGGGGAACCGCACGGTGGAAGATCCGCTGATGGTGCTCAAGATTTTCCAAGGTGCTCGCGCGGTCACGGCCAGCGAGTATGCCTACCTGATGCGCCGTCGAGAATGGGCGAGGCGCTACGATCCGAAGTCTTATCACGCGCAGGCGATCGACCTTTCCGTGCTGCGCAACCGGGAGGTTTTATGAAGGGCTATGACGAATGGAAGACGCGATTGCCGGAGGAACCACTGAGCGACGACCCCGATTGTACGTGTACGAAAAACCGCCGCAAAAAACTATGCCCGGTGCATGGGGTTGATCCTGACGACGAGCGCGACAAACACATAGACCGGGAGGTTTTATGAGTTCGTCCTTGATGCTGACTGATCCGAACCGTTTCGCCACGGCGCAGCGGATGGCCCAAGCCTTTGCCACATCGGAAATGGTGCCTGAGACGCTGCGCGGCAGCATGCCGAATTGCCTCGTCGCGCTGATGCTCGCCGACGAGATGGGCGAGTCGCCGCTCATGGTCATGCAGAACATTTTTTTCGTCGGCGGCCGGGCCGGCTGGCAGGCGCAATACATGATTGCCCGAGCGAATAAAGCGGGCAAATTTCGAGGCCCCTTGCGCTGGCGCTCGGAAGGGGTCGGCGCCGACTTGGCGGTGACTTGCTTCGCGGACCTGACCGACGTGGCTGACGACCCGCGGATCGAGGTTACGGTCACGATGGCGATGGCGAAAGCTGATGGCTGGACGCGAAATAAGAAATACGAAACGATCCCGGAGCAGATGTTGCGGTGGCGCTCGGCGGCGTGGTTGATCCGGCTATATGCACCCGAAGCCATGTTCGGGCTTCCGACTGCCGACGAACTGGAAGACACGATGAAGGATGTGACGCCGCCGAAACTCGGGATCGACGATTTCAAGCCGAGCGGTGCGCGAAAGCCTCCTGCGCCCGTCATCGACCACGAAGCCGAAGGCCCCGGCGAAGCGGTCTCGACATACAACCTCGTCGATGCGGACGGCGTACAGCATAGCTACGACGCCCCCGAGAGCGCGTTCGAGGCGATGCGGACGCTGTTGCTGGCCGCTCGCGATACGCGGGGGCGGCCCGCGCTCATTTCCGCGTGGGCGCGCATGCAACCCGCCGTCAAATCCATCAGAGAAGAATGGCCCAGCTTGGGCGAAGCGCTTGACGCCTACTACGTCCAACTGTTCCGGCCGCTGCCCGTCCCGCCCGCGCAGAAGCCCGCCAGCGAGCCTACGGCGCTGGAGCAGTCACAGGAGCCAGAACCGTCATTACCGCTGTCAGTGGCCCCCCCGATGCCCCGTGGCAAGCCTGATTGGTCCCGATGGCGGCAACAGTTTGACAGCGATATGCGACAATGCGGTACTAAGGATGATCTGGCTACGCTAATCGCCGCGAACTTCAACCACATCGAGGATTACAACTTCGCCCTTCCCCGCGCGGCCGGCATCTTCGAGGCCGAGCGAACCAAGCGCATGGAGGAGCTGCCCGATGGCTGATGACGTACTGGGTAGAGTCTGCGTCGGCGATTCCTTATGTATTCGCAATCGCTTAGGCGCTTCTCGCATCGTAAGCGCCGAAAGAGTTACGCCGACCCAGATGGTCGTAACTAAAGTTGGCGTCTTCAACAAAGATGGCACTCTGAGAGGCGAACGCGATACTTGGTGGAATCGAACGCGGGCAACCCCCGCAACCGAGGATGACATTGCCGGAATATATCGCGCCGGGATTGTCCTAAAGGTCGAGGAATTTAGGGGATGGGATAAGCTCAGCGCCGACGATCTCAAAGCGGTCGGTGCTCTGGTTGACCGATATTCCCTTAAACCCTAACCAGGAGGAAAAATTATCCGATGGCTGAGACTAGGTGGACGCCAGGGCCGTGGCACGCTGATCGTGAATTTGACATTTGCGGCGAAGATGGTCATGTGATCGCCGACTGCTTTGGCAAACCTGCCAATGCCCGCCTGATGGCCGCCGCCCCGGAGCTTTACGAAGCGTTGGCTAAGCTCGTGCCTCGCTTTGAGCGGGCATGTGCACACGCGGGCAGCGATGAAGAATTTATTGCCGAGGCTACTGCAACCGCCCGCGCGGCACTCGCCAAGGCGCGCGGAGATGGTTGACCTCCCAAAAGAGATCCCATTTTTTTCTGGTGTGTTCCTTATGGGTTTCGCAATCGTATTTCTCATCTATTGCTTTAATCGCGAGGACTATTTTATGTATATCGGCGCTTATGGCGGAGCGATCCCGTTCATCATCGGCGCGATTCTGGTCATGTTCTGCTTGTTGCCTGATCCGCCGCCGATATTCGGGTTCTCGATAGGCACGTGGCATTAGAAACGGAAAAGCCGGGGCTGCAATCCCCGGCTCCGTTTCAACCCGCACTCATTGGACCGTCTGCGGGCTGGTGTTTAGTGCGCCCCAATGTTGGGGCTTATTCCCTCGGAGTCAAGGCAGTCGTCAGCCAACAGCGCGAGAGCTAAATGTTGATGTGGTGGCACTTGCTACATAATACCGCATATATGGGCCGCGCTGCGATACTCTGGCACGGTTCAAACGGAAGCTCGCTAATCCGTCACCCAGCGCGGCGGCTCCGGCTCGACGACCTTGAACACGCCGCGCCGCCATCCTCGAGATTGACGCGCTTGCGGAGGCTCTAGAGCTTTCATTCGAGACGCCGCCAGTTCAAATGTTTCCCGGTGGCCTTCCATATAGCCGAGAATCACCAGCTTGGCTCGTTCCGGCGGCTGCGTGCGGAACAGCCACACCATCACCTTCTGTTCCCATCTTCCTCGTTTCATGGCTTCCGGCGTCATATCCAACCAATATGGAATCGGGAATGCCATGCGAAACCCCTACGAGTTTTGACCATTTGATGAATGTCTCGATCGTCGGCCGACGATCGCCTGCTTCGTAGCTCGCTAGAGTACGAGCGGCGATGCCTAGCTTGTAAGCGACGAAGCGCCGGGATTTGATGAATGGGCCGAATTTGTTCTCGCGCGCTATGGCCAGTATCCGCAGCTCGTCTTCGTCCAGCTCGATCAATCCGACGATTTTCATGCGCTGTCCTGCCAGCATGGCGGCTTTACGCTCGGCTCAGGCGGCGAGGCGCTTTTCATAAAGCGAATCCAAGATCCAACAAAGCGGTCTTTGCGCGCGCTTCCCAAGCCGCCAAATCGCTCTCGTAACTTTCCTGTACCCAGAGCGCTGGCGTACCGCATCGCGTGCTGGAGGGAAACGTTCGACCCATCCCTGCCTCTAATGCGCGCACAGCCTGCTCATCTAATTTTCGCGCTCGTGCGGCAAGATCCAACCCTTCAGCTAAGAGCGTAGCTAGACGAAGAGTCGGCTCAGGCGGCGGCGCTCCCCCGCGCCTGCCGCCCGAGACCGCCCCTGCCCCCAAGGTCATGACGCTATCTTCGCGAACAGCCCCGCATCGCCCTCGATGCGCCTCCGCGCCATCGCCGCGTATTCCGGGTTGATCTCGATGCCGATGCAATCGCGACCAAGCTGGTCAGCGACTAAGGCAGTGGTGCCGCTGCCGAGGAAGGGGTCGAGGATCGTATCGCCGGGCTCGCTGCCGGCGAGGATCATGCGGCGCGCGAGTTCCGATGGCATAACCGCCGGATGATTCTCAAAATGAGCTGGCGTGATTTCCCACACGCTGGAGTGCCACCAAGATTTTCCTGGGTTGCGCACATTGCTGTTATTTAGCTTTGAAAGAAGGAAAACATACTCGTGGCTCAGTGACGGCCGATCTAATCGACAGGGCTCGATTGCATTAGGCTTCGCCCAAATGATCGTCTTGCGCAGGAACCATCCGTCCTGCCGAAGCCGTTCGGCTACCATAAATGCAGCCAGAACTAGATCCTTGTCTTTCCAGCCATCGGGAGGATAGCGCCAGCCCTTTTCTCCTGCCAGAACTCGCCAAGCAGGACGTTTTTTTGAGAGAGAGCCGCCGCCGCCATTGCCGCCCGACGCCCACTTATCAGCGAGATTCAACCAGCATGAGCCGGTAGGGACTAAAACACGCCGAATCGCGGCAAACACCTCCGAGAGTGCGGTGGCGTATTGTGCGGGATTGGGTTCTAATCCTATCTGTCCGGCCATGCCGTAGTCGCGCTGCCGCCAATAGGGTGGGCTCGTCACCACGCAATGCACGGACTCGTCGGGCAGCAGCGCGAGCTGGTCGATGACGTCGCCGACCATGATGCGGACGGTCATCGCCGCGCCCGAAGCTGGTCCAGCGTCGGCGGCTTGATCGACCACCCGTCCGGCCAGCCTGCTTCCGTCGATTGCGCCACCGCAGGAAGCGGCTTCACGGCCCTGCGGCGCGCGATGCGGTCGGCGTCGAGCTTCCTGGTGATGGCCAGCGCAATCTCGCGACGGCCAGGCAGGTTCATCGTCCGCGCGCGCTCGCGCACCTGCCGATCGGTCCAGCCGACCATCTTCGCGAGTTCGGAAATAGTATGACGATCCCAGTACGTGCGGAGAAACCTGTCAACCTCCGGCGAGGCGATCCGGGGCGTGCCCATCACGGCCCACTAACTTTGTGGATCGCCCGCCGATAGCTCCATAATATATTCTGAGTTTCCGTATCCAGTGCGCCCATTTGTGTCCGAGTCAAATTTTGCAATTCGCAATTGCCGTCGTATTGGAGAAAAGAACTGCAATTTATGCACACTGAAACGTCGCCAGGTTGCGGACGTGCCGAGTCATCTGCCGGATCCGTGGCGTGATCGCACAGGTATCCGCAGGATGGACAACGCGAAGCGCGAATTTTCATCACAGCCTCCGCGCGCGCTCGCGACCCTCTCGACCACGCTCGTGGAGCAGTTCAGCCTTGAAATTTGGGGTAGGTTCGTCTAACTGTGAAATCGACATCGCGTCCTCCTGCACAGGATCCGGTGTCAAAGATTGGCTCGGCGGGGGCAAATCCGCCGAGCTTTTTCTTTTGGCGAGGGCTAGGCTACGCCTGCGCTTTCGCCGCCGTCAAGCGGCTTGTGTCAGAAAAATTATGCGGTGAAGACGAGCGGTGCTGTGCCGACGTTTACCGTGCCGTCAAAGGCGGTTCCGTCCGAATCAAGCAACGTGCCGGATGCGACGACAGCGCCGGCTAGAGCGTTGTCTGTGAGGGTGACTGCGCTCGGCCAACCCGAGAAAACCGGCGGTCCCTCGGCGGCTACGGGCGGCGAGATCGTATAGGTGATGACGAGGTTTGCCGAAAACTGACCATCGGCGGTCGTCGCCACAATCGTCCAGGATCCGGTCCCGTCATCGGCCGAAGTTAGGTTGCGTGAGAGGGTGAGCGTACTCATGGTGAAGGGTCCCATTCTGAGGATTGATGGCACTTTGAAGCTGCCACGGAAACGAGAGCCATCGGACATCGTGACCGTGAGGGTAGAGATGAAAGTGCGCCGCTTTGCTGTGTCGAGCAAGTGAACATAAGATGGCGTCGCGGTGAATTTGACGATATGTGGATGCCGGCGCCCGAACATGGGATGTTACGCCGCGCTCCGCTGCTGGGAAGCGGACCTAAGCTGCTGCTGCCTGATAGTTTCCATTTCCAGATAGACCGCGATCGCCAGCCCCTCCGGGAAACACACCTCCGCAAGCGAGGCTGAGCACAGCACCCTCGCACCAGCAGCGCTCATCTCGGTCGTGATAATCAGGGTCTGGGGGGGCGCTATCGGGAGGCCACGGCTTCCACGCCCCTTACCGGCCTTTCGCCCCAGGCCGCGAAATTCATCCAGGGTCATGGTCTCCACCGCGCCGGCCTTGCTGGGCCACGACGCTAAACGGTCATGGGCGGTCGTGGGGAGCGACCATCCCGGCGCGGTGAAGCGCTTCTCGCCCTCCCAGCCGGGCGATCTGGTGTCATGCCGCAGGCGGTGCCGATTGTGGAGCCCAATACCCGGCGAGCGACGCCAGGAATGTCCCGATAGCCGCCGTGAGGGCGGCATCCGGCGCGGCGTGTGGCGCATATTGGTTGAGCGCCAAGCAGATGGCGGTCCAGCCAAGCCCGACGACAGATGTCCACGCAACTTTCGGATGTATGTTCTTCATTCAACTCGTTCCTTCGATTGGTCCGCGTCCAGCCTCTTCGGGGCTTAGCGCCAGCCGGCGGCTCGACTGCGATACCGGGCGGATGCTGATCGATATGCCCATCCTTGCGGATGAACACCGTGATCCCGAGCGACCAAGCCATGGCCTTTGCCTTGCGCATGATCTCTTTCTCCGGTGTCTCGGTCACGTCAGAATCCGAGGAGCGCGCTGATCGCGGCACCCTGCGGTGAGGACAGCTTCAGTAGCTCCCCGACAAGCTGAGCCGTGACGGAGATGCACATCGGGCTCGCCATCGTCGCCTGAATCGCGCGCTTGGTTTCGATCACGGTCAGACCTCCGACGGTCGGCGCAGGGGCAGGCGCGGGCGGCCCTAAGACCGCAGCGATACCAGCGTAAGCACCCCAGCATTGGGCATCTTGCTTGAGCCCTGCGGCGGTCGCGACGGAAGCAGCCGTCTGCGCATCCAGCGCGACGAACTGCGGTCCCTGGGAGCAGCCCGTGAGCCCGAGCACGATGACGCCCGCTACCGCGCCGCGTATCATAGCACTGACCCGTCTTCCAGATCGGCTGACGCGGGCTCGAACGGCCGCAGCGCCTCGTTGAGTTCCCGCAGGGCGCCGATCCAAGGATTGCGGCTTAAGCTCCGCGCCTGATGCATCAGACTCTGGCGCAGCACGCGCGCCACGGTCAGCAGCAGAGCTAGTTCTTCGGGTGTCATCGATCACCTCCCACCAATATTGAGGCTGCTGCTCGCGCCTCAATCATGCGAGAGAGATCGCGGTTTCCGACGACAATTTCATACGGTTGCTGTAGGCGGCTCAGGTGGTCAACGACCCGGTTGTCTGGCTCGTGATAGGTCCGAATGGTCTCGTTATTTCCAGGCCATCGGGCTTTACGCTGGTCGCCGAGCACACGAGCGACGAGTAAGGTCGCCATCTTCGTGAATGCATCTCGGGTGTTCTGCTCGCGGCTTCGCTGTTCCTGGCCGGTCGTCATGATGCCAGTGTCGATGTGTATCAGCCGCACACAGTTCTGATGCTTGTTACGGTATTGACCGCCGGCTCCCGTACCGGAGAAATAATCGATCCGGAAATCGGAGCGGCGAGCCTGAAAGGTCAGCTCTCGTGTCATCTTAATCCCCTTCCCAGCAAGGAAACGTCGGCACCCTCTACCGCAATTTTACGGATAAGACAAGGGCGCGCACACCGAAGGTTTACCTCGCGGGCGGCGTTAACTTCGGTTCATCCCGGATTCCTGATCTACTTAAAGGTATGGGGTCTTCCCTGGCGGGAAGCCTGACCTCGATCAGCGAGGCTAGTTGCAATACTCCGCCGGCTCAGTATGACGTGCCACGGTCGCCGAACCGGGGAAATGCTGTGCGCGTCGCGTTTTTATCTAGCTCATCAAGCGGCGGTTGTCGCGCAAAATCTGACGCAGGCGCTCGTCCAGCTCGTCCTCCTTGCGCCTAGTCTCGGCGCGGAACGCCTTGTAATCGAGCCGCCTGCGGCGGTAGCCGATGCCGGTCGCCCGGCTGAGCCATAACAGGACGCCCGAGAGTACGGTTGCGCACGTCATGACCCCAAGATAAGCCGCCTCCTGTGAGCGCACTGTGAGCTACCTCACACTCACGGGAAATAATCTTGCGTATTTTCAGCAATCGTGGCCGCTTCCGGCAAGCCTGCCCCTGATTTCGCTGAGGGAATCCGACAGCCGGTCGAGCCTGGCGTCCGCCCGCTGCTCGCGCGCCAGCCGATCCTCGCGCATTTGGCGGTCCCGGCGCTCGCCGCGGCGCCGCTCGAGGGCGAGCTGGACGGCGACGACGATAGAGATGACCCACCCGGCAGCGCCCACCGCACCGCATTCGGTGAGGATCTTCTGTGCGAGCCATAGCCAGATGTCCATGCGCAAAGGATCGTCATATCAGCGTCAATCCAGCGTCAGGAAATCGTGAAAAGCTAGTGAAATCGGTAGTGTCTCAGTCTGAAATCGGCGTGGTGCTCACAGGCTGACGCGCGAGGCCGATCATGCCATAGTGCCGGCATGACAGAAAAGCTCCCGCGCAGACCTCGCGATCCGAACCAGCTTGCCAAACGTATCGTCGAAATAGCAACAGGTGAAGCCAACGATACGGGCGATTCGCCAGCTACTCCGACCGATCCCAGCAAAAACCCGCACGCGGTCGAACTCGGGCGGCTTGGTGGGAAGAAGGGCGGACGAGTGCGCGCCGAACGCCTGACTCCCGAGAAACGGCGGGAAATAGCCAAACTCGCCGCGAAAAAACGCTGGGGTCATCTTCCATAATTTGCTTCGGTCATAAAGCTACGGATCGGTAAGCGCACCGGTTAGGCAGGCGCTGGCTCAGCTTGCGACCGAATCGCCGGACGGCGTTGGTCCGCGGCAGATCGCTGAGCATTTTGCGCGTCACGGTAGCGGCCCCGACGAGCGACAAGTCCGTGCTGCGCTAAAGACCCTGACGATTTCCGGGGAGGCAGTTCGCGCCTCTCGCGGTCGATATCTCCCGCGTGGGGCGGCTATGCCGTCAGCAGGCGGCGAGAACCCGGACGGTGACGCGTCCGGGCATCTTGACCTCGCAGCAGAATGAAAGGAGCCGCCAGCATGTGGCGAACCACAAGATGACGTAACCGTTGCCTAAACCGCCCGGACGGGAAAAGCGGGCGGGGGCGTCCGGTAAGGTGTGTCAGCACCAAGCCGGACGCCAAAGGCCGAAGCCTATACCCTCTGCGGTGGCCGTAGCTCTCACATGGGTTAAGAGCGCCTGCCTTGTAAGCTGGATGCGCCAGTCCCCAGCTGGTCGGTCACCCCTTCTGTGCGCCAAGCATGCCCAGCACACGCTGTATTTTAGCGCCGCGAAGCATGCCGCTGAACAATTATGTTCAGACTGCATGATCATGCTTGAGCGGACATGGATATGACGCTACATTCGCGCCATGAAAAAGCTCGCACGCGCCAAGCGCACCCAAATTCTCCATCTTCTCGTCGAGGGCCAGATGGAATTCCATCTGGCCCTTGACGAACTCGGCATATTGCCATAGACTATCCATGTCAGACGCTCCATAGCGTTTGGCGGAGGGCGAACCCACGGCACGGTGTCTCAGCACCGTGCATCGCATTCCAAGTGCGGTGCCTTAAGCCACTCGGCCACCCCTCCAAACCGCCGGCCCGATAGCCGGAATTCCGCGTCCCATCTGTTGAGACCTTTCGAGGGCGGCATCCAATTGGATGCCGCCCTCATCTCTTAGGGGGCCGCCCGGCGATGGAAGCTGGCGTCTCGGATCGGTTATGG
>Ga0209698_10004706_pt1 | contig 14883 bp, 9 predicted proteins | sample LitLauG_LLR_2012_FD_187203 | JGI IMG/M metagenome (GOLD analysis project Ga0209698, IMG submission 187203) | Freshwater sediment microbial communities from Pennsylvania, USA - Little Laurel Run_MetaG_LLR_2012 (SPAdes) (version 2) | ecosystem: Environmental > Aquatic > Freshwater > Creek >...
TGTTAAATGTGCTCGGATCGTAGATCACGTAACGGCAATCGGCTGGAGCATTAGTAGTTCCATCGCATTGCGCCGGATTGAAGTTCTGCGGCAGCCACGCGCTGAAATTCCCATTGCGCTCATCCGCGGTGGGAACGTAAGCATGGAATTGACTCTCGCCCCGATTGCGCAATCTCTCCAGAGAGGCGAAGAAAAACATCTTGTTCTTGCCGTCGAAGACCTTCGGAATATAGACGGGTCCACCCACGGTAAAACCGTACTGGTTCTGGTGGAACGCCGACCGCGGTGTACCGGTAGCAACCGAGTAGGCGTCGTTGGCGTTCAAACCGGAGTTCTGAAAGAAGTCATACACCGTGCCATGAAGGGTGTTGGTGCCGGACTTCGTGGTCAAGCTGATCTGGCCCACGTCGCGGCCGTATTCCGCCGAATAGTTGATAACTTCGGCCTTAACCTCTTGAACCGCATCCATGTTGACGTTGGTCACGGGGCCTTCGACCCAGTTGTCGTTGTTGTTCAGGCCGTCGATGTAATAGCCGACACCATATTCGGTGCCGCCGACATTCAGTTGCTTGGCTCCGGTGCTGGTGGCAGAGGCCAGTCCCCAGGCAATTCGTCCGTTGTCCCCCGTTCCGCTGTTGAATCCGGGGACGATTTGCGCGTAGTTCAGGAAGTTCCGACCTTCGATGGGCAGATCCCGCACCAACTTGTTCTGAATCACTTCGGAGACGTTTGCGTCATCGGTTTTAACGATGGCGGCGGCGCTGCTGACGTCCACCGTCTCTGCCACCTTGCCCATGCTGAGCGCGACGTTGACCCGGCGCGTGGTTCCGTTTTCCAGTGCGATGGACGTGGTGAGTGCGTCTGCGAACCCCTGTCTTCTGACCTGAACCTGATAGTTGCCGGCGAGGAGGTTGGCAAACTGATAGGTGCCGGAATCATCGGTGGTCGCTTTCCAGGTCACCCCGGTGTCCTGATTGGTTAGAGTCACACCGGCCCCAGCGACGACGGCCTTCTGAGGATCTGTGACGGTTCCGACAATGGTGCTCGTGATCACGACCTGGGCCAGCAACCCGATGGCCACGAGAACGATCAACCCAAACAGCAACCCCCTGCAGATTCGCTGCATACATTCCTCCTGGCACAAACGAGGTGCCCGGCCTGAAAGTCGGTCAATCAACTTCAGCGACCCCTGGGCGGGCGCACATTTGAAACGATTCAAATTGGCCGGTCGCGAAAATTTAGTCCGATTCCGGGAACGTTGTCAAGCGCAATCATTTGGGAGGCCAGCAAAGATCTGTGCCGCAGACGTCGCTTCCAAAAATGGGAGAAACGGCGGGTGTGAGGAACGGTAATGAGAAATTAGCTGACGCTGACCGGTTGATCGAACTTCTGTCTTCGGCCCGTCGCCGGGGTTCCTGGGCGAGGCGGCGATGCGGAATGCCGAATCTTCAGCTCAGTCGGCAATACCAGCTTCTTGATGCGTTGCTTCGAACCATCAATTCGTTCCAGCAAGAGACGGGCCGCGGTCGCGCCCAATTGATAGCCGGACTGGTGAACGGTGGTGAGTCCCGGGGCCGTGAACTCAGTGAAGTCCAGGTTATCGAAACCCACAATGGACAACTCATCGGGGCACGATACGTTCAACTCTCGAGCGGCCAGGAGCACTCCCAATGCCATCAAGTCATTGCAGGCGAAGATGGCGGTCGGCCTCGGCACCATACGTAGAAGTCGAAGAGCCGCGTGATACCCGCTGGGGCGGTCGAAGAACGCTTCCTGGACATACTCCGGTTCAATCGAAACGCGCGCTTCCTCAAGCGCTCGGCGAAAACCTTTTAGGCGCTCCGCTGCGTTTGTCAGATGAAGTGGCCCGGTAATCACTGCGAGGTTGCGGTGGCCCATACGCAAAAGATACCGCGTCGCTGCGTAGGAACCCGCTTCATTCGCGACCACGACCACGTCCCCGTCCCACCCGGTAGGTCGACGATCGATGCATACCACCGGTGGTCCCGAACTGGCTAGCGAACGCAATTGGGCTGCGATGTGGCTCTCAGCGGCGGGAATGACGAGTAGCCCTGCGGGTCGATACGAGCGGAGCTCGTTCAGGTAGGACGTCTCCTTGTGCGGGTCGTTGTCCGTGTTGCACAGCACAATCCGGTACGACCCCTTGTAGGCAACGTCCTCTACGCCCCGAACAACTCCTGGGAAGAATGGGTTGGTGATGTCGGGGATGATCATCCCCAGCATGCTGGTCTGATTTCGTCGCAAACCGCGTGCCAGCTGGCTGGGTTGGTAACCGAGGCTTCGGATTGCCTCTACGACGCGTACTCTCAGTTTCTCGCGTACTTTGGCAGTGCCATTGATGACGTGTGACACCGTGCCGATGGAGACATCGGCCCGTTCGGCAATTTGCCGCATGGTGACCGGTAAACTCATATCAAATCACAGAAGATCAGAGTAGCAGGTTTAGTCCAGAGGCACAGGACGACAGCCTAGACCTGCCTTTCAGCCGGAGCCGTCATCCGATATCCGGGGTTCAGTTCGCGTCTTGAGCGCACCGAAAACCCACGCCTCCCGAACGGTCCATGCTGGGGGCCGTCATCAGCAGTTTCCCATGTTCATTGAGCTTATACGCTTGGGGGAAGTACCAAATCGACCCCTGGGGTTGGTAATAACTACCGCCTCGAAGAATACCTCCACGGGTATGGTCATCCTGAAATTCTTCCGTCCACTGCCAGACGTTTCCGACCAGGTCCATCACTCCGAACGGGCTCGCACCCTGTGGATGCGCATCGACCGCGTCCGGGCCGCGCATAGTCCGGCCCTTGTCAGGCGTGGGGACGGCCTCTGCCTTCCACGCATTTCCCCACGGATAGGTCCTGCCATCCGCACCTTGCGCAGCGTACTGCCATTCCCATTCGTGCGGCAGACGCTTGCCTGCCCACGTGGAATAGGCGCGAGCGTCTTCGAGCGAAACCCACGTCACAGGCCTGTTATCCGCGCCGTCTGGAAATTTCCCGTTCTGCCAGTCGCGTAAGAAGTTCAAGTCGTCTTGCGGACGATAGTGCGTCGCGTCGACAAATTTCTTGAATTGCGCATTGGTCACGGGATACTTGTCGATCCAGAATGATTTGACGTGCATCGGATGATCGTGGAAGCGTCGCGGTGTGTCTTCCCACGGATACTGCACGTCCACGCCAATGTCATTGAAGCCTTCGATCTCGATGCCTTCAACGCGGAATTGGAAGTCGCTCTCGGGGATCTTCACCATATCCGCGGGTGAGCCAGTCGGAGGCTTGGTCGCCGCGATGGGCACAATCTCTTGTGGCACAACCTTCCACTCATGGGAGTAGCTAGCCAGAGGCTTGGAGGTCAGCTCTTTCATCTTCGTCATGAGCGTCTGGGTGGTAGAGTCGGGAGCAGTCCGCGATGCGAGCAGAGCTCCGTAGCCGTGGGCTTCGATGTTGAAGCTCAGCACAACCCGGCCAGCCTGGTTTTTCGCGGGTGCGAGCTCGACACCGTGGTAAAGATCGAAGTAGCGCATGCCGTCTTCCGCGGCTAGTTCGATCTGCGGACCCTCCACGTCGTACTCGTCACGGTTCACAATGGTCCAGACAGTCTGCTGACCCAGCGGCCATTTGCTGGCGTATACGCCATAGCGCAACATGGGCGTCAGCGGTTCCCAACCGGCGCTGATCAAGAACGGGGCGAGCGCGCGTTCCATGGTAGCTATGCGGCGCGTGGCTTCAGCATCGCGCGGCGTGATCCCATTCCAGATGCCCCAGATACTCTCCCAGGATTCCCAACCCACGCCGTTAAAGAAAGCAAACTGCAGGTTGTCGGTCTTGTCGCGTTTCCAGCGATCGGAAATATTCACCATGTGCCGGGTTTCCAGCCACTTGTACTTGTCTACCATGGGCACAAACGGATATTGATACTGTCCCCACGTCATGACATTCCAGGCCAGGGCTTCGTCAGCCGGGCCCCCTTCGGGCTCGAAGGCAAGGGGATGGCCGATCTTGTCGGCGGCTGCTGAGTAGGCGAGTGGGACTCCATCCTGGGTGTCGCCGTTAATACCGTCGGCACCAATCTCGGCCATCAGGCTGGCAATCGCCTCCGTCCACGGCATGCCCGGATCCCGGGTACCCTGATCCCACATCATCATGGGAAACAGTACGCGAACACCACGCCGGTGAAAATCGGCAATCATCTGGCGCACGCCAGGTACGCCGCCCGGCATAGAGCGAATCATGTCGTGCTGGTTCCGGTTATCAATCCCCATGTTCGGATAGGTGGGCCAGATGAGCACGGAGTCGATCCCGCCGTATCTCTTCTCCAGATCGTCGAGGTATCGATCCAACGTGTAGCGGTGCGCGACCGGGTCATAGAAATAGCGATCTTCCACCATCATTTGCGGCTGAAAGAAACTGGACTGCGTCCACTTGAGCGCGGGCAGGTCGTATCGGGAGCCGTCATAGCCGATGCGAATGCGGCGCTCATCGCGCCAGTGCCGAATGTCGGCAAGCCAGGCGTCGTGCTCATCCTGGGTACAGGCTTTAGATCCACCCTCCCAAGCTCCTTTCATCACGAGGCAACCGGGTGTGGGAATTTGCTGACGTTCCGGACGGTAGTGGGAATCCTGAGCTAGAACCGAGATGGCTGCAATCAGCAGCAGCAGGGCGACGGCGGATGGCGCGAGTGCAAATTTCATGAGTGCGGCTCCTATTGCAAAGCGGCGTACGGCTTGGCAATATAAAACGTTTCAAAAACTATGTCCATCCATGCTTTGTTGCGACCTTCATGAAGGAAAGCTGCGTCTGAGGGCGTTCCCATGGTCGTGTGAAAGGCTAGGTGCTTAACGGCATTGGAACTTAGCGCCTGCAATTCTCGAGGAATCGGGAACGGCGGCTCGTATCCTGTCCCTATCTTTCGTACAGGCTGCATCCGTTCGACAGGCTTGTTCGACTAAGAAGGAACCAAGATCATGAAAAATCCAGCGTGCACCTCGCTCATTGTGGCCTTCGCTATGTTGACTCCTGCTTTCTCGCATGGCCAAGCGTCGGGACAACGTAGAGCACTCCCAGCAACTGGAACGCTGGTGCTGTCGCACGCGGAGTACCTCGATCGAGTCCAGGCGGTTTGGACCGCGCAGATGATTGCTCAACGAACGGGCGGCCGTTTCGAGCACCAGCCTGCTTCTACTCTGGCGGTTACCCCCCTCTCCCAACTTCCGGGCTATGCTCCGGTCGATGATGACTACTACTACGAGATGGTCGCAATCCGCGCCTTCGAAAAATACGGGATTGGGTTGACGGTTCAACAGCTCGGACAGCAGTGGCTCGAGAATAACGCCGGCTCCTGGGGATCGAGCGAGCAGGCTTTGCTGCTCTTGAAGCGAGGAATCACACCACCGGACACCGGGCATCCTCGCTACAACAGACTGTGGTGGACGATTGGGCCGCAATTCAGCAGCGACCTATACGGCGCGCTTAATCCAGGTATGCCCAATGCTGCCGCCGAGATGGCCCGGCGGCTCGGCCACATCAATGGCTATGCGGAGGGAACCGATGGCGCCGTTTTTGTCTCCGGAATGATCAGTCTCGCGTTCGTGGAAAAAAATACCCACGGAATCGTTCGCAAGGCCGCGATGCTGATCCACCCGGACTCGCCGTATCGCAGATGCCTGGACATGATCATCGCTATGGCGGACGCGGGCAAGGGGCCTAAAGAGATTTTCGGAGCCATCGATGAGCGCTGGGGGATCGAGTATCCGGCCACGAACAATGCGGTGGTCAACGGTGGTTTCGTTGCCACCAGTGTGTGGTTCGGCGGCGGCGACTTTGAGAAGACGATCCAGCTTGCCGTGCACGCGGCTGACTTTGCGGATACCGATTACAACGCTGCAAATTCCGCTTCAGTAGTGGCGGCCATGCACGGAATGGGGGCTTTGCCGTCAGAACAGGTATCCCAACTCCGAGACCGAATCTTCGGTGCAGAAATGGGTTCCCTGAAGTTAACGCCTCCGGTAGACGAGAGCATCGCAGAACTGGCGATGCGGACCGAGAAACTCGGCCTTTCCATCGTCGTGACTCAGGGTGCCACCGATGACGGGACCACAATCCGAATTCCGATTCAGGTGCCGGTGACCCAGCCGGCCGAATTGTTCAGACTAGCCGACCTGATGCACTACTGGAACGCCGATTGGACGCTGGAACGCGCGGGTTTTGGCGGTGCTGGAGGCGGTATGCCTGGAATCCGCGGCATCACGTACTTGGACGACGAAGTCTTATCTACGTACCCACGTGATGAAGTGCGAGGGACGCTTTTGAAGCGGGCTCTCCGATTAGGGAAGAACCCCGCTTTGAAGTTCAAGGCGGGTGTGGATCCCGCACGCACATGGCAGTTGCAGGTATATGTGAATGACGACAAGGTGCTCGACAGGCTCATCGAGGGCTTGTCGGAAACACGAACGTGGCAAAACATCGATGTCGACCTATCGAAGTACATGGACCAGGAGGTCGTGTTACGACTCTACCAGCGCGTGCTGATTCCTCACCACGAAGCAGGCAATGCCTACTGGCGGGACTTGATCGTGAAGTGAAGTAGTGTCGGGGGCCACCGAGAAGGCGTGGGCCTGAGACCGCCAAGAGTTCGAAGATTACCTGGGCGGTTCCTGAACGGTCATAATGCGGTCCACGGCGGCATCGTGAAGAACTTGTCTGATGCCGCTGGGCCAGCGAATATCGATTTCCTTGATTCGTTTGTTCGCGCCCAGTCCGAAGTGTACTCGGCTATCGCTGGAGGAGGCGTATCCCACTGCAGTAGTTACCTCGTTCCACTGCGACTGACCGTCTTCTGTAATGATGCGTACCTGTGCGCCGATCCCCATCTGGTTGCTTCTTGTTCCCACCAGTTGCAACAGGATCCAGTGATTGCTGCCTGGGGAGGTGTTGTGAAACAGCTTCACTGGTCCCCCCAGCACAGAGACCACCATGTCCACGTGCCCGTCGTTGTCGATATCCCCGAACGCGACGCCGCGATGGGGAGCTCGCTTCTGGAAGTCCGGCCCAGCGGCGCTGCTGACATCCTCAAATTTCTCATTCCCAAGATTTCGAAACACCGAGTTCGGTTCCGGGTATGTGCGTTCCGGAACCAGCGCGCTGATATTGTCCAGAACGTTGGACCGAGCCACGAACAGGTCTTTCCAGCCATCATTGTCAAAATCCACGATTCCGTTGCCCCATCCCGACATTTGTGAGGTCATCCGTCCCAGCCCACTGCTCACCGTTGAATCTCCAAACTCGCCGTGTCCCAGATTTCCGTAGAGCGGGAAGGTCTCGAATTCGACCGACGTATGCCAGATATCCGGGAGCCCGTCATTGTCCACGTCGCGAAAATCAGCTCCCATGCCCGAGAGGGCTGATCCATTGCTTCCGTAGGCCACGCCTGCCGACTCGCCCAACTCCTCAAACTTCTTGCCGCCGAGATTGTGAAACAGGAAGTTTCGGGTTGTGTCATTCGCTACGAACGCGTCGAGAAAGCCGTCGCCGTCATAGTCTGCGAACGAAACACTCATACCCTTGCCAAAATGTGATGCTATGCCGGTTTCTTCGGAAACGTCGGTGAAGGTACCGTCTCCATTGTTCCGATACAGCGTGTTGTGGGTTGGGCGGTAGTAGTTTGGATGGCAGTAGCCACGAGCCCCGCCCCCCACCGTGCAGTACGGATCTTTGTCCACCTCCCATTTGCAGTAGTTGACGACGAAGAGATCGAGGAGCCCATCGTTGTTGTAATCGAACCAACCCGCACCGGCAGACCACATCTTCTTTCCGTCGAGTTGTGCCCCCGCGACCCCTGCCTTGCCAGTGACCTCAGTGAAGGTTCCATCTCCGTTGTTGTGAAACAGCTGATTTCCAGTGACATTCGCCACAAACAAGTCTGGCCATCCGTCGTTGTCATAGTCGCCCACCGCAACTCCCATTCCGTAGCCGGCCCCGGCGACTCCGGCTTTTTCGGTCACGTCGGTGAAGGTTCCGTCGTGGTTGTTGTGAAACAGCCGATTCCAGTAGATGGGGGAGTCCTTCTTCAGAGAAGGGATCGCAGCTCCATTGACTAGATAAACATCGAGGTAGCCGTCACGGTCGTAGTCCAGCAAGGCGACGCCGGCGACCATCGTTTCGATTTGATTCTTGTTGGTCGTCGGGGAGTTAGCGGTCGTGAAATGCAATCCTGCTTTTTCCGCAATTTCCTCAAACTGAATGCTCGGCAGCCTCGAAGAACCTACGGGGCCTGACACCAGCAGCACCACACCGAGGATTGTCGACGAAACCCGCATGAGTAGTACGCCAGAAGACAAACGAAGCTTACCATTGGTACAGAGTTGCGGTGTTAGGATGCTTTCCGAAATGCCCAGGCTGGCTTTCCTGCTATTTTTGTCGGTGCTCTCGATGGGGCAAAGGCGCCCTGACGTGGGATCCATCGTCGCGACAGGCCAGCACCTAGTTGAAGCCGGTCAACTGGCCGAAGCCCGGCAACTCTACGAGAGCGCGGTTCGCGATCTTCCCGATAGCTCTGATCTTCGTTTCGAACTAGGCATGGTCTACCTTCGGGAGCGCAACTGGCCGAAAGCGATCGAGAACTACCAGCGCAGCCTCAGCACCAATCCGAACAGGGTCAAGGCCCTTTTTTACCTCGCCGAGGCTTACTCCATGAATTCCGAAGTGGGTCAGGCGCGCGACACCCTTGCGAGAGCCGTCGACATTTCACCTGACGACGCCCAAGTTCGTCAAAAATACGGAGAGTATCTGAGCGCGAAGCTGGAAACTCGTAATCAAGGACTTCGGCAATTCCAAAGAGCTAGACAACTCAATCCCAATCTGCCCCGTATCGATTTTGACATTGGCAAGGCACAGTTTGACCTGACCGACTTCTCGTCAGCGGCCAGCAGCTTTGAGGCCGAACTCAAGAAGAGCCCAGGAGACGGGGATGCTAGTTACTTCCTGGCCGAGTCCAGTGCGAAATTGGGCGTCTGGGAGAAGGCTCGGCATTATTACGAATACGCGTTGGCACACGGGCGTGCGGACGGCGCCGCCTACTATGGGCTGGGGAGATCGTTAGTGGAACTCGACGACTTTGGAGCTTCACTCGCTCCGCTCCAACGCGCGCTTGCTGTACAGCCTTCCCTGGTTCAGGCGCACTTTCAGCTGGGAAGAGCATACGAACGGCTGGGTCGTTTCGAAGAGGCCAGCCACGAAAACAAACTCTTCACAGCCATGAACGCGAGGGTCGACACCTCGAGCGAATTACGAGGCTCCGAAATGGAAGAGGCCTGGAAGCATGTCAGGCCCTTGCTGGCTGAGAATAAGGAGCAGCAAGCCTTAGAGTATCTCGCGAAACTCCCCGACACCGATCCGGCCATTCCTGGTAGTTCGTACTATTTGTTGGGCGAAATGTATTTCACTCTGGGGCGGAACGACGATGCCGCCCGAGCGCTCCTCACGGCAAGCAAACTGTCTCCGAACGATGCCCAGATTGCCGCTTACCTCGGCATGATGCAGTTGGCTTCTGGCCAGATCAGTGCCGGCGAGCAATCCCTCGAGGCGGCTTTGACGCTTGATGCGGCCAATCCCCTCGCACTTATTGGTATGGGTGGAATCCGATACCGTCAGGGTCAATGGCAGGATGCGATCCAATATCTGGAAAGGTCACGCACCGCCGATCCCAACAGCTTGTTCTTGCTGTGTGACGCGTATTTTCGAGTTGGCAAGAAACAAGATGCATTGTTGACGACGGAAGTGATTCGGGCCCTTGGTGCGGACCAGCGAACATTGATGGACTCAGTGGATGAACTGCTCAAACGCTACCAGTCGAGTGAGCCCCGCTCCGAGCGCTGACGTTCTGTTCACGTGGGATCCGCTGGCCTGTTAGACTCAGGCGCCATGAAGACCCAGACATCACGGTCCTTCGCCTTGATCGTCCTCTCGGCGCTAATCGCAAGCCCTGCTTTCGCTCGCAAACACGAGACCGGATTTCTCGACCGAACAGTCACGGCCGGCGGGGAGACCTACCGTTACCAGGTTTATGTTCCCCAGGACTTCGGTCTGAAGAAGAAATGGCCGGTCATTTTGTTCCTTCACGGAGTGGGAGAACGCGGGGACGACGGCCTGCAACAGACCGACATCGGCATCGGTCACGCGATACGAAAGAATCCGTCCGAATTTCCTTTCATTGTGGTCATGCCGCAATGCCGCAAAGACAAGCGCTGGATTCACGCGGAGATGCAGGCCCAGGCCCTCGCCGCGCTCGACCAAGCGATCAGGGAATTTCACGGAGACCGTGAACGAACTTATCTCACGGGTCTCTCTATGGGTGGGTACGGCACCTGGGACATGACGGCGAAGTATCCCGGAAGATTTGCCGCTTATGTCCCCATATGCGGGGGCATCTACGGTCCCCCAAAAGTTCCCGAGGCGCATGTGGGACTCGCTGGGGATTCCAACATCCCCGATCCTTACGCCGAAACCGCACGGCGCATCGGTTCCACTCCCCTCTGGATATTCCACGGGAGCGCCGACGACACGGTCCCCGTAGAAGAGTCGCGCAAAATGGCCCAGGCGCTGCAAGTGGCGAAAGCGAACGTGCGCTACACGGAATATCCCGGTGTCGGCCATAACGCGTGGGACAAGGCATACGCCGAGCCGGAACTCATTCCATGGTTGCTGGCGCAGAAGCTGCATCGGTGAAAGAGTGTCGCGTAACGTTGTCTGCATCCGGTTTACCTGAGTGAAAATTGAAAGGTTTCAAAACCTGTTACAATCCGCGGCTTAGATGGTGAATTCCGGCCTTCAGCTTCTGAGGTACGCGATGGTGCTCACTCGACCCCGCCGACTGCAGGCACTCTGCTGTGTGCTCGTGATCCTGACGTGGGCGCTGTCGGTCGTTTCCCAAACGACTCGTTATTCGCCCGAAGGGGACCAACTTCCTGGTCCCGACTGCCTCAATTCAGTTAAACCTTCGTCCGGACAGCCGAAGGTTTGCACAGCTGAAGATTTCAAGTCATGGCTCGACGACATCACACACTGGCGCGCGGAAATGCGGATTCGCGCAGGTTACTCCCCGAGAAACTACGAGCGGCCTGAGTGGAAGTGGACCCAGTCCAGCTTCATTCAACCCCAGATGATGGTTGAGGACCGGTACTTCTACGATCCTGTGGCCGGCATATATACCGTCGATAAATATCTGGACGATCTGGACCGGCGCTACGGTGGCATCGACTCCGTTTTGATCTGGCCGGTGTATCCCAACATCGGTATCGACGATAGGAACCAGTACGACCTACTTCGCGCCATGCCGGGAGGCGTGGCAGGAGTTCAGGAGATGGTGGCCGAATTTCACAGGCGCGGAGTACGCGTCTTTTTTCCCGTCATGGCGTGGGATCAGGGTACACACGACCCCGGTGTGCCGAACTGGGAGGCATCGGCCAAGCTGTTGGGGGAAGTGGGTGCCGACGGGATCAACGGCGACACTCTCCGAGGAATACCGGGCGCCTTTCAGACTGCGGCGGATGCCGCAGGGCATCCGTTGGTCCTCGAACCTGAGCATGCCATGCCGTTTCCCTTTGAGGCCTTGGCCTGGAACACCATGACGTGGGGTTATTGGCAGTATCCCGCTGCCCCGATGGTGAGCGCCTTAAAGTGGATCGAACCCAGGCACATGATCAACGTCTGTGATCGCTGGAATCACAGCAAGATCGACAATCTTCAGTATGCGTTCTTCAACGGAGTCGGATATGAGAGCTGGGAGAATGTTTGGGGGATCTGGAACCAAATTGTCCCGAGAGACGCCGAAGCTCTTCGACGAGTTGCTAAGATCGAGCGAGTTACCGCGGATTTCTTAGCAAGTCCTGACTGGCAGCCTCATACCGCAACCGAACAATATGGTATTTACGCGAGTCGCTGGCCTCTCGGAAACAAGACCCTCTGGACCATCGTAAACCGCAACCAAACGGATACCGACGGGCACCAACTGCGGGTGCCAGCGCAGGCCGGATTGCGCTATTTCGACTTGTGGCACGGGGTTGAACTGACTCCCGAAACCTCCAGCGATACCAATTATCTCTCCTTCTCGATTGAGGCGCACAGCTTCGCGGCCGTCCTGGCAACTTCCGATGCCTTTGATAGCAAGCTGCGGGGCTTGCTTGACGAGATGAAGCAAACCTCTGCACGTCCATTGGCCAGTTATTCCGGCGAATGGAAGTTTCTTCCACAACAGATGATTGCGATCGCGAAGACAGCGCCAGTGTCCACGGCACCTGCCGGAATGATACGCGTCCCAGCCGGCGATTTCGTCTTCCGGTATCCCTGGGAGGACTCGCCTCGCCGCCACCACCTGCACACCGTGCATGTGGATTCGCTTTGGGTCGACCAATACCCGGTTACCAATGCCCAGTTCAAGCAATTTCTGGATGCAGCGCGCTACCGACCGAAAGATGACTTGAACTTCCTGCGAGACTGGCAGAACGGGAAGTATCCGGAAGGTTGGGGCAACAAGCCGGTTACTTGGGTCTCCCTCGAAGACGCGCGCGCTTACGCTGCCTGGGCGGGCAAACGGCTTCCTCACGAGTGGGAGTGGCAATATGCCGCGCAGGGCAAAGACGAAAGACTCTACCCGTGGGGCAACAAGTGGGAAGACGCCGCCGTACCCGTGCCGGAGAAGGGCCGGACCCTACGTGGTCCTGACAATGTGGATGCTCACCCTCACGGGGTCAGCCCATTCGGGGTTCAGGACTTGATTGGTAACGTATGGCAGTGGACCGACGAGTTCACCGATGAACACACACGGGCCGGTATTCTTCGCGGCGGTAGTTACTACCAGCCGCAAGGCTCTGTTTGGTATTTTCCGCAGGCCTATCGCCTTGATCAGCACGGCAAGCTCCTACTGATGGCGCCGAGCAAGGACCGGGCTGGAACGGTTGGATTTCGTTGTGTGAAAGACGCGGATTGATCCGGCGGCCTCCCTCCAAGGCTCGATCGTCCAATACAACATGCCCGGCGCAGACCAACAACAGAGCAGTGCGGTGAGTGAGGTCCCGACTCTAGGCTGGCAGTATGCTGTCACCTCGGGAATCCTAGGATGGGTTCTGGACGCGTTCGACTTCTTTGTTGTCATCTTCCTGGTCGACACGCTCGCCACCCATTTTCAGGTGGAGAAGAAGGCGATCGTGTGGACGATCTCCCTAGCCTTAGCCATGCGCCCCGTGGGCGCACTCATCTTCGGCGCGCTTGCGGATCGCTTTGGCCGGCGCCTTCCGCTGGCCGTCTGCGTCATCTATTTCTCCACCATGACCGCGCTGAGCGCATTTGCTCCAAACTATTCCACTTTCGCGATTCTGAGGGCGCTGTACGGCATTGGCATGGGCGGGTATTGGGGAGTTGGGGCATCGATGGCTATGGAAAGTGCTCCATCGAGCCGCCGTGGCTTTCTCTCCGGCCTCATGCAGAGCGGCTATCCTATCGGTTACTTGCTCGCGGCCATCGGCATCGAGACCGTCTTGCCACTATACGGGTGGCGGACAATGTTCTGCATCGGACTGCCCGTAACGCTGCTCACCAGTGTGCTGGTTTTCAAAGCGCCCGAGCCGGTTGCGTGGGAGGAGCATCGTGCTCGTTCGATGCGCTCCATCTTCCAGGTGCTTTGGAGAAACAGAGGAGGCTTCGCCTACCTTCTCCTGGTAATGACGTTCATGTCGTGTCTCTCGCACGGCACACAAGATCTCTACCCCGATTTTCTTAAGTCAGTTTACGGATTGACACGGGACACGGTGTCCAATGTCGCGATCCTCTACAACTTGAGCGCGATCGCAGGGGCCCTTTTGTTCGGGCAGATCTCCGAACGAACCGGACGCCGGCGAGGGATCATGCTGGCGCTTTGTGTATCGCTCGCTTCGATATATCCCTGGGCGCACGGTATCTCCGTGGGAGTATTGATTGTCGGCTCGTGCTTGATGCAGGCGGGTGTTCAAGGTGCCTTCGGAGTCATCCCGGCTCATCTCAGTGAGCTTTCGCCCGATGCGATCCGGAGCCTGTTTCCGGGCTTTGTCTACCAACTCGGAGTCCTGGTAGCCTCGCCCGCCGTCTCCATCGAGTACGCTTTGCGCGACCGGCTCGGGTATTCCTGGGCCCTCACGCTATTCGAAGGAACTGTGATCTTGTCACTGTTAGTGGTCTTTCGGTTTGGTCCGGAGCGACAAGGTCGAAGTTTTCGCATTGCAACGCGTTGAGCGTTTCCAGGTTTTTCGCACGCAAGTCTCATGGGGCACCCGCAGCCGCGTGGTGGGGTGCTCGCGACTGCATGAAGTTTACTCACGCACACCTCCTCCTAACGACCAACAACCGATTAGTCGGCTACTGCGAGAGTTCCGCCAACTGGATATGGTAAGGCTGCAGCAGGCCTCCGGTAGCGTGATCAACCGCTGCAACGGCGATCTGATAGGTGATTTGGGCTTGCAAAAGGCTTGACTCGGCCTGGGCGAGTTTGGTCTGTGCGTCAAGGAGAAAGAAAATAGTCTGCGCGCCGAGTTCGTACTTGCGCTGTTCGGCGGTGAGCTCCTTCTGCGCGAGATCGAGCGCCGTCTTGCCCGCCGCCAGCGTGAGTTTCGCCAGTTCGAGCTGGTGGATACTGTTGCTCACGTCAAGCATGACCTGCTCCTGGATTTGCTGCGCCGAATACATATCGCGATGACGTGAGACAAGCGCATTCCCTAAATCCGCTTGGGCGGCTCGATTCTTGATCGGCAAGTTCAAAGTGAGTGTCGCTCCATAGCCGGGGAACCCGAAACCAAAGAGTTGGTTGAACGACGAGCCCAGGCCTCCTTGCGAGATCAACTGT
>Ga0209698_10004707_pt1 | contig 14882 bp, 10 predicted proteins | sample LitLauG_LLR_2012_FD_187203 | JGI IMG/M metagenome (GOLD analysis project Ga0209698, IMG submission 187203) | Freshwater sediment microbial communities from Pennsylvania, USA - Little Laurel Run_MetaG_LLR_2012 (SPAdes) (version 2) | ecosystem: Environmental > Aquatic > Freshwater > Creek >...
CGGCCAGGTCCCGAGTTGCACGATTGGACGGTGATCCTGGTGGACGATGGTTTGGCTACGGGTTCGTCTATGCTTGCCGCTGTACATTATGTGAACAGCTTTCGTCCGAAAAAAGTAATTGCGGCGGCGCCGGTTGGGACTGAGGAGGCGGCTTCGCGGCTGCGAATCTTTACGGATGCATGTTTTTGCCTAGTGACTCCGGCGGAGTTTCGAGCCGTAGGGCAGTGGTACAAAGATTTTGGCCAAGTCAGTGACGAAGAAGTGAGGCACATCGTAGAGCAACACTACAGGCGTACGGGTCCGCAGGTGATGACGCGGAGGATGGCTGTTTCCTGATAGACTGGCGGCGGTGAATTCAGTTATGAAGACGAAGCTGCTGCTACCGCTGGTGCTGGCTATACCTCTGCTCGCCGGAAGCGTAAGGATCTACCAAACGAACAGTGCGGGCGATGATCTGGATGTGATTGATCCTCAGACCAATAAAGTGGTGATGAAGATTAAGGATCTGGAGGCAGCGCACGGTGTGACGTTTTCTCCCGATGGCGCACGAGCCTACATTACATGCGAGGCTGACAGCACTGTTTGGACTGTTTCCACAGCCACTGGCGAGTTGGCCGGCAAGACAGCCCTGAGCGGGCATCCGAATAACATTGCGATTTCAAAAGATGGGCGGCGGTTGTTCGTGGCAATAGTGAGTGCGCCGGGAGCCGTTGATGTCATTGAAAGCAAAACGCTCGCGAACGTAAAGACGATTCCGGTAAAGGGCAACGCACACAACGTGTACGTAACCCCTGATGGCCGGTTCGTTGTGGCGGGATCGGTAGTGGGGAAAAACATTACCGTGATCGACGAGCAGACGCTTGAACCCGCTTGGAATATGGCGTTCGAGGAAGGTGTGCGACCGATTGCGTTTGAAGCCGGCCAGGACGGCTCGACAGCGCGCATGTTTGTGCAGCTATCGAATTTACATGGATTTGCGGTAGTGGATTTCAAAACGCACCGGGAAGTGCGGCGCGTCTCGTTGCCCGAGGAACCGCACCGAGGAAATGCGCACAGCGGAGCGCCCTCGCATGGAATCGGCGTTTCGCCAGACGGCAAAATGCTTTGGGTTAATAGCTCAGTGGCGAGTGGAGTGTTCGCGTATTCCTTGCCCGATTTGCGATTGCTCGGCAATGTGGCGACAGGCTCAACGCCGGATTGGCTCACATTCACGCCAGACAGCAAACTTGTTTACGTGGCCAATGCAGGGGATAATTACGTTTCTGCGGTAGACACTCACTTATTAAAAGAAGTGGCGCGGATTGCAGTAGGCGAGGTGCCAAAACGAAATGGCACCGTAGTCGTGACGCGCTAGCGGCCTTTTACCCACGACGCAATGGCTTGCCAATCGGGGTCGCCTTGCGAGGCGAATTGGCGCCCGCCTGAGTGGAATTCGGAGCCTCCGGCCGAATGGGCCAGCGGTTGGATCAATAAAGTGCTGGACAGCGGCTCGCCCGGCTTGACCAAGTGAAGCACCGTTTCGTAATTCTTTCGCGATTGTGCCTCTGTCCACTTGGTGGCACCCTGGTCTAGAGGTTCGAGGCGAAACGCATGGTTTGCCGCAGCGTGGCAGACAACACACCTAGCGTGGCCCGCCCGCTTCTTCAGGAATATCGGCTCAACGGAAGATTTGTATGTCTGATAATCGAGCGTCTGCGCAGATGCGGCGAGCGCAAGTGCAAGAAGGAAGGCGGCAGCCGTCATAGTAGAAGATAATCTATCACCTCTAACCAAGAGGCGGGAACAGGCGGGGAGAAGGGGCCTTAGAAAATGTTTTCCGCAGTTTGAGCTTTTCGCGAAATAAATATCTACAATTAGAGGTATTGGCGAGGGCTCAGTCACTTTTTCTGGAATAGAAAAAGCGAAATTGGAGTCTAATCCGTGGTCGCTCGCCCGAAGTCCGGTGGCCCCGTCGTGGGTTGTCTGGGTCCATTGAGATGCTGGTCGAAGGCACGCAAACAGCCCGGATTCGGACTACGAGGATTCAAGAAGGTAACATTCATGATTGGAAAATTAAACAGATTTTTAGTAATAGGCGTCGCATTGGTGCCTGCGTTGTCTAGTCTTTGCCAGGCGCAATCAAGGCCCGTGATGACGCATCACATGCGCGATGTGGTGACCAGCGGCAAAGCGAAGGCCGTAGGGCGTCTAACAGCGGAGCAGGTGATGAACCTGAATTTAGTTTTGCCGCTGAGCGATTCGGCGGGGCTCGATGCTTTCTTGAAAGATATCTACAATCCGGCCAGCCCGAATTTCAGGCACTATCTGACGGTGACGCAGTTTACGCAGCGCTTTGGACCGAGTCAAGCGAATTACGACGCTGTAGTTAACTTTGCCAAAACAAACGGTTTGCAAGTGGTCGGGGGCTCGCGCGACGGCATGGATGTGCAGGTGAAGGGAACGGTCTCGATGATTGAGAATGCGCTCCACGTGACGATGACGACGTATCAGCATCCGACGGAGAACCGTACTTTTTACACCCCAGACCGTGAGCCGACAGTGAATTTGCCATTTGCGTTGTGGCACATTTCGGGCCTGGATAATTATTCGATTCCGAAGCCGCGTTTGATTAACCGAAAAGACTACGCGCTTTCCCACGGGATGGACCCCGAGGCTGTAGTGTCGCATGCGACGACTGGGTCTGGGCCTTCGGCTTCGTTCCTCGGTAGCGACATGAGAGCGGCCTATTACGGAAGCGGTGGCTTGACGGGCGCTGGACAAAGCCTCGGCCTTCTGGAATATTACGGAACAGATTTAGCTGACGTTACGACGTATTTCACGAACGCTAAACAGACGAACAGTGTGCCGATCACACTTCTCTCTACGGACGGTACCAGCACAGCTTGCGTTTATCCAAGTTGCGACGATACCGAACAAACGCTGGACATAACGCAGGCAATCGGTATGGCTCCGGGCTTAGCAAGTTTGGTGGTATATGTCGGATCAACCGACACGGCGATTATCAGTGCGATGACCACCCACAGCCCGCTGCCTTTGACGATTGGTTGTTCATGGGGCTGGACTCCCGCCGATCCGAGCACCTTGGATCCTTACTTCAAGAAAATGGCAGCGCAGGGACAAACGTTCTTAGCGGCCTCTGGCGACGCTTCCACCTGGTCTTCAAGAAATGAAGCATGGCCAGCCGATGATGCCTACGTGGTTTCAGTTGGTGGCACAGACTTGGTTACGACAAGTGCGGCGGGACCGTGGGGTTCTGAAACGGCATGGGTCGACAGCGGTGGTGGTATCTCGCCCGATTCGATCGCTATTCCTTCATGGCAGCAGATTGCGGGTGTGATTAATTCGAGCAATAAGGGCTCGACGACGTTGAGAAGTGGTCCGGACGTATCGGCGAATGCGAACTTCACCTTCTATGTTTGCGCCGATCAAACGACCTGCTCAGCCAATTCATACGGCGGGACCAGCTTCGCGGCACCCATGTGGGCCGGATATCTGGCGCTGGCAAACCAGCAGGCCGCTTCTCAGGGTGGATCGCCGGTTGGGTTCATCAATCCGACGATTTATACGCAGAACGTGACGTCAAGCTATGGCAACAGCTTCCATGACATTGCGAGTGGAACATCAGGCAGCTACTCAGCCGTTACCGGATACGATCTAGTGACCGGTTGGGGAAGCCCGAACGGTGTGGGCCTGATTAACGCCCTTGTTGGGGCGAGCACGACCCCCTCATTGAACCTTGGCGCTTCACCGGCAGCCGTTTCAGTTCTACAGGGTGCAAACGGCAGTTCAACGATCAGTACAGTCGTTGCGGGCGGATTCAATTCGACGGTTACGTTGACTGTGGCAGGTGCGCCAAGCGGCGTGACAGCCACATTGAACCCGACGTCCATTGCGGCACCAGGATCGGGCAGTTCCACACTCTCGCTTGCCGTGGCATCGAGTGTGGCGGCGGGAACTTACACGATTACGGTAACCGGCACGGGCGGAGGACTGACTAGTAGCGCCACGGTAACGCTGACTGTGACAGCGCCAGGATCGGGATCGTTCACCGTGGCGGTGTCTCCAACTTCTGGATCGATCTCTCGCGGCAGTAGCGCCTACGCTGTGGTCACGACGACGGTTTCGGGCGGCTTCAGTTCAGCCATTTCGTTCAGTTCGAGTGGCCAGCCGACGGGTGTAACAGTGAGCTTCAGCCCTGCGTCGATTGCGGCGCCGGGATCGGGTACGGCTCACATGAACATAAGCGTGGCACGCAGAGCTACGACGGGGACGTATCCAATTACGATTACCGCAACGGGCGGAGGCACGTCGCATACGGCGACACTTAACTTGACGGTTCGGTAAGATACCCTCGCCGTAAGTTTTGACACATATAAGGCTCGAACCCCCCTGGTTCGGGCCTTTTTTTGTGAATTCGCGAAGTTTCAGTGAGACGAAAGTGTAAGTTGGCTCACTAAACGTACTGACGCACCTCGGCAGGCCGAATTGTCGGGCTTCAGCCAAGAGACCTTCCTTTATACGTGGCTAATGACCTAATTTCGCTAGAGATCCAACGTGGCGGGAAAACACCCGAGGCTGCCCCCACGGAGCCGGTTAACTTTACAGACCAGCTGCAGATCCTGATTCGCGGCATCGCGCTCCACTCCATTGAGAGCCAGCCTCAAGACTTTGCCGCTCTGCAGGAACATATGGGAGAGATTGCGCGGTCGCTGTGTTCGGAGAGCGCTCCGGCCGATTTGATGGCAGCCATCGGCAAGTGTCTGCGGATACTGGAAGACTACAATCGCAAAGCGGCCGGTTTGTTTAAAAGCCAGGTGGAAGAACTGAAGGGCATGGTGGCGGCCATGACCGACACGCTGCAATTTATTGCGTCGTCTAGCGAAGCGAGTGTCAAGCAACTTGGATTTGTCGAGTCGCAATTGCAACGGGCGAGTGGACTAGACGACCTGCGGCAACTGCGAACCTATACCTCGGCTTGCCTGAACTTGGTGAAACGTGAGAGCACGCGGCTGCAAGTGGAGACAGCCGAGAAGATAAAGTCACTGAAGCAAGACGTGGCGCGCTTATCCGTGCGCCTGAAGACGGCGGCGGTTGATGAATCGGAGGACCCGGTAACGGGATTACCCGCGCGCGCTGCCGCCGAACAAGCCATTGAAAATAGAGTGTCGACGAAGAAGAGTTGCGTTGTGGCGTTGTTTTTGATGGATCAACTGGCATCGATCAACGGAAAATTCGGGCGCGAAGTGGGCGACGATATGGTGATGAGCAGCGCGCACACGCTGGCCAAAAAGCTAAGCGGCGCCACGCTTTACCGGTGGAGCGGCCCGGGGTTCGTGGCCATGTTCGACCCACTAGTGCCTAGCGCAGAGGCCGAAAGACGGGCGCGGCAGGCCGCCGCGCAAAAACTAGAGCGAAATATTGAGGCTGGTGAGCGAATGCTGATGGTGGTGGTTGGATTTACCTGCCATCTTCATCACATCTCGGCGCAGACCGAGCCAGGGGATCTGTTTCGTCGGCTGGATGGTCTTATGGTTTCAGCGCAGGGTTGACAGATACTGCTCCTGCGGCGCTGCCAGCCATGTTCGGATTCAGATCTGCGCTTTGGGCAAGCAGATCGTTTTGCAACCGCTTAAGAGTGGCGTGCGATTGAGCCAGCTTTTCGCGTTCTGCCTTGATGAAACGAGTATAAGGGGCAAGCGCATCTTCCACGCGGCGAACGCTCTTTTGCGTTTCCTTCTCAAACTGCGCAGTGAGCGCCGAGATAAGCTGCGTACGCATGGCCGCAATCTTTTCATGCAGTTGGTTGCGTGCTACTTGTTTCTTGCGCGGCAGGATCAGCAGGCCGAAGGCGGCGATCGCTCCAGCGGCAGCCAGGCCGGTGATATCTGCCGCAGCAGTAGTGGCAAGTATGGAAACGGCTGTTCCTAATCCAACGGCGCCTACGCCCACAATGGCCATTTGGCCCACCGCGTCCTGCAATGACTCAGCGATGCGACTGGCTTCCAGGTCCTTATTGTAATTTTCAAGCGTTTGTTGGGTCGCTGTGCCTACGGCGTCGAGCAGGTGAGTGCGGTCGTATTGAAAGCCCGAACTCATTTGCCCTACTAAGCGGTCGGCTTGTTCGGATCGCCTGCGAGTAAGGTGATCGCGAACGGTCTGCCATTGCTGCAAGTCGCTGCTGACAAGCCAATCGATCACTTCCTGCACGCGAAGTTCGATCTGCTTGGGGAGATCAGCCACTACACGTTTTTCGAAATCCGCTTTGATTTTGGGTTTGTCGGTCAGATCGAAGATTCGTGTGAGGCGGATTGTGGACTCGAAGAATTCGTCACCGCGCTTTTCAAACTCGTGCAGAATATTGTCCACGTTGGCGAGCCGCAGGTGGAAGCCTTTGGACATATCCTCCTTGTAGATCTTGAGTTCCCGCTCGATTTGATCGATGGTTTGGGAATCACCTTTCAGTAGATCGGTCCGCTGCTCCGTTTCGGCGAGATACTTGCCCGTGATTCGCGCGCCGACGCCGAGAGGGTTCAGCAGTTTAAGGCGGAGGCGTTCCTGTTCGTCCAATGTGGAGACGATGTAGTCTTCCAGTTTGTCAAAGCGGGTCGCGGCCAGCGCCTGCGCATTGGCGGAGCGTTTCGCTTGCAGCGCCGGGCGTGCGGCCACCGGGAAAATATCGGGAACGAAGCCGAGCAGTCGCTGCATATTCTCGCTCACGAAGGTGAGGATGCGCTGGAGATCGTTGTCGTTTTCCAGGATGTCAATTTTGTTGACGACGATCACGATTTTCTTGCCCCATTCTCGGATTTGACTCAAGAAGACGCGCTCGCTTTCGGTGAGTGGACGGTCGGCGGACGTCAGGAAGAACACGATGTCGGCGCGCGGCAGGAACTTTTGAGTGATGGCTTCGTGATGGCGCTCAATTGCATTGGTGCCGGGTGTATCGACGATATGAATCTCACGCAGGAGATCGACCGGCGCGCTGATTTCGTCGGTAATGTCATCGAGCGCTTTGGCCTGTAGGCTGGGTCCAAACTTCACCACGTGAATGCGCGAGGTGGTAGGAGTAACGCCTTCTTCTAAAATGCGGTCGCCGAGCAAGGCGTTGATAAAAGCGCTTTTGCCCGCGTTGAATTCGCCTGCAATGACCAGAAGGAACAGTGAATCAAGTTGCAGTTGCGATTGGCGAATGGCCGATTCGTCCTCGGGCGTTGCGCCAAAGGCAACCAGCGTGGAATGAAGGTCTAAAAGTAGGGCGCGGAGCTTGGAAAGGGCTTCCTGCTGTTTGGGCTGAAGAATGTTTCCGCGCATGATGCCTTCAAAAATAGCATGCGAGTTGTTGCTTGGAGTGCAAAAAGCGAGGGTGTCCGCCGTCTTGCGGGGTGCCTTAAAGGTCGTCCGCTGTTGATACGGTCTGGGGCGTTATTCTTTCCACGTTTGCTGGAATCAATGAATACTGTTCAAGAAGGTCACGGATATTGTCACCGGTTACGGGCTTCTTCATAAACTGATTCACGCCGGCGGCTAAGAGCTGTTGTATGTGTTCGTCCCTGCTATCAGACGAAATGGCCACAATCGGAACGCCGGCCAAGTGACTTTCACGGCGGGCGAAGGCGGACACCTCCGCGCCCGTGCCGTCTCCCAAATGACCATCCACAAGGATGAGCGAATAACGGGTTTTCGCTAAGCGAAGTACTGCCTGTTGGACGGATCCTACGACGTCGCCGTGGACGCCGCAACGCCTTAGAAAGAGGCTAAATAACATTCGCATGAGGATATCGTCATCAACAACCAACACGCGCGTCGAATCTTGTTGTTCGTTCATAGTTTCGTGAATGCTCTAAGGTGCGCTAGTCCGACCAGGATGCAGCGGCGATGCGCTTTTTATGTTTTCAGTGTGATAGCCGGCTGGGTGTTTTGCGTGTGAATCGACGCCTAAAGCTCAGGTGGCAGATCAATTCAAACTCAGCCAGCCGCCAATTTCCAGACCACCAACGTCTCTAGATTACCGGCAATTACCAGCCAACGTAAGGGGCTGTGGTCCGAAGTTCGTGTCCGATTTGGCAGACAATTGACGTTGCCAAAAGTGAAGCCCGTTGTAGGACGAACACCTACAGCGTCGAGCAAAAGCTACTGAACGATTCCGTTGCGAATGGCATAGGTGGTCAGGGCCGCATTGGTGGAAAGCGACATCTTTTGCAGAATGCGAGTGCGATAGGTGCTGATCGTCTTCACGCTAAGGTTCATGGATTCAGCAATCTCGGAGACAGTCTTGCCCGAAGCGATCAAGCGCAAAACATCCAACTCCCGATTCGACAGTGCTTCATGGGCCGCAGCAAAGCCCCCTTTGATGGTGGAGGCGAGCAGTTCGGCGACTTCGTCTGTTAAATAACGGCGGCCTTGACTAAGGCTCACAACCGCCGCAACGAGTTGCTCAGGCGCACCTTCTTTATTAAGGTAGCCGGCGGCCCCGGTCTTGATGGCTCGCACGGCGATTTGCTCGGCCGGATATTGCGACAAGATAAGGACGGGCAGCTTTGGATAGTCGCGATGAATATCGGGCAGAACCTCCAGACCCGAACGACCAGGCATGCCTACATCCATAACAACCACATCAATGCTCGTTTCCGTTCCCCCATTAGAAGCGTTTGCCAAGCGGTCAAGAACTTGCTGTGCGCTGGTTGCCTCAGCCACAACTTGGATGTCGGCGGACTCGCAGAGGATCTGAATCAATCCCTTGCGAACGACGGGATGATCATCGGCGATCAAGACTCGAATCATAAGGGTTCAGCCTGGAAATGAAGAGGCAAAGAAACCGCAACGAGCGTGCCGCCGCTTCGAACGTTTTGAATCGTCCAATTGCCGCCGGCTTGGCTGGCACGCTCGCGCATGCCCACTAGTCCGAGCGAGCGGCCCCGCTTGGTGCGTGTCAAATCAAGTCCTTTTCCGTTGTCCTCCACTGTTAGCTGAAGCGTATTTGTGTCGCAGCGTAAGCTAACGGCAACTCGCTTGGCTCCCGAATGTCGAGCGACATTGGTGAGGGCTTCTTGCAGAATACGAAAAGCGGTGGTGGATAAAGTGGTGTCCACCTCGAGTGTTTTGTCGATTTCGGTATGACACTGAATACCGGTTCGACGTGAGAATTCAGCGGCCTGCCACTCGACGGCGGCACCGAGCCCGTATTGATCTAAGATGACGGGCCGCAACTCAGTGGCAATGCGGCGTACGGTTTGAATGATAGCGTCAATTTCTTCGGTGAGTCGCCCTTTGACGGGCGGCCGTTTGCCGGATTCCCACGCTGAGGCTTCGAACTTGAGGACCGTGAGGCGCTGGCCGAGTTCGTCGTGAATCTCTCGAGCCACGCGGGTGCGCTCCTGCTCCAAGATCGTTGTGCGGCGTGACGATAGAGACCGCAAATCCTGCTCTAAGCGCTTTTGCTCCGTAACGTCGGAAAGGGTTGCCCATGTGCGGATCAGACAGTCGTTTTCCACCACCCCGGTCATAGAGTAGCGAAACCAGCGCGCGGAATTGTCGGATATTTTGCTGGGCAAGTCTACGTTCGATAAACGAAAGTTTCGGCGGACATATTCCGAGGTGGTTTGCCAAGCTGCTTCGGAGTCTAGCCGCAATTCCTCGACGGGACGGCCGATAATCTCATTTAGATGCCGAAAGCCGCGCATAGTGGCGAAAGCCTGATTGCACTCGGAAATACGGCCGGTGGTCCAGATGGCTTTCATCAAAGCCTCGTGCGATTGATTGAGCGGAATAGGCTTCGTATAATCGACCGCCACGATTCCCTCGGAGCTATTGACGACAAACGCGCGGAAACGGTCTTCACTTTCGCGAATCCGCTCTTCGGCGCGCTTGAATTCGGTGATGTCGCGCGCGGCGCCCCAAACACGAATGAGTGAGCCGTTTTCGACAACTCCCTGGTAGCTCTGCAGGAGCCAACTCACGCCGCCCCGAACCCGATAGGCCGATTCGATGTTGACCACTTGACAATCGTCTCTTACTAACTGGTACAGCACACCCCGGCGCCCCCAGCCTGGAGCCAAGTTCTTTACTCTCTTGCCAAGCAATTGCTCTGCACGCTCAAGCCCGAAGAAGTGCGCCAAAGCGTCATTGCAATCGGCAATAAAACCGGTTTTTACAACTGCGTTGACTTTTTCCGCTTCGGGAAGAGACAGAGAAATAGGCCTATCAAATTCGACACGGGCCATCAATTCGCGGCTCATCTCCACGAAGCTGCGGTAGCGCTCGCGGCTCTGCGCGATCTCCGCCTCGGCGTAGCGCCGTTCCTGGCTCAAAACCGCATGCGCAACTTGATCCGCCACTTGACCAGCGAAGAGGATCTCCGCATTTTGCCATTCGCGTTCGTTGCCGGAGCCGAACATTAGCACACCCCACGTCGTGCCCCTAACTAAAATCGGCGCGGTCAAGATCGCGGCACAGTTACTTTGTTTCATCAAGTCGAGCGTTGCCGAGCGCTCTGCGGTCGTGTGACAACTGGCAAGCAGGTTGGCCGCCCGCCCCGATTCGAAGGCGCGCCGTAGCCAGGGAAAGTCGGTGAGCGAAATCGCGCGCCCACGGGCGCCATCCTGGCTGCCTTCGATTAGGCCGATGGAATCAAACTGCATTCGCCAAACCTGACAAAACGTCGCAGGAAGCAGCGGTCTTGCTGATGTGGTGATGAACGATAGCGCACTAGAGAAGTCGCCCACCATGACTGATTCATGCGTGGCCATCTGGTATAGAGCCTTCTGCCAGCGCGCATCGCGCTCGATGTCGGCGTGCAACGGTTCGAGTTGCGGAATCCGACGGCCCACCGCCAACACATAACGGCGTCCGTCACGTTCCTCGATACTCAACACAACTCGCGCTGGATATGTTGTACCGTCTTTACGGCCCAGGCCGGTTTCCACGACTAACTGGCCAGCCGCTTCAATACGACGCAGCAACTCGGTCCATTGTTCGAAGCTTTGCACGGGAAAGCTCACCCGCAGATCAAAGATATACTTTCCTACCAGCTCATCGCGCTGGCGGTTGGCATTTCGACAAACGGTGTCGTTACAGGCCACTAACAGGCCAGACTCCTCGATCAGACAAAGAATAAGATCAGACTGGTCTAAGATCGCTTCGAGCAAAGAGGCGTTAGGCCTCGGTGCCGCAGACTGCATACGTAAAGTAGATCACAAACGGTGGGAGGAATTATGATCTAAGTGGGAGATAAGACATGGAAGTTCATCCGCCGCATCAACCGATTCATAGTTGGCGGGATTTCTTTATTCATTTGATAACCATTACGATCGGTTTGTTGATTGCGCTTAGCCTAGAAGGCTTGGTGGAGGTAGTTCACCATCACAACCTGGTTCAGGAGGCGCGCGCGGATTTGCGCTCGGAGATGACGTCGAACCATTCGCGGGTGGCGGGGAATTTGGCAGAGTTGCGCGCCGATGAGAAACGGATTGCCGCAAACATCAAGGTATTGCGAGCCGTTCAGGGTGGGACCAAGCTCACAGGTAAGAATGAGGTGGTCTATTCTTTCAGTTGGAGTTCCCTCGGCAACTCAGCGTGGAAAACAGCGGCTACTTCAGGCGCTCTTGTTTATCTGAATTTCGAAATCGAACGCGATTTGGCCGATGTTTATGCGATGCAAGACGATATCGTTTCAGCCAACGCCTTAAGGCTTCAGCGCGACCATTCGCTGGCGGGCGCTCCGATGGGTATCCAAGACGACATTGCCAAGGCGCCGAAAGAGGCTTTGCAACTGTGTTTGCAACGATCTGCTGATCTGCTGATGGACTTGCAAGCAATGGAGCAATTGCTTGTGGAGTTGGATCAGCAATATACCCAGGAACTAGCCAAACTGTAGAAGAACATCTGGAAGAGGCTCATCAAAAAAATCTATGGAGGTTTACGGGCTATGAATGCGTTTGGGGTGTTACGCTTTTATAAAGTTCGTTCAGAACTACACACAGTTAGCCCGTCCACCGTTGGACATACGCTCTCCGTAATAGCGGCCTAAACAAGCGGGGTCACGCGCTTGGCCGGTTGATCACAACCGGAAAAAATCATATCGCTTAAAAGGAGAGTTGCATGTCGGGGATTTCGTTACGAGGTCAAGAGCGCAAAGTGCGCGGATGCGAACCGCCAAGGGAGAAGAAACACGTTAGCTCCTGGGGCAGGGCGACTAATGCAGAGACCGTTTTTCGCGCGTTTCTTAGAGGATCCTGTTTGTTGATGCTCATGGCCACAGCGGCTTGGGCGCAATCGTATTACGGAGCCGTACGCGGTTCGGTGAGCGATCCCACTGGCGCATCGGTCGCGGGAGCGCATGTTTCCTTAACGAACGAAGGCACGGGTGAATCGCGAGCAACGCTGGCAAGTAGCGCTGGCCAATATTTGTTCAACGATGTGGTGCCTGCGGTTTATACCGTTCAAGTGGAATCTGTTGGATTCAAGAAGTTTGAGCGCAAAGGGATTACTGTTGGCACGCAGCAGGAAGTGACGGCCGATTTGAAATTGGAAGTCGGCGCGATCACTGAAAGCGTAGAGGTGACCGAGGCCGCGCCCATGGTAGAGACCTCGAATGCTTCGCAGGGCCAGGTTGTGAACAATCAGCAAGTGACCGATCTGCCCAACATGGGGCGCAATCCCTTCTTGCTTTCGAAGCTGGTCAATACGGTGCAAAACGTAGGAAATCCAGCGTTCAACCGGATGGAAGACCAAAGCGGCTCGTCGCAGATTTCGATTGCGGGTGGACCGGTACGCGGCAACAATTATTTGCTAGACGGCATTCCGATCACGGATGCGACAAACCGAGCGATTATCATTCCTTCGCTGGAGGTGATTCAAGAAGTCAATGTGCAGGCAAATACCTACGACGCGGAAATGGCGCGTACGGGTGGCGGGATGTTTAACACGCTCATGAAGTCGGGCGCGAACGAATTTCATGGTAGCGCTTACGGGCACTTGCGCCGGACCGAGTGGGACGCCAACAGCTATTTCAATAACGCCGTGGGCAAGCCGATCACGCCCGAGCCAAACGATACCTGGGGCGGTAGCTTTGGCGGCCCAATTTGGATTCCCAAGCTGTACAACGGCAAAAACAAAACCTTCTTCTATCTGGGCGAAGAACATTATGACGATACCCAATCGGCGTCGGCATTGTTTAGCTTGCCTACCACGAATGAACGGAACGGCATCTTCACAGGTGATCTGACGTCGAAGGGCGCGCCGCTGGTCATCTACAATCCCAATGCCCCGTTATCGGGAGGAGCACGCGTGCCTTATGCAAACAGCATTATTCCGGTGACGCAACTGAGCACCGTTGGACTGGCGCTGGCGAACTCGTATCAGCCGGCCGCTTACGCACCCAAGTATTACGGCGCTGCAGACTACAATGCTTCGGCAACCCTGCCTTGCCGGGCCAACGAAATGACTGGCAAGATTGACGAGAATTTCACCAATTGGTGGCGCGCTAGTTTGAGCTATTTGCGCTACTACTCGCTCGAGCCTGGAAACAACTGGTTCCCGGGACTCTCTTCGCCGGCGGCCACTGAATTGGCTCGCCGCGTAGATACCACGCAATTGAATAATCTGTTCACTGTTAGTCCCACTATGGTTGTGGCAATCCGCTACGGCTTCAACCGTTTTCCGAACTACAGTTACGACAAGAGCCAGGGCTACAATCTGGCTAGCCTCGGCTTTAACCAAGGTTTTGCTAATTCGATTCCGGCTGCGCTTTCGCAATTTCCCTACATTTCGATGTCGAGCATGTCCGTCTTGGGCGTGAGCGATAACAATTCCTATTACGTCCACGCCTCGGATAACGTATCGGCGAGCGTCAACAAGGAATTGGGCAAACACAGTTTGAAGATGGGTTTCGACTACCGCAAGATTAAGGCTGCCGGCAATGATGCCAACGATCCGAACTTCTCTTTTAGCGGCATCTTCACCCAATCCATCAACACGTCGGCTGGCAGCGGCGGCGCTGATTTAGCTGATCTGCTTCTCGGATATCCGGTGAGTGGATCGGCATATAGCTCCACCAAGCTGACGGATTTTGTGGACTACTACGGTCTTTTCATTCAAGACCAATATCGTGTTTCGCGGAAGCTCACTTTGAACGCCGGTTTACGTTGGGAACACGAAACGGGCCTCGAAGAAATGAGCAACGGAATTCTAGTTGGATTCAACGGAGCCGCCACCAATCCACTGGGATCGCCCGGAGTAGTCCAGTTCGCCGGCAATGGTAACAAGGTCAGCGCTGGCGACCCCTACGGCAACAAATGGGGACCGCGCTTCGGCTTTGCCTATTCGCTAAATGATAAGACCGTACTGCGTGGTGGTTTTGGCGTATTCTTCGCGCCGCAGTTTGCCATCGGCTCGCCGCTGGCGACTGTAGGATACAACGCGACGACCAGCTACATTGCCAGCACAAATGGCGACTTGACGTCGCTTGGTACCCTCGCTAATCCGTTTCCTGGCGGTATCTCGCAGCCGGTCGCGAAATCGCTCGGTGCGTCCACCGGAATTGGGCAAACCTTCAATCTTGTGGACCCGTATGCACGTTCGCCTTATGTCGAGCAGTATTCGTTCGATCTGCAACGCCAGCTTCCTGGGGCCATGGCCTTGGAAGTGGGCTTCGTCGGTTCGAAGTCGTCGCATTTGACGTTGGGCGAGCCGAATCTCAACATTAACGCGTTGAATCCGTCTTACCTGTCGCAGGGGAACGCGTTGCTATCCTCCGTCGCCAACCCGTTTTACGGCAATGGCGGTGTGGGTGTTGTGGGAACGGCAAAGGTGCAGGCCAGCCAGTTGCTGTTGCCTTATCCATCCTTCAGCACGATCAACTATCAGTTCGACGACAACAATAAGGC
>Ga0209698_10004708_pt1 | contig 14881 bp, 12 predicted proteins | sample LitLauG_LLR_2012_FD_187203 | JGI IMG/M metagenome (GOLD analysis project Ga0209698, IMG submission 187203) | Freshwater sediment microbial communities from Pennsylvania, USA - Little Laurel Run_MetaG_LLR_2012 (SPAdes) (version 2) | ecosystem: Environmental > Aquatic > Freshwater > Creek >...
CGCTCAAACTCACGAGATCACTGCCGCTTCTCGACTGGACAAGGTTCGATACGCCATCCGCGACCTGGCTTGCGTGGCCGATGAAGTCATCGCCCAGGGACACAAAGTCCTGCCGCTGAATGTCGGCGATCCGCTCAATTTCGATTTCCAGACTCCGCCGCACATCATCGAAGCCGTCTATAAAGCCATGCGCGACGGCAAGAACGGCTACGCGCCCTCACCCGGCATTCCCGAGGCGCTCGAAGCCATCCGCGGCGAGGCCGCGCGCAAGGGGATCACCACCGTGCGCGATGTCTTTGTAACCTCAGGCGTGAGCGAAACGGTCGATCTCTGCCTGACCGCGCTGCTGAATAATGGTGAAGACGTCCTGACGCCCAGCCCCGACTACCCGCTTTACTCGGCCGTCCTGTGCAAGCTGGGCATGCGTCTGAATGCGTATGACTTGAACGAAGACGACGGATGGCAGCCGGAACTGGCCGACATTAAACGCAAGCTCACGCCGCATACGCGCGCCATCGTGCTGATCAATCCGAACAATCCGACGGGATCGCTGTGCACGCGCCAGATGCTCGAGCAAGTCGCCGAACTGGCGCGCAGGCACAACCTCATCGTGTTCTCCGATGAAATCTACGACAAGCTCATTCTCGAGGACACGCCGCACATCGCCTTCGCCGCCGTCGCGCCCGACGTGCCCTGCATGACGTTTGGCGGCATGTCGAAAAACTATCTAGTTCCCGGATGGCGCATCGGCTGGGGCATCGTCTCCGGCGAAGCCGCTGCCGTGAAGACCTACACCGAGGGTGTGCACCGGCTTTTGCGCGCGCGCCTCTGCGCGAACCACCCCGAGCAGTATTCGATCAAGCCCGCGCTCGAGGGTCCCCAGGATCATCTGGTGGAAGTGAAGCGCAAGCTGCGCTCCCGCCGCGATCTCACTCAAAAATGGTGCGAGGCGACCCCGCGCGTGAGTTGTGTCGCCCCGCGCGGCGCTTTCTACGCCTACCCGCGCATCGACATTCCCGAAAGTGATGAAGTGTTCGTGAAGGAACTCATCCGCCAGAAGCATGTGATGGTAGTCCACGGCTCCGGCTTTGGCCAGAAGCCTGGCACGCAACACTTCCGCATCGTATTTTTGCCGGATGAGCATACGCTAACGAAGGCCTACGCGGGAATTGCGGATTTCATTCGCGAGCGCTACGGAAACTAATTCAGCGCTGAGACGCAAAGATCGAAAAAACGACGGGAACTTGCCTTGGCGGACTGATGTCTAATTGATAAGTGAGAACATCGAGGAATTTCGCGACAGCCGTTTTGAGCGTGCTCATCGTCGCTGGAGGGGCAGTTTCTTACAAGCACTTCCGCACAAGCCAGGTCCCTCTGACGATGCTATCCCCTAAGGCCCCGACTCTGCCCAAGGACTGCTCCGCCGTTCAAAAGGCGTTAGCATCAGAATCGTCCCTCGCTCCCTCCCGCCAGCCGATCGAGAGCAAGGTGCCACTGAACGCGGACGAAATTGCTATCTACACGGCCGTGGTCCAAAAGTGGGTTTCTGACGACCCAACGTCATTGAATGTTTCCAACAGAACACTTCCCCTGGAGGTAACGGCTGATTCGATGGCGCTTATCAGTTGCTCGTGTGATAGCGGAATTCCACCGGAGACCCTCTTGAAAGCGTCTCTTTCCTTTCACCGCCTGACCCCAGCTATCCTTCCGAAAGAGGTGAGGCTCGTTGATCCTGAAAAGCAAGGCGCACGTGTTCGTGCCAATGACCCTCAGAATACGATGGGGCAGGGCAAATCAGTGGGGGGTGCAGTCGCCAACGCCTTCGCGAACGGCCTGTTTTCCATGTCGGAGATCGCATTCGACAGCGAGCACAAGCATGCGCTAGTGCGTTTCAGCTTCGTCTGTGGATCGCTGTGTGGCAGCGGAGCTACGGCGCTCTTCGAGAAGGTTGGCGGCCAGTGGAAGCGCAACGATCGCACGTGTGGTGGCTGGGTCTCGTAGATCACCCTCGCCTCTTGATGACCATGGTATAATGACCATGATCATGAAAACCGTCCCTGCCGGAGAATTCAAAGTTCATTGCCTCGCGATCATGGACGAGGTCCAGGCCAAGCGCCAGTCCGTGGTCATCACCAAGCGCGGCAAACCCGTGGCCAAGCTCGTCCCGGTTGAGTCCGAAAAAGATGAGATCTTTGGCTTCCTCAAGGGCAAAGGTAAGGTTCTTGGTGACGTTGTATCGCCCGCAATTACTCCAGAGGAATGGGGCGACCTCTATTGATTCTTCTAGACACACATGTCGTGGTCTGGCTGGCCTTTGAGGAGTCCCGGATTTCGCCGAAGGCCAGGGCCGCGATTGATCAAGCCCGGCAGACGAAGGGAGGGCTCGGCATCTCTGACGTCACCCTTTACGAACTCTCGATGCTTTACCGCAAACACAAAATACGAATTTCCATCACTCTGGAATCGTTCCTGTCTGACGTGGAAAAGCATTTTGCGGTCCTGCCGATTACCGGCCGTGTCTGTGTCCGGGCTTCTTCCCTGCCCGCGACCTACCCCAGGGACCCCTTCGACCGTGTCATCGGCGCTACGGCTCTGGTCGAAGGTCTGACCCTGATTACGGCAGACGGCGAAATCCGAAAGTCCCATGCTCTTCCCACCATCTGGTGATCCCGCCTGTTGTAATGCTCTGCTGCTTGATTCGATCTCGTCTGCTTTGAGGGATTTTGATCTTCTCACCGGGTTCGCGCAGTGGCAAAATTACACCGCGCCATGCACTACGCCATCGTGTTCTCCGGCATCTTTAATCTGATACTCTTCGTTGCGATTTTCGTCTTCGTGATCATCGGGTTCATTCTCCAGAACCGGCGGGTCCGCAGCGAAGCCCTGGAGTGGTGGATCGCGGAAGGAAAATGCGGCCCCGTCAGTTCCTTCGCGGGGACACTTGCCGTGGAGCAGGCCGGTTCCGAATTTCTACGGCTGGTGAAAAACGACGAGGCTGCGCGGCTGCAGCTCAAGTATCGCTGGATGAGCGCCATCAGCGAGCAGGCGGACTACGACGAAGTGACCTTCGATGGCTCGCAGCACGTGGTCGAATTGAAGAAGAAAGACAAAGTCATCCGCATGCCGTTTGGAAGATTCTCCGCCGTTCGCATGCGAGAGCTCTCCCAGAGCGACGCAGGCTCGCTGTGGCACTTCGATCTGGTTGCCACGGATGGCAAGAACGTGTTGTTTGTGTCGTCGGCCCGCGGCGACCGGCGCACGATGTTCGAAAATTCCGCAGGCCTGGCGAAAGCGATTTCCGCAATCACTTCTCTTCCCGTTCAAGTCGTGGTGGCCGGCAATGTCTGGACTCCCGGCTGGCCGCCAACGAGTTCTACCGAAAACTGACCCCTGTTTTCTTCTGTGTCCTCTGTGGTGAAGATTTAGTTGTGCTCGGCTTTCTCTTTCCCGCTGAATCTGCTTAAATCAAACTTAGCGCAACACCGCGGGCGTGCCGGTGTTCCTTTAGCTTGTGGTCGATATTCATTCGCACATTCTTCCTGAGGTAGACGACGGGCCGAAGTCCTGGGACGTCTGTGTCGCCATGTGCCGTGCGGCGGCTGCCGATGGCATCACCCACATGGTCGCGTCTCCCCACGCCAACGACCGCTACCACTACGATCGCGAGTACATGCAGAGACTCGTCGACCAGCTGCAGCAACTCGTGGGAGACACGCCGAAGATGACTCTGGGCTGCGACTTCCATCTCTCGTACGAGAATCTGCAGGACGCATTCGCCACCCCTTCGCGCTATGTCATCGGCAAAACTCACTACCTGCTGGTGGAGTTCAGCAACTACGGCATCCCGCAGAACACGACCGATTCCTTCCACAAACTCGGCGATCGCGGGATCACCGTCATCATCACGCATCCGGAGCGCAATCCGATTCTGCGCGAGAACCTGCAGCGCGTCATCGAATGGGCCGAGCAGGGCTGCATCATTCAGATGACGGGTTCGGCTCTCACCGGGTTCTGGGGTGAGCGCACCCGGCGCGCCGCCGAGTGGCTGCTCGAACACCAGGCTGTGCATGTTCTCGCCACCGACGCCCATGATATGGAGAAGCGCGTTCCCATTCTTTCCACCTCGCGCGATGCGGCCGCGCAAATCGTCGGCGCAGAAATCGCAGATGCGCTGGTCACCGGCAATCCGAGCGCAATCGTCAACGATCAGATATTGCCGTTTTTTCCGCGCCCGTCAGCGGTCAGCAGCTACCGAAAAAGGTAGCTCGCCGAAACCAAAACGCTCACCTTGCAGCCACGATCTGCCCACCTGAGGAAATACCTCGCGCGGCGATTCTGAACCCCGCTGTGAGACCTTTCCCACTCCACCCAACCTCAAGCTCAGGAAAGATTGCCGGCCCCGTAGCGAGGGAATGAATCGATTTAACTTACAAATGTAAGTATATGATTCAAAGGAGTTTAAGTGGATTATTTTGCACAGCCTGAAGACCGCCTAACCTGCTGCCGACAAAGCCCTTTATGACCAATTGCACCATGGGCCGTGCAGACACTCCAGCCGTCGTTGTCTTTTCAGAATCGCCTCAGGCGTCCAGTTACTGTGGACTGCTGACCTCGCTCGGAGGTGGAGTCGAACTGGCAGCGGGCGCTGAACTTGCTGGAGGTGCTGGTTCGGCGGTCGCCGGCGACGTGTGCGATGCTGGCAACGCCCCCAAAGATTTCGGACGATCGGGCACGGTCGTCATCGCGCTCTCCGGATTCAGCAGATGATCCGTGCTCGGTCCCAAGCCTAAGCTGATCAGTGCGCGCGAATCGGGAACGGTCTTGCTCTGCCATCCGTGATCGGCCTGGTAACGCCGCATCGCTTCTTCGCTGGCCTGGTTCCACTTTCCGGTAGGCACGCCAGTCAAATAGTGCTCGCGGATCAAAGCCTCCTGAATCGCCTGCGCGCGTTCGGAATCAATCTTCTGCTGTCCGCGCAGGCGCGAGGACTTCCTGTGTGACGATCGCTTGCCGGTCGTCTTGCTCGAAGACTTCTTCACTCCAGTGGAACTGCTCGAAGACGAATGGCTGTTGTGCGATGAAGTGGACGCGGTCTTGTTCGTGGGTGTGGTTTTGCCGGATGCAGTGCCGGCTGAATCCTGTGGAGGAGTCGCTGCGGCCATCAGTGCGCAACTCAGCGTCAGCGCGCAAATCGCGCCGAGCTGTGCGTTACGAGACTTTGCGCCGGGGCGAATCATCCCTCTAGCATTGCTCCAAAAGAAAAGCCCAGCCGTTGTGGAACCGGCACTGTCATCATCTCTGATCTTCTGCGACAGTACCAGTTCCGGCCGGGCCGCTAACCGTTACGGAAGTGTACCTGCGTCGAAGATGGTTCCGTCTTGCCGGGACGCGCCGCGCGGACGAACCAGGAAGACCACATCCTGGCCGCTCTTCATATTCGACTCGATCCGGGTAAAGTCCTCTTCGCTGTTCACCGGCTGCTTGTTGATTTCCAGAATAATGTCGCCGCGGGCCAGGTTGACGTCCTCGGCAAACGATCCGGGCTTCACATCCTGCACAATGACGCCTTTGCCTGCCGGAATGTCGAGGCGATCCGACATCTCCGGCGTCACCTTGCGAACCGTCAGGCCGAACTTGCTGGGCTTGGGAGCATTCTCGTCATCGTTTTCCTGATCTTCTCCCAGGCGTGAAGCAAAGAGCTTGGCGCGATCAGCGATCGTGACGGTCGTTTCCTGCGATTTTCCGTTGCGCAGGAAACCTATCGCGATCTTCGATCCGGGTTTGCGCGACGCGATGTCCGACACCAACTCGCTGCCTTTCGTGACCTTCTTGCCGTCCACGTTGGTAATGGTGTCGCCGACTTTCAGTCCGGCCTGATCCGCCGGACTCCCGGCCACCACGCTCGAGATCGGCACGCCAGTACCTGAACCATAGACGCGGGCGATAGCGGGATTCTCGACCGCATCGAACATGATGCCAATCGATCCGCGGGAAACTTTGTGCTCAGGCCCAGTCAACTGGTTGTAGACATCTACGACGGTCTTGGAGGGCAGCGCGAAGCCGATGCCCGCGTAGGCATTGGTCTCGCTGAGAATCGCCGTGTTGATGCCGATGACTTCGCCGTTCAGGTTCACCAGCGGCCCACCGGAGTTGCCGGGGTTGATGGCGGCGTCAGTCTGAATAAAAGTCTGGAACTGGCGGCCCGGAACGATGTCGCGACCCTTGGCCGAAACGATGCCGGCCGTCACGGTTCCCTGTTGACCGAAGGGGCTGCCAATCGCCAGCACCCAGTCGCCGACCTGCATGCCGTCAGAGTTCCCCATTTTCGCAGCGGGCAACGGATGGTCCACTTCAACTTTGATCACGGCGAGATCGGTTTCCGTGTCGGTGCCGATGACTTTGGCGTCGTGCTGTACGCCCGGCGGATCATCTTCAAAGCGCACGCGAATGCGGTCGGCCTTCTCGACCACGTGACGGTTCGTCAAGATGAAACCCTTGGAGTCGACAATCACGCCCGAACCCAACGAACGTTCACGGATCGATCCATCGCCTTGTCCAGGGCCCTGGCCGGGACCGCCAAAGAAGTGATTGAAGAAATCGTCCATGCCTCCGCTATCGTCGTCGTCACCCTGCCCCTGGCTGGGAGCACCCCGGCGGCGGTGAGGGTTCTTGATCGTTGATTCGGTGTTGATATTGACGACGCTCGGCTCAAGCTGCTTGGCGATCTGCGCGAACGCCTGCGACAAAGGATTATTTGTCGGCTGGGCCGGCGGCAGAACCAGCGGGGTAGCGTCCCCCTTCTGTCCTTCTTTCCCCTTCACCTCAGACGAGATCAGCGTTCCAATCAAAATGCCAACCGCCAAAGTCGCGAGAATACTCAGCGTGTAAGCCCAGCGATGAGCTTTCATGCGCATCCACATTGCGCCCGAATCCATATGTCTACCCTTCCTCCAAACTCGTGAGTCATAAATAGTATACCTATTGCACAACGCGACCGGTGCTGTGATGGGGGCTCAAAGCCCGGCGTTTACATGGGGGTCTGGTCATTAGACGCAGGAACCCTGCAAATCGTTTGATGAGTTGCGGGGATCAACACTCCTGGAGGCTTCTAGCTCCTCGCTTCCAGTTGCTACCCAAGCAAAGTGTTCGCTAGATGCGAGGAACTCGGATCGCTCACTTGGCTTCGTACACGGTCTTTCCACCCACCACGGTACGTAAGACCTTGGGGGCAAGGATTTTCTCGGGCGAAGAAGCGGTCAGATCCCGGTCGAGCACTACGAAATCGGCCAGCATGCCGGGAACCAGCTTTCCCTTTTCCTTCTCCTCAAACTCGGCGAACGCGGAGCCTTGCGTGTAGGCCGCGATGGCTTGATCGATGGTAAGCCGCTGATCGGGAAAATATTCCTGCTTGCCGTTTTCACTCCTGCGCGTGACGGCGGCATAGAGTCCGCGAAAAGGAGTCACGGGCTCGACTGGGTAGTCGGTGCCGAACGCCAGCCCCACGCCCTTATTGAGAAAAGCCAGCCATGCGTAGGAGGTCGCGGCGCGCTTCGGCCCGAGACGGTCCGGCGCCCAGCGCATGTCGGTCAGCAGGTGGTTGGGCTGCATCGAGGCAATCACCTTCAGCTGTTTGAATTGCGCGATCTGGGCCGGAGTGGTCACCTGGGCATGTTCAATGCGCAGGCGGAAATCATCGCCGCCATTCGCAGCTTTGACGTGGGCTTCTTTCGCGGCTTTCTCAGCTTCGGCGAACCCATCCAGCGCCATTTGCACTCCCTTGTCGCCGATCGCATGAAATCCAATCTGAAATCCGGCGAGCACGCGTTCCTTGGTCATCTCGTTCAGCTTGACCGGATCGTAGCGCGGCAGGCCGGAATTCTTGGGATCGTCGGAGTAGGGCTCGATCATCGCCGCGGTGTGCGATCCCAGCGAGCCGTCCATGAAACCCTTCAGCATTCCGGTATGCAGCATCGGGTCAGAGGGCGGATGAGAATCGCGTTTCTTCGTCAATTCCTCGACCGGATGGTCGAATGGCAGCCACTCGGTGACGCGCGCGGTCAGCTTCCCTTCTTTCTCAAGCTCTTCGTAGATCTCAAAATCTCCCCAATCAGAGCACTCGTGCTCCCAACTGGAGCAGTCTTGAACAGATGTAATGCCGAGCGCTGCCAGATCGTCGAGGGCCGCCTGGATCGCGTGCCGGCGTTTGTCACGGCTGGCGGGAGGAATCACGGAGCGAACAACGTCCTGGGCAGTCTCGCGTAGAACTCCCGTAGGCTCACCACTCTCGTTCCGCTCGATATGCCCGCCCTGCGGATCGCGGCTGGCCAGGTTGATGCTTCCCAACTGAAGAGCCCGCGTATTAGCGACTGCGACGTGGCCATCGACGCGCACGAGCACGATCGCATGACCCTCGGACACCTCATCGAGGTCCCAGCGCGTGGGCAACGTCTTCACCGGCCAGAGAGTCTCATCCCAGCCGCCACCCAGAATCCACTCGCCGGGCTTGGATTCTTCTACCTTCCTGTGCACGCGATCGCGAAACTCCTCCAACGATCTCACGCCCGTGAGATCGACGTTTAGCCTGGTCACTCCGGCGTCATACAGGTGAACGTGCGCGTCGTTGAAACCAGGCATGGTGAAGTGTCCGCCGAGATCAACAATCTGGGTCTGCGGGCCCTTGAACTTGTCCATGTCGAGAGTTTTGCCGACGGCGAGGATGCGGTCTCCCTTCACCGCAATCGCTTCTTGCCGCTCGATGGAGGCGAACGGACTATTGGCGGGCACGCCGGTATAGACGTTAGCGTGGATGAAGATCACATCGGCCCTGGGCTTGGTGTCGGCCGCGGGAGCGCTGGTCTGCCCCGCACTCACGACCGCGAGAATGCAAACAAGCACAGCCCATCCCAGACTCGCCTTGCCTGTGAGACTCATTCTCCCACCCCCGCCAGCGCCAGCATGGTGAGCAGAATTCTCTTCAGTCCCAGCTCGCGCCCGTTGGAATCGAACCACTCCTGCAGCGTATGCGCTCCGCCGCCTGATCCGCCGCCGCCGATGGCGACGGCCTCCCTGCTCATCGAGAGCGGAATGTTGGCGTCGGTCGAAGCGCGCTGCACCTGCGCTGCATTGCCCAGTTGGACATCAACCGCGCGCACGATTTGCAGAATCCGCGCGCCCGGTTGCAGTTCGCCCGCCGGACGGTTTCCAATCACGACCACTTCGCAACTCACTGCCGGCCGCTTTTGCGCCGGAGAATGCATCTCGGCCGCCATGGTTTCGTCCTCGACCGCCCGGTTCAGGGCCTGACGCAAGGACTGCTCCAGGCGCTCCATCTCGGCCATCGAGGTCGAACGGATGTCGACTTTCATGCTAGCCGACTCGGGAATCGAATTCACCGACGTGCCGCCGCGGATCACTCCAATGTTGAACGTCGTCTTCGGGGTCACAGGCACGGTCGTGGCCGTAAATGAATCGATGGCCTTGGCCAGAATCACAATCGGATTGGGAGCGCCGAAATCGCTCCAGGAATGTCCGCCCGGCCCACGTACGATGACTTCAAACCGCCGGCTGCCCAATGCTTCGGCGACGATGGTGTCGGCGCCCGCACCGTCGAGCACCAGGCTGTAAGCGATCGAATCTTTCCAGCGCGGCGTGACGAAGATGTGGCGCATGCCGCGCAGGTCGCCCTCGCCCTCTTCCCCAACGTTGCCGATGAAGACAAACGGCAGCGCGTGCCGGATACGCACCGATCGCAGCAGGGCCGCGATTCCCAGCAGCGCAACCACGCCCGCGCCGTTGTCGGAGACTCCCGGGCCGTAGATGCGGCTTCCCTGGTGGCGTATGTTCAACGGTGTATTCGCGGGAAAGACGGTATCAATGTGGGCGCTGAGCGCAACGTAGCGGCTGCCGAAGCCGGGATGTATGCCAAAAACGTTGCCAACGTCATCGATGCGCACGTCATCCAGCCCTACTTCACGGAAGCGCTCCGCCAGCCATGCTCCCCGAGCCGACTCGCCAAAGGGAGGCGCCGGGATGCGCGCCATTTCCATCTGCCATTGCAGCAATTGCGGCTCATTCGCGCGAAACCAGTTGAAAGCCGAACGCACCTCGGGCGACGCTGCCAGGCGCGCCACTTCCCGCTGCATGATCTCCTTCGCCGCAGCGTGAGTTACTGCAGGACCGGAGTCGGGCGGTTCCGCGCGCGAAAAATTCGGGCTCATGAGAGGTTAGGCCAGTTTACAACGCGTGGGAAACATCTGGGCATTACCGAAGATGGGAACCGCCGGGCCAGTCGAGAGGGTCCCGGCGATCAGGCGCCAGCACAGATGTCATCCTGATCTGTGGATTTCTTCGAGAAAATAAGTCCACCGGATCGAGGTTAGTCCAGCCCGAGGCGGTGGAGCAGATCCTTGAAGCGGGGATCGTTGCGAATCGGGTCGAAGTGGGGATGGACTTTCAGAAACTGGAGGATGTTGGAGTGTTCTTTGTACCCCTGCTCTAGCGCAGCGAACGCCTCATCGGTTTCGCCGAGTCCGAGGTAGGCATTCACAAATGCCCCCGCTGGAATATATCCGGACTTCTCGCGCCGCTTCAATTCGGCAAGGAGGCGGAGCGCATCGGCCCGGCGTCCTGCATGAGCGTAAGCCCGGATCAACACTCCCATGACTCCGGGACTTCGATCGGAAATCGCGAGCGCCTTTTCCATGGGTGGAATCGCCTCTTCGGGTTGACCGTTGGCGATGAGTGCGTAGCCGAGATACCACAAGGCACCGGGATCGTCGGGTTGCAACGAGACTGCAATGTGCGACTCCTGAACAGCTTCGGGAAAACGGTGGGCAAGGAACAGAAGCCAGGAAAGATCGGAGTCGGAGACCTCGAACGGGTCAAGTTCCCGCCCGCGTCGAGCCCACGCCAGTGCTTCATCGGTGCGCCCCTGAATCGCAAGCCAGTGAGCCAGGCCGTCGTGAGCCGCACCACTATTTGGATTTAATTCGAGAGCGCGGCGGAATTCGGTCTCGGCCCTGGCCCATTGCCAATCGAGCATTTGCAGTAGAGCCAGCCGCAGGTGCGCTCCGACAGACTGTGGATCAAGTTCGAGGGCTTTTCGCGCAGCATCCATGGATTTGGGACGCACCTCCTCCGGACGAACCCCGATAAAAATCGTGCTCAGATAAAAATACGCATCGGAGAGTCCAAGGTATGCTGGCGCGAACGATGGGTCCTTTTCAATCGCGCGCTGGAAAAATTCGATGCTCTTCTCGGTATCGGCTCTGTTATTACTCTTCTGGAGCGCAAACTGTCCTTTCAGGTAATTCTCATACACCTCGGGTGGAACGGGAGGTACGCTCGCCAGCCTCTGTCGTTCCGGTTCGGTGATGGTCACTTCGACTTTGTCCGCGATCGATTGGGAGACGTCGCTCTGCAACGAAAGCAGGTCCTTGAGTTCGCGATCGTAGGATTCGGACCAGAAGTGTGTGTCAGTCGCTGCGCGAATCAACTGGGCGTGGACACGAATCCGGTTGCCATCCCGAATCACAGATCCTTCCACAATGGCGTCGACGTTGAGTTGCCTGGCGATCTCCGGCACGGAGAGATGTGTGTCTTTGAAACGCATGCTCGAGGTGCGGGAAATGACCCTGAGTTCCCGAATGGCCGAGAGGCGCCCAATGATCGACTCGGTCATACCATCGGCGAGGTAATCCTGCGTCGGATCTCCGGAAAGGTTCTGCAGTGGCAGAACAGCAAGGGAGTGGATGGGCGAGTGCGCCGTGCCCTTTGCGGCATTTCGGATCAGCACCCAAGATGTAGCCGTGATGGCGAGCGCCGCTATTACCAAGAAAAACACCAGGCTACGGTTTAAAAACCGCTTTCGCCCAACTGAAGCCGTTGCGGCGGTTTGGTCGATTGGAGCCTGGGTCTCAGCGAGTGGAGAAACCTCAAGGGCCGATTTCGGGCTCACAGCCTTCTGGTCAGCCTCAGCCTGCCCCAGGAAACGATAGCCGCGTCCGCTGATGGTTTGAATGAACCGGGGAGCATCGGGATCATCTTTCAGGGCCTGGCGAACCTTGCGGATGGCGGAGTTAATGCCGTTGTCGGTATCCAGAAAGACATCTTTTCCCCAGACCCGTTCCACGATTTCTTCGCGCTTGACCACCTGGCCTTGTTTTTCGATCAGAAGACGGAGGACCGCCGCCGGAATGCGTTCGAGTTTGGAGACACGACCGCCCCGGTACAACTCATCGCTGCTGGGGTCGAATTCGACTCCCTCGGCAAGATGAATCCGCTGCTGCGCTTTGAGGGGTTCCAACGCCACTACCACCCTTCCCGAGGGGGCCTCGATTGTACATCGGTTTTCGGACGACGGGGTGATCCCGTGGATTTCCAATGGCTTAGCGAGACAGAAAAAATCAATCACAGCGACAGATTTCCGCTATTGAGTGGTGGGAGCGGTTCGTGGTCAATGGGTACGCAAGCGGAAGCAGTTCAACTTTTGGAGGTTGTCATGAAAGGTAGAGTCACCAAACTGGGGGGAACAATACAGAAGGCCGTGGGGCTCTTTTGCTGGTCGTTGCTAAGTCTGTGGCTCGGATCGTCAGCCGCAAATGCCGACGTCGTTTTGGACTGGAATGTGATCGCAGTGAACACCGCCGTCGCGAACAAGGCGAACCCATTTGCCCAGGCGCGCTATGCGGCGATCGTTCAACTCGCGGTATTTGAAGCGGTCAACTCCATCACCCAACAATATCAACCATATCTTGGGACCCTAACCGCGCCGCCGGACGCATCACCCGATGCAGCCGCCATCGAGGCTGCGTACCAGGTGCTCAGTACGTATTTTCCCGCCAGCCAAACGAATCTATATACGGCTTACACGAACTCAATGGGGGCCATCCCGGATAGCCAAGCCAAGGTTGACGGCATCGCAACCGGTGACGCAGCGGCCGCGGCTATGATCGCTCTGCGCGGAAACGACGGCTCGTCGCCTCCGCAGTTCAAGGTGCCCGGCCCGCCTGTGCCGGGGGAGTGGCAGGCGACACCGAGTTGTCCAGTTGTGAATGGAATCGCGTCGGGAATCGCTTTTCAATGGCAGAACGTGACTCCGTTCGGCATTCAGAGTGCTGGCGACTTTCTCCTGGATCCGCCACCAGCACTCACGAGCAAGGCATACGCCAAGGCTTACAACGAAGTCATGACGGTGGGCAGTGTGAACAGCACCCAGCGGCCTCCAGATCGGGCCAACGTCGCCTTGTTTTATGCGGCGACCTCTCCCACCCAGGTGTTTAATCAGGCCGCAGAACAAGTCGCCGCAGCACAGGGCCGCTCGCTCTCGGAGAATGCGCGCGCTCTGGCCCTGATTAACATGGCGACGAGTGATAGCCTTGTGGCGTCATTCTTCAACAAGTACTACTACAACTTTTGGAGACCCGAGACAGCAATCCATGCCGGAGATACAGACGGCAACCCGAATACGATTGCTGATCCCAGCTATGCCCCCTTTATCACGACACCATGCTTCCCGAGCTATCCCTCAAACCACGGCAGCGCAGGAAATGGTGCGGCGGCGGTCATGCGACGGCTCTACGGGGAAGACGGCCATTCGATCACGTTGACCAATCCCGCAGTGCCCACCATCGTGCTGCAATACACCTCATTCCGGCAGATCACCGATGACATCTCTGACGCCCGTGTATACGGAGGGATCCATTTCCGAACCGACCAGGCGGCTGGAGAGCAATTGGGCAGGGCCGTCGGCAAGACTGTCTACAAGAACAACTTGCGTCCCGCGCATGAAGACGAATAACGGCAAGGGAAAAGAGACGCTTGGTTTCGAGTGGGGCCTTTGGGGGGCTTATGAGGCGCGCTCACTCCTGGTACTGGGGCGGCGCGCCTCGACGGCGTCCACCAGAGCCTTGGTGGCGCGAACTTCGATGCCGTGGCGAGCAGCGCCGCGCAGAATCGGGCCGGCGATCGCATCCAGTTCCGGGGGTTTGCCCTGACCGACATCTTTCTGCATGGAACTGCGCATGCCGTACGGCGCCCTGCTCATGCCCGCAAAAACCACGTTCGCATCGACCTTTGCGCCCTCAGCCCGGGCGACAGCGCACGCTTCCCGGACGCATGATTCCCACTGAACCTTCCACTCGGGATTGCTCATTACACCGCCGACAGGTTGATCGAACACCGTGGTTGCCAGCGCAATGGGCGCGAGAAAGACGATCTTGGTCCACATCAGCGCGGCCTCGTCGTCGACGAAGTGGCATTCGAAGCCGATCTGCTGCAGTTGTTCGAGCGTGGAGCCCAGCAACGGCCGCCCGGCGGAGGACACGTTCAATATCGCGAAGGGAGAGCGGTGCACGATGTGCCCGGGCGCAACCCGCTCGGATTCGACGGCGATGGTTGCCGGAATGACGCGTTCGAAGCCGTACTTGTTTCGCAGAAAATCCAGGTGATCGATGCCATTGAGCAGCGGAACAATTGCAGTTATCGATTCTGGCCTGGTCAACGCCACGAGCGAGTCCTGCAATTGGGTTGCTTTGACCGCAATCCAGAGCACATCCACGGGCGGCACTTCGGCACTGCGCGCGACGGACACCTGGATGTTTCCGAAGGGACTTTCCAGTTTTAGTTCTTCCGGATAGGAGGCGAGCGACTGCGGCTTGACGACGGCAGCCACAGAAGCCCCCAGTCGTGTAAGCGAGGCGCCGATCAGGCCTCCGACGCCGCCTACGCCGAGAATTGCATGTCGAAGAGCAGGCATGCGGTCACTTCTTCAGGGGCGAGACCGGCACGCACTCGAGGATCTCGGCCTCGCTCAGCGTGTGGTCGCTCTGCTTGGCGCGCTGGTAAATGCGGTCGACAATGTCGTCGGAAGCGGGGATGTTGT
>Ga0209698_10004709_pt1 | contig 14881 bp, 9 predicted proteins | sample LitLauG_LLR_2012_FD_187203 | JGI IMG/M metagenome (GOLD analysis project Ga0209698, IMG submission 187203) | Freshwater sediment microbial communities from Pennsylvania, USA - Little Laurel Run_MetaG_LLR_2012 (SPAdes) (version 2) | ecosystem: Environmental > Aquatic > Freshwater > Creek >...
CAGCCGAAGATCTCTGCCAGTTATTCCATCGCAATCAGAACCTTGCCTGCATCGTGCTCAGAACGTCCCGATTCTTTCCTGAGGAAGACGACAACCGGGGAGTGCGGGAGGCCTACTCCGACGCGAACGTAAAGGCGAATGAATATCTCTACCGGCGCGTCGACGTGGAAGATGTTGTGAGCGCGCATCTGCTGGCTGCAGAACGCGCGTCCTCGATCGGTTTTCGCAAATACATTATCAGTGCAACCACGCCATTCCGCCCCGACGACCTCGCGAACCTGCGTGAGGACGCGCCCCGAGTGGTACGAGAGCGCGTCCCGGGTTACGAAGCCGAGTATGCGCGGCGTCACTGGAAAATGTTCCCGAGCATTGGACGCGTGTATGTCAACGAGCGTGCTCGCAAGGAACTTGGCTGGCAGCCGCTCTATGACTTCCATTCCATCATCAGGCGCTTGCGAGCCGGCGACGATCTCAGGAGTCCTCTAGCGCGCCTCGTCGGATCGAAGGGGTATCATGCCGAGCTCTTCTCGGACGGACCGTACCCCGTGGAATAGGTGCCGTTCCGACGACCGAACGAGCTTCAGGGTCCATTTCCTGCTTGACATGCCATTCGCGAGTACTGGATACTTATTCACTGAAGTGGATTTTTATTCATGTCCAAGACAGCCCGCCACAAAGCGATTCTCGACCTGCTCGACGACGGCCCGGTTGAAAGCCAGGAGGCGCTACAGCACATCCTGGAGCGGAAAGGTTTTGACGTGGGTCAAGCCACGCTCTCGCGCGACATTCACGAGTTGAAGCTGGTCAAAGGCCCGGATGGCTACCGTCGGTCCGCGGAAGCGGCCGCTTCGGAAGGCGTGCTGCCTTCTGTCATGTCGCTCGCTCATCAGTTCGTGCTCGAAATCCGGCAAGCCCAGAACATGCTGGTCGTGAAAACCACGGTCGGAAGCGCGCAGCCTGTCGCGGCCGCCTTCGACGCCTCTCACTGGCCTGAGGTCGTGGGCACGCTTGCCGGGGACGACACGGTGCTCGTGATCGCAACCGACAAAAAGAAAGCGCAGGCGCTCGCTCAGCGGATTCGAGAGCTTGCCTGACGGGATGCCCAGCGGTGTCCCAGCAAATGGCGGCGTCGAGCCGCCATCAGATTTTTTGAAATGGAGTGTCCAAGACACAAATGAGAACTGAAACCATGACCTACCTTCACCCGCCGCAACTGGCCACCGAGCCGGCTGCGCCGCGCGACCTGGTCTCGATCCACGACCTTGCCCCCGCCGAGATTCATCAGCTCTTCAATCTCACCGCTATGCTCAAGCAACGACCGGCGGACTTCCGCGGTGTCCTTGCCGGCAAGCAGATGGTGATGTTCTTCGAGAAGCCGTCACTGCGCACTCGCCTCACCTTCGAGGCAGGCATGGACAGCCTGGGTGGCAGCACGTTCTTTGTCGACCAGACCGCCAGCCGGCTGACGGCGCGCGAGTCGCTGTACGACATCGCCCATAACCTGGAGCGCTGGATTGACGTGATCGTGCTGCGGACCTTTCGCCACGCGACGGTGGAGGAGATGGCCACGTATGCGGGCGTGCCCGTCATCAACGCGCTCAGCGAACTCGAGCATCCCTGCCAGGCGCTCGCGGACTTCTTCACGCTACACCAGCATTTCGGCGATCTCTCGAAGATCCATTTTGCCTATGTGGGCGACGGCAACAACATGGCGCACTCGCTGCTGCTGGCAGGCGCTTCGGTGGGCGCGAAAGTTTCTATTGCCACGCCCGAACGTTACGGGCTCAATCCCGTCATTCTGACGATGGCCCAGGCCATTGCTGAAGAAACTGGGGCTTCGCTGCGCATCCTGAGCGATCCGCGCAAAGCGGTGAAAGGTGCGGATGCGGTTTACACTGACACGTGGGCCAGCATGGGGCAGGAAAGCGAAGCCGGTGAGCGCCAGGCCATCTTTGCGCCCTACCAGGTTAACGGGGCGCTCATGCAACTGGCTGCGCCGCACGCACGTTTTATGCACTGCCTGCCCGCGCATCGCGGATGCGAGGTCACCGACCAGGTCATCGACTCGTTGAATTCGGTTGTCTTCGATCAGGCGGAGAATCGCCTGCACATCCAGAAAGCCATTCTGGTCTGGCTGCTGAAGGCGGGTGTGGGGATGCCATTCTTTCACCAGAGCTTCCCGGCAAGGAGCGCGCATGCCTGACAAACAAAAAATTGTTCTCGCTTACTCGGGAGGGCTCGACACCTCCATCATCATTCCGTGGCTCAAGGAAAACTATGCCTACGACGTGATCGCGATGGTGGCGGACGTCGGCCAGGGAGATGACGTCGAGGCCGTCGTCAACAAAGCCTACAAGACTGGGGCCAGCAAGGTTGTAGTCGAGGATCTGCGCGAGGAATTCCTGACGGGCTACGTTTGGCCGGCATTGAAAGCGGGCGCGGTATATGAGAACAAGTACTTGCTCGGCACCTCACTGGCGCGACCCGTGATTGCCAAGCACCAGGTAGAAGTTGCTCTGCGCGAAGGCGCGTCAGCTGTCAGCCATGGATGCACGGGGAAGGGTAACGACCAGGTGCGCTTTGAGATGGCGTACCAGGCGCTGGCTCCCGAATTGAAGGTCGTAGCGCCGTGGCGCGAGTGGGATTTGAAATCGCGCGAAGACTGCCTCGACTATGCGGAGAAGCGCGGAATCCCGGTCGCGGCCAGCCGCGAGAAGATTCACAGCCGTGACCGCAATCTCTGGCACCTGAGCCATGAGGGCGGAGAATTGGAGGATGCCGGCAATGCTCCGCTGGCTTCGACGTGGCAGATGACGCGTTCGCCGCAGGAAGCGCCGGATCAGGAAGAACAAGTCGAAATTGGGTTCGAAAAAGGCGCGCCGGTTTCGGTCGGCGGTCAGGTTCTCGATCCGGTATCGTTGGTCGAACTGCTGAACGAAATCGGGGGACGCAATGCCATCGGCCGCGTCGATCTGGTCGAGAATCGATTCGTCGGCATCAAATCGCGCGGCTGCTATGAAACGCCCGGCGGCACGCTGCTGCTTACGGCGCATAGCGAACTGGAAGCCCTTTGCCTCGATCGCGATCTGCTGCACTTCAAGCAGCACGTCGCGTTAAAGTACGCAGAACTGGTTTACTTCGGCCTTTGGTTCACGCCGCTGCGCGAGGCGCTCGATGCCTTTGTCGAGAGCACGCAGCAGAATCTGACCGGTTCCGTCACGCTTTCTCTGTACAAAGGAAACGTGAGCGTCGTCAGCCGGAACTCCCCGCACTCCCTCTATCGCACGGATCTTTCGTCCTTCACCATGGGCGAGAGTTATGATCAGAAGGACGCGGAGGGTTTCATCCGCATTCTGGGACTGCCTTCGCGTTGCCGCGCAGAAACCCAGACGAAGGCGCAGAAGAAGCTAGAGGTTGTGTAATGAAGATGTGGTCCGGCCGCTTCCGTCAGCCGCTCGACCCAGAGTTTGAAACATGGCAGCAGTCGTTTCCCTATGACCGCAGGCTGCTGCCCTTTGAACTCGCCGCCAGCCGCGCGCACGCCCGTGCCCTGGAACATGCCGGTGTGCTGAGCTCCGAGGAACTCTCGGAGATCATCGACGGACTCAACCAGATCCAGCGTCACGCCGAAGATTCGCCGGAATTTCTGAACGATCCGGGAGTGGAAGATGTTCACCACTTCGTGGAAAAGAAGCTGGCCGTGATCATCGGGGCAACGGGCTACAAACTGCACGCGGGTCGCAGCCGCAACGAGCAGATTGCGACCGACCTTCGTCTTTTCGTGCGCGCCACCATCGACCAGTTGCAGAACCTGCTGGCCGATTGGCTCGATGCCATCCTCACGCGTGCCGAATCAGCTGGGGCGGCTGCCATGCCTGGCTCCACACATTTGCAGCCCGCCGAGCCGGTTTTGATCGCGCATTGGCTGCTGGCCTACGTCGAAATGTTTCTGCGCGATTCGGAGCGGCTGGCATCGTGCCGCAAGCGCACGAACGTTTGTCCGCTCGGTTCTGGAGCGATTGCCGGAGCTACGGTTGCCCTCGACCGCAGTGCCATGGCCGCGGAACTCGGCTTCGACGACATCACGGCCAACAGCATGGATGCGACCAGCGACCGTGATTTCGCGCTCGAATTCGTGCAGACGCTTTCGATGATTTCGTTGCACCTCAGCCGCTGGGCCGAAGAGATGATTCTGTTCTCGACGCCCGCCTATGACTTCATCGTTTTGCCAGAGGCTTATTCGACGGGCTCGAGCGCCATGCCGCAGAAGAAAAATCCAGACCTGCTCGAGCTGGTGCGGGCCAAAGCGGCACGGGTCCTGGGATTTGCCGTTGCGCTCGAAACCGCCGTCAAGGGGCTGCCCCTGGCCTACAACAAAGATCTGCAGGAAACACAAGAGCCGTTGTTTGATGCCGCGGACACGCTCGTCTCGATGTTGCCGCTGGTTACGGGATGGATGCGCGCCGTCGAATTCAACTTCCCCAAGTTGCATCAGGCGGCGCAGTCGGGATTCATGAATGCATGGGCAGCGGCCGCTTACCTGGTTGAGCGCGGCGTGCCCTCGCGACAGGCGCACGAAGCCGTCGGCAAGGCAGTGCAGCTCTGTATCGGACTGGGATGCAACCTGCAGGACCTTTCGCTCAGGGACCTCAAGGCAATCCATGCCGCGTTCGATTCCGATCTTGCCGCGCGACTGGAACTTGCCGAAGTGCTCGCACTCCACGACGTACCCGGTGGTACCGCCCCCCAGCGCGTGAAACAGGCCATTCAAAGCGCACGTGAGCGCGTCGGCACATTGCGACCCGCGGAGCAATCTTCGGTCGGATAGCCAGCGCCGGCTGCCAGCTTGCAGGACGGCAGTTTGTTTTCCGTGCTTATGAGGGGTGGCAAGAATGAACTCCTGTGCAAATAGGGCGAAATGGGTGTAGAGTCTGTGTCGCTTTTTCAAATCGAAAGAAAAGTCTGCTCATGATCATGACAAAATCAGGAAATCACATGCATTCCGCAGATACGAACATCAGGGAGAATAACTGTTTCAGGTTCTCTCATGCCGGGGCGACATTCGGCTCGACGACATGGGGAAAACGTGGCGCGCTGACGTTGGCGGCGCTGTCGGCACTGCTCCTGGTTATCACTGCACTGGCGCGCGCCCAAACCGAAACCGTGCTCTACAGCTTTTGCGCCCAATCGGGCTGCACGGACGGGTCTAACCCTCTAGCGAGCTTGGTTCTGGACGCGAACGGGAACCTTTATGGCACGACCTACCACGGAGGCGCGAACGCGAAGGGCACGGTGTTTGCGGTCAGGGGGAGCGGGACCGAAACCGTGCTTTACAGCTTTTGCGCCCAATCGGGCTGCAAAGACGGCTACCACCCTGAAGCGGGCCTGATCCTGGATAACGGAAATCTTTACGGAACAACGTACGATGGCGGCGCGCATGCCGCCGGCACGGTGTTTGAGGTCAGCGGAAACGGAACCGAAACCGTGCTCTACAGCTTTTGCGTCAAGCCTCACTGCAGCGACGGCTACTACCCGCATGCGAGCCTGGTCAGAGACAACAGCGGGAACCTTTATGGGACGACCCAATTTAATGGCGCGTACGGAGGGGGCACGGTGTTTGAACTGAACGCGAGCGGGACCGAAACCGTGCTTTACAGCTTTTGTGCTCAACCGAGTTGCGCGGACGGCTCCGGCCCTCGGTCAGGCCTCGTCCTCGACACGAAGGGAAACTTATATGGCGCCACCTACGGCGGCGGCGCGAACGGCAAGGGCACAGTATTTAAGGTAACCCCGAACGGCACCGAGACCGTGCTGCACAGCTTCTGCTCCCAGGCCGGCTGCAAGGACGGCGCCAACCCCCTGGCGGACCTGGTCATCGACACGAACGGCAATCTTTACGGGACGACCCTCAAAGGCGGCGCGAGCGGGAAAGGCACGGTATTTGAGGTCACCGCGAACGGGAGCGAGACCGTGCTCTACAATTTTTGCTCTCAACCGGGCTGCAGGGACGGCTCCTCCCCTAAAGCGGGGCTGATCCTGGACACGAACGGGAACCTTTACGGGACGACCTACTATGGCGGCGCGAAGAGGGGAAGGGGCACGGTGTTCGAGCTCAGCGCGAGCGGGACCGAGACCGTGCTGCACAGCTTCAGCGCAAATGGGACGGACGGCTACAATCCCGTTGCGGGCCTGGTCATGGACGATAAGGGAAACCTTTACGGCACGACCCTAGTTGGAGGCGCGAACAAAGGGGGCACGGTGTTCGAAGTGACGCCGTAAACGAACGGCAGCGCCGCGATACGGGCTCGGGTACTTGCTCCATCGAGTCCTCTGCCTCCGGTGTGCATCTAAATCTCTGAAGCATCATACGGAGCTTTCCTCTGATTCTTAGTCGAGTTCTTTTCCTGGCGTTGTTTCTTCTCGCCGTTTACTTTGTGCAGCGTTTCTGGTTTGTGCGCGCGTGGTCGTGGATTGGCGCCTTGTCGAATTCCGGCTGGCGGTTCGGACTGCATGCCGGATTGATTCTAGTTGCGGCCGCGCTGCTTGCGACCCTGCTCGATCCGCTGCTTGGTCGTGGGACTACCCACCTCAGTTTGGGCAGCTTTCACCTCGGGAAGACCATGACCACCCTTGCCCGCCTGTGGTTGGTGGCATCGTTCTTCGGATTTCTGGCAGTCGAGTCGGTGGGAGCGATGGAATGGGCGACGAATGCTGCGGCGCGGCTTCGTCCCGGAGCGGTGGCGGGGGAGATCAATCCGTCGCGCCGAACCTTCTTTCGATATGCCGCAGTTCTCGCGGGAGGATTTCCGTTCCTGGCCGCTACCTACGGGTTTGCCGCCGGACGATTGCGCTATAAGGTCGACCGCATCGATGTGCCGATTGCCAATCTTCCTCCTGAATTGGACGGCCTGCGGATCGCGCAGCTGAGCGACATTCATATTGGCGACTACATGCCGCCTCCTGAAATCGCGCGCGCCGTCGCGATGGCGAATGAGTTGAACCCTGATTTGGCGGTGGTGACGGGAGACTTCGTCTCGAGCGTGGGAGATCCTCTTGATGCATGCATTGACGAATTGAGTAAACTCCGCGCTCCGCTGGGGGTTTGGGGCTGCAATGGCAATCACGAAATTTACGCGGGCGTGGAAGATGAGGCGGAGCGGCTGTTCCACGAAAAGGGAATGCGGCTGCTGCGCGCGCGGAACCAGGTCATCGACCACAATGGAGGGCGCTTCAACCTGATTGGGGTGGACTACCAGCGCGACCACATGGTATCGGGCGAACGCACAGGGCCAATGCTGGCGGAGATTGAACATCTGGTTCGGCGCGACATGCCAAACATCCTGCTGTCGCACAACCCCAATTCCTTTCATCGGGCGGCCGAGCTTGGCATTGAGCTGAGCCTGGCGGGGCATACCCATGGCGGGCAGGTGAAGTTCGAAATCGTGGACCACAGCGTGACGCCGGCGCGGCTGATCTCGCCGTTTGTGGCGGGACTGTACAGGTTGCCTTTTCGGTCGTCAGTGGTCAGTGGTCAGTCGTCAGTTAAGGCTCATGACGACGGCAGTGTGGTCTCCCACCCTAACGTCGCACAAAACGCGACGTTAGGATGGGGCACCCTCGACTCGGGCGCTGTAAACGGAACTTCAAAGGCGGCGCTCTATGTGAATCGCGGGCTGGGGACGTTTGGGTTTCCGGTGCGGATTGGGGTGCCTCCGGAGATCACGTTGCTGACTTTGCGCAGAGCCTGAAAAGACAACGCCTTCATCCCTAAGAGCCTCAAGACGTGGTATAATCTTCAGATAAAACGAGTCAACTAAGCACCTGTAAATGAATGACTTAGCGTCGTTTTTGGCTGACAGATTAAAGCGGAGCTTTGCTCCGCTTGGACGGCCGGGGGCGGCCGTCGCTACGTGCTTCTTGCTGAGAGCTGACAACTGAGAGCTGAGAGCTAAATTTCATGGCTGACGATCAAAATCCGCAACTTCCGTTAACACCTCCTCCTGGGGGCGACGGACCGACTGGTCCGGGCGCCGCCAACATCCAGCCCGTCAATATCGAAGAGGAGATGCGCAAGTCGTATCTCGACTATTCGCTGTCGGTGATCATCGGGCGCGCGCTGCCCGATGTCCGTGACGGTTTGAAGCCGGTGCATCGGCGCATTCTTTACACGATGCAGCAGATGGGCCTGGCTCCCGGGCGGCCTACCCGCAAATGCGCCCGCATCGTCGGCGAGGTGATGGGCAAGTATCATCCGCACGGCAATCTTGCCGTGTATGACGCGTTGGTGCGGTTGGCGCAGCCGTTTGCGATGCGCGCGCCACTCGTCGATGGACAGGGCAACTTTGGATCGGTCGATGGCGACCCTCCCGCGGCCGATCGTTACACGGAAGCCCGCCTGACGCGAGTTTCTACCGCGCTGCTGGAAGATCTGGACAAAGAGGCAGTCGATTTTTATCCGAACTACGACGGCTCGGAGACGCAGCCTACGGTTTTGCCGGCACGTTTCCCGAACCTGCTCGTGAATGGATCGGACGGCATCGCAGTCGGCATGGCAACGAAGATTCCGCCGCACAATTTGACGGAGATCGTCGACGCGACCATCACGCTGGTGAATAATCCCAGCGCGCAGCTGCCCGAGATTTTGAAGTTCGTGCAGGGGCCGGACTTCCCTACGGCGGCCATCATTCACGGGCGCGCGGGCATTTTTGAGGCCTACCGCACGGGCCGCGGACGCTTCATGATGCGTGCGCGAGCGGCGATCGAGAACATCACCAAGGAAAAACAGGCGATCATCGTCACCGAAATTCCTTACCAGGTAAACAAGGCGCGCCTGATCGAGCGCGTCGCCGACCTGGTCAACGACAAGACGATTGACGACATTTCCGACATCCGCGACGAAAGCGATCGCGAAGGCATGCGCATCGTGATCGAGCTGAAGCGCGGCGCCGAACCACAGATCGTGCTGAACCAGCTCTTCAAGCACACCTCGATGCAGGAAGGTTTCAGCATGATCCTGCTGGCGGTGGTCAACCAGCAGCCGAAAGAAATGGGGCTGATCCAGGCGCTGCAGCACTTCATCGACCATCGCGTGGATGTAGTGCGCCGCCGCACCGCCTATTTACTGTCGAAGGCACGCGACCGCGAGCATATTCTGGAAGGCTACCTGACCGCGCTCGATCACCTCGACAATGTGATCACGATCATTCGCGGCAGTGCCAACCGCGCCGATGCGCGCGAGAATTTGGTCGCGTTTTTTGGCGGCAAGAAGATCGACATCAACACCACCGGACGCTCACCCAAGCTGCCTGCCGACAAACCCTTTACGGCCAAGCAGGCGGACGCGATCCTCGAACTGCAGTTGCACCGCCTGACCAAGCTCTCGATCGACGAAATTTCCAATGAGTTGAAGCAGGTGCGGGAGAACATCGCCGAGTACGAGGCGATTCTTGCGTCCGAAAAGAAATTGCGCGCGGTCATCGTCAAAGAACTGGAGGAAGTGAAGAAGCTTTACGGCGACGCGCGCCGCACGCAGATCGAAGACGAAGCGGCGGAGATTGTGCTGGAAGACCTGATCGCCGATGAACAGGTCGCGGTCACCGTGAGCCACTCCGGCTACATGAAGCGCACGCCGATTTCGACCTACCGCATGCAGCGCCGGGGCGGCACCGGACGCACTGGCATGAAGACGCGCGACGAGGATTTTGTCGAGCACCTGTTTATTGCTTCGACCCATGCTTACATTCTGATTTTCACCAACACCGGCCGCGTGTATTGGCTGAAAGTCTATGAACTTCCTGACCTGACTGCCGCCGGCAAAGGCAAGCACATTGGCAACCTGGTCGGTCTGCAACCAGGAGAAACCGTACGCACGCTGCTGGCCGTGCGCAATCTGGAGGAAACAGGCCGCTACATTTTCTTCGCCACGCGCAACGGCACGGTGAAGAAGACCGAGCTGAAGGATTTCTCGCACGTCATGTCGCGCGGGATTATTGCGATTGGCATCGACAAGGGTGACGAACTGGTAGCGGCCACACTCACGGACGGCCAGCAGATCGTCTTCCTCGCATCGCACGATGGGCAGGCGATCCGCTTCGACGAAGAGGATGTGCGGCCGATGGGACGCCCGGCGTACGGGGTGCGCGGGATGAACCTCGACAAGGGCGACTACATCGTCGGAATGGCCACGACATCGAAGGACGTCAAGCAGGCCGAGGCGGCAGCCGAAAAAATTAAAGCTGAGGCCGGAGTGGAAGTCACCGCTACCGACGAGACCTTGCCGATCAAGGGATCGCTCATTTTGTCGATCACTGAAAATGGGTATGGCAAGCGTACTCCCGCAGACGAATATCGCTTGCAGGGACGCGGCGGCTCGGGCGTGATCAACGTGAAGACGACCGAGCGCAACGGGAAAGTAGTCAGCATCGCGCAGGTGACCGAAGTGTCGCAGGTCATGCTGATCAGCCAGTACGGCAAAATCATCCGCATGGATTCGAGCACGATCCGGGAGTCAGGCCGGGCTGCGCAAGGTGTGCGGTTGCTGTCGCTTGAACCGGGAGACCGCGTGGCAGCGGCGGTGGTAATTGCGCCGGAAGCGCCGACGGAGAACGGGAACGGGACGTTGTTGCAGTAGAAGGTCGGTCGTTGCTCGCCGTTGGTTCGCTTGAAACGTGTGGCGCGGGCATTTCTGCCCGCGCCTGATCGTACTCCCGCCCTTCCCCTGCCCGCAAAATCTCCGGGCCTGGTTTTCGCCGTGGTTTGCTATTATGCTTCTTTCGGTTCCCAGACCACCTTGCCTAGCCAAAAGCAGCTCAAATGGTCGCAGCTCCGCGTCGGACTCACCGTCGTGGCTGCCAGCGTCATTCTGATGGTGCTGATTTTCCTGATGAGCGGCACCGGCGGATGGCTTACCCGAAAGATCGTTTTGAAATCCTACTTCGATAATGCCGAGGGCCTGCGCGTCGGCGCGCCCGTGCGTCTCGCCGGGGTGGATATCGGTAATGTGACGGGCATTCGCATTGTCCCCGGCAAGCCAACCACCCCCGTGGAAGTTCTCATGAAGGTCAGCACCAAGTTTTTGTTCGATCTTCGCAAGGATTCCACCACTACCTTAGCCACGGCCGGCATTCTCGGTGAAACCTTCGTGGACGTGGACAGCAGCCGCGCCAAGGGGCCTGAGGTCCAGAACGGCGATGAGCTGGCGGGCCGGAGCCAGCCCGAGATCCAGGATGTGGTGCGCGCCAGCCAGGGCACCCTGCAGAATATCGACATATTGATTAAGCGCCTGGATCGCATTCTCGCCTTCGTGGAAAGCGGTCAGGGTTCGATTGGCAAAGTCATTTACGATTCCGGATTGTATGATCGCTTGAACGCCACGGTCGCCGAGTTCAAGGGGTTGGTCGATGACATTCAGAGCGGGAAGGGCTCGATCGGCCCGCTGCTGACCAGCGACGAAGCGTACAAGAAAGCGATCGCGGCCATTGACAAGGTCAATCTGATGATCGACGACTTGCAGGCGGGCAAAGGTTCGGCCGGAAAGCTCCTGAAAGATCCCCAGCTCTATGACAACACCAACAAGGCCGTCGCCAACGTGCGCCAGTTGACCGATGACATGAACGCCGGCAAGGGCGCGCTCGGCAAATTTACCCACGATCAGGAATTCGCCAATAAGCTGCAGACCACGATGAACAATCTGGCGGCGCTCTCCGAGCGTCTGGAAAAAGGTGAGGGCACTGCCGGCATGCTTTTCAAGGACCCCGCCCTTTACAACAACAGCAACCAGATGCTGGTCGAGACGCGAGAACTGATCAAGGCGATCCGCGAGAATCCCAAGAAGTATCTGACGTTCCACGTAAAAGTCTTCTGAATTCGCAACAGGATTCGTTAACGATCTTCGCTTTCGCTCGTCTAACAGATTTGGTCTGTCTGTTGATCCAGAACTCCGATCCGAGGAACCCATGCGCTTTTGGAAATTATTCACTATCGTTATTGCTCTTTTGCCTGCGTTCGCAGCCCCTGCTCTCCGGGGCCAGGACACCGAAGCTTCGAAGAAGGCCGCCATCCGCTTCTCACCTGACCTTCTCGATAAAGATGTAGACCCCTGCAACGATTTCTATGCTTACGCGTGCAGTAAGTGGATTGCCGCCAATCCCATCCCGTCCGATCGATCGAGCTGGGGCCGTTTCAACGAACTCGCCGAACGCGGCGAATATATCGTGCGCGACATTCTCGAGAAAGCCGCCGTCGATCGCCCGGGCCGCACCGCGAACGAACAGAAGATCGGCGATTACTACGCCAGTTGCATGGACGAGGGCGCCATCGAAAAAGCCGGTACCAGGCCGCTCGACGCGGATTTCCAGAGTATTGCCGCCCTGACTTCGAAACAGCACCTTGCCGGGGAAATCGTCCGCTTGCACCGCGAAGGCGCCGACGTTCTGTTCGGCTTCAGTTCCGGCTCCGACTTCAAGAACGCCAGCCAGATGATCGCCGAACTCGACCAGGGCGGACTCGGATTGCCCGACCGCGATTACTACTTCAAGGAAGATGCGAAGTCGGTGGAACTGCGCGAGAAATACGTCGCGCACGTGCAGAAGATGTTCCAGTTGCTGGGAGATGACGCGACCAAAGCTGCTGCCGAAGCCAGGATCGTAATGGACATCGAGACGGGATTGGCCAAAGGCGCGCTCGACCAGACCTCGCGCCGTGATCCGCAGAAGATCTATCACAAGCTGTCGAACAAGGATCTCGCTGCCCTCAATTCCAGGTTCGACTGGAATGTCTATTTTGAAGGGGTCGGCGCGCCCAAGTTCGACTCGCTCAACGTCGTTGAGCCCGACTTCGTCAAGCAGATGCAAGTGGTGCTTGACGGGCACCCGCTGGATGACTGGAAGACCTATTTGCGGTGGCATGTGGTGCACGAAAATGTGCAGATTCTGCCGGCGGCGTTTGTGAACGAGAATTTTGATTTCTTCAGCAGGACGCTGGTGGGAACCAAAGAGCTGCGCCCGCGCTGGAAACGCTGCGTGACCTACGCGGATGACGATCTCGGCGAAGCGATTGGCCAGATTTACGTGCAACAGACTTTCGGCGCCGAGGGTAAAGAGCGCACGCTGATGATGGTGCGCGCCCTCGAAAAAGCACTCGGCCAGGACATCCAGAGCTTGTCGTGGATGGGCGACGACACCAAAAAACAGGCCCTCGTAAAGCTTGCTGCCATCACCAACCGCATCGGGTATCCCGACAAGTGGCGCGACTATTCAACCCTGCAAATTGTCCGTGGGGACGCGCTCGGCAATTCGCAACGGGCCAACCACCATAACCTGCAACGGCGCCTGAACAAGATTGGCAAGCCGCTCGACAAGCGTGACTGGCCCTATCCGCCCATGACCATTAACGCCAGCTACAACGCCAACCAGAACAACATCACTTTTCCCGCCGGAATTCTGCAGCCGCCCTTTTTTGACAATCAGGCCGACGACGCGATGAACTTCGGCGGTATCGGCGCGGTCATTGGTCATGAACTGACTCACGGTTTCGACGATGAGGGCAGCCAGTTCGATGCCGATGGCAATTTGCGCGATTGGTGGACACCAACCGACAAGAAACAATTCGAAGAACGCACCGCCTGCGTTCGCGATCAGTACGGAAGTTTCGTGGCGGTCGACGACATCAAGCTGAACGGCAAACTCACCCTAGGCGAAAACACCGCTGACAATGGCGGCATGCGTGTTGCCTACATGGCGATGCTTAGCACGTTTGCGGGAAAAGAACCGGCGCCAATTGACGGCCTGACGGCCGAGCAGCGCTTCTTTCTGGGATGGGCGAATGTGTGGTGCCAGAGTCGCACCGATGCTTTCAGCCGCATGCTGGCGACCATCGATCCGCATTCGCCGTCAAAGTACCGCGTGAACGGCACGGTCTCGAACATGCCGGAGTTCCGCGAAGCCTATCATTGCAAGGTGACCGCGCCCATGGTGAATCAGAACGCCTGCCGGGTCTGGTAGTGCAGCGCGGACACTCCTGTCCGCGTTCCGCGTCCAGAGTTGAATCAGTATGCGCGCAGGGTTTGGTTGGGCAGTGAAGGAAATGAGGGTGCCCCACCCTTGGCGTGTACTGTGCCAAGGGTGGGATTCCACGGAAGCGTTCCGCTAAGGATTTTCTCTTAATCTCTCCAGAGAAATCGACGCTGGTGCCCGACTCTTGCGTTCTGTGCGCAAGGGTGGGATTCCAAGGCTGTGGCAATCTTGGGAGCTTTTTAGGAATTTCTCCAGGAAAGTTTAGGGAGAGCTCTACCGCGCCGCCACATCCGCCTGCTCATGGGCGTGATAACTCGACCGCACCAGCGGTCCCGACTCGACATGCCGGAATCCAAACTTCACCGCTTCTTCTTTAAGGAAGGCAAACTCGGCGGGAGTGTAGAACCGAGTCATCGGCAGGTGATCCTTCGATGGCCGCAGGTATTGCCCGATCGTCAGAATATCGACCCCACGTTCGCCGAGATCGCGGAAGACTTCAATCAGCTCGTCGGTCTCTTCACCGATCCCTACCATCACACCGCTCTTGGTGACGGTCGTCGGGTCCCACTTCTTGGCGTTCGATAGCAGGTCAAGCGTGCGGCTGTAACGTGCGCCGGAACGCACCGCCCGATAGAGTCGCGGCACGGTCTCGGTATTGTGGTTGAGCACGTCGGGCTTGGCTTCGAGCACGATACGCAGCGGCTCTTCGAGTCCCTGAAAGTCAGGGATCAGCACTTCGACGCGGCACCCCGGAACGAGTTCGCGAATTTCCCGGATCGTTTCGGCAAAGATTCTGGCGCCGCCGACATTGTCATCGTCGCGGTTCACGCTGGTGACGACCGCATGCCGCAGTCCGAGCGTCGCCACGG
>Ga0209698_10004710_pt1 | contig 14879 bp, 12 predicted proteins | sample LitLauG_LLR_2012_FD_187203 | JGI IMG/M metagenome (GOLD analysis project Ga0209698, IMG submission 187203) | Freshwater sediment microbial communities from Pennsylvania, USA - Little Laurel Run_MetaG_LLR_2012 (SPAdes) (version 2) | ecosystem: Environmental > Aquatic > Freshwater > Creek >...
ATCAGTTTCCTTGCGCCCTCAACGGCGCTCAAAACGATATTCGTCAATCACCACGCCCACACCGTGACGGCCGTCCTCATCGAAGCTGCGGACCACACGGCCGCGGCAATCGAGCTGGACATCGACATCGGCGCCTACAACATCTGCGGGGAGAGAAATTGTGAAGTCCACCATCGAGCCTACGGGCATATCCGCGTCCACCTGGAACAACACGCCGTTCGCAGAGATGTTCTCGGTTTCCGCAGGGCGGTCGCCTGCCTTCGACTTGACTGAAACCGGCAGCCGCAGCGGGAAGCGCGGTGCGCTCTGCATGTCCGCATAATGCTTGTGAGCGGACCTGGCGGGCGCGGTCGATTCCTTGTCTGTTTCGTGCGACACGGATTCGGACAAACCTTCCTTCTGCGCCTCCGGACCGTCTGCAGGCTGGCCGTAGTGAGACATTCGAACGCAGCTTACACCCCGGAATCTCGTGAGAAAAGTTACCGAAGTCATGGAACTAGGGCGTACAACTCGCTGGGGGTCAAAGGCTTACGAGGCATTGGAGGGCGGTTAGAGGGATCGGGCCCTGCGCGCAGCGAACGCCTCTAGAATTTAGTTACTTCGGTAAAGTTGAAATCTTTCACCTTCATGGCTGGGACGACCATGTCGAAGGACTCTTCGCCGCTGGCGCGGACAGGCACTCCCATTTCTTCTACGTTTGAAAGCATGTGCAGCAGGCTTTCGTTGAAGCGGAAGTTGCGCACACCGTGACGAAGCTTTCCGTTCTCGATCAGGAACGTGCCGTCACGAGTCATGCCGGTAAGAATCTTCTCGTAGGGATCGACCTCGCGGATGTACCAGAGGCGAGTCACCAGCACTCCACGTTCGGTCGACGCAATCATTTCGTCAATTGATTTCGCATTTGCCGGCGCGCCGAAGACGATATTCATCGGAGCTTCGCCCATTTCGTTGGGAATTGGGAAGCCGTGTCCTGTGGGTTCGATGACGCCGACCTTATCTTTGTGTTCAGACTGCTTCATCTTCTCCGCAGTGGCACGCGCGTAGACCAGGCACTTGACGACGCCGTTCTCCACCAATCGGATCTTCCGGCGGCGCAGGCCTTCTCCGTCGAAAGGAGAGTTGGACTGCAGCGGATGTGCGACGTCGTCCCAGATATTGATGTTCTCGCCGAAAAGCTTCTGGCCGACCCGGTCGTTGAGAAACGATCGCTGATCGAGAATGGAGAGGCCGCCAAAATCGAAGAACATGAAGCCGACGATATCGAGCACGGCGGCGGGCTCAAGGATTACGGTGTACTTCCCTGCTGGAATCTCTTTCGGCGAGGCCGAATGAAAAGCCTTGCTGGCCGCGGTTTCCGCAAGAGCGACGGGATCGAGGTTAGCAACATCAGGCGAGTTAGATTTCTGCCAGCCGGACGAATCCGCACCTAGCATGGTAATGGAGATTTCGGCTGAGGTTTGCGTGTGCCAGGCGCTCAGGCCTCGCGAGTTGAAGATGCCTTCGATCGACTCTGAGCTGGAGAAGATTCCGGCAGTAGTGAGTTTGTGCTTCTGGGCGGCAGAAACAATTTTCGCAACCCCCGCGGCACGATTTTCGGGCGTGAGGGCCGCGGTCGCAGAGAAGTGGCGAGAGGGCAGAGATTGGCGGACAAGAGTGTCTGCCCCGGACGAGTCGGGCATGGGGAGAAGGTCGGCGTCTGGATGTTGGACCTTGGCCATATTCTCCGATGAGTGCACGACTCGCTTCAGACTCTCATCGTCGAGTTTGTTGGTGCTGGCTCGGGCGGTGCGCCCGCCGAAGTTTGTGCGCACCGATACACCGTAATTCTCTTCCGCAACGTTCTGATGGATGGTGTTATTGGCAAAGCGAGTGAGAGCTGAGCGGCCACCATAGAAGATGGCTTCCACTTCGTCGGCAGTGGAGTGCTTCTTGATCTTGTCGAAGATGTCGGCGGCTTGATCCTTGGTCATCATTTAGAAATCAGCATTTGGCATTTGGCATTTGGCACTTAGCACTTAGCCATTGGCACGTTCCGAGGCGACCTTGAGGAGCAGAGACGTGAGCATTCTTCTAAGTTCCGATAGATCTCTCGCAATAGAGCGATAGTCTTCATCAGGCAGAAAATTCAAGTCGTGCGAAAGCAACAAATGATAGTCCAACTCGCTTGCCGACCCGGATGCGATTTGCAAATATCGTTGGAACTCGCTGTTGCCGCGTTTCCCACAGCCTTCGGCTATGTTGGCCCCGATTGATGCACTCGCACGACGGATCTGGCTGGTCAGTCCATATAACTCATGTCGTGGAAATAGTGCCGTAGCCTTATAGAGTTCCAGTGTCAGACTGTGCGCTTTCTCCCAAACTCTCAAATCTCTGAAATCCTTCACCGAAGCACCTCCGCTCAAGGCAAAATGCTAAATGCCAAATGCTAAGTGCTTCTGTAACCGTTCTCACGTGCCTCTATATGCGCTCCCCACCTTAATATTTCGGAAGCGGGCTGGCGAAGCGCCGTGGCCCGTGCCCATCACCTGCTGCGGCTGGCCCTTTCCGCAGTTGGGCGTTCCCCACAAAGTCCATTCATCGCGTGAGCAGATCGCGTCGAGCGAGTTCCAGAACTCCGTGGTAATCCCCGAGTACGACGGATTCTTCAGCATGCGCACGCGCTTGCCATTCTTGATCTCCCAGCCAATCTCAGTTCCGAACTGAAAGTTGTAACGCTTGTCATCGATCGACCACGATTTGTTCGTCTGCATGAAAATGGCGTGGTCGGTATCGGAGATCAGTTGATCGAACGTAAGCGGCTTCTCTCCCGGCAGGATGCTGATATTGGTCATGCGAATCATGGGCAGCCGGTTCCAGCCTTCTGCGCGCAACGTGCCGCCCGAGCGATTTTCACCGATGGTGTGCGCGGTCTCGCGCGACGAGAGGTATCCCGTGAACTGACCATTGCTGATGATTGGCGTGCATTGCGCGGGCACACCTTCATCGTCAAAGGCAAACGTGCCGAGCCCCGGACCGTGCTCCTGGCGGGCATCGGCGACCACGTTGACCAGATCACTGCCGTAGCGAAGGTTGCGCAGCTTGTCGAGTGTTAGGAATGACGTGCCCGCAAAATTCGCTTCCATGCCGAGGACGCGATCAAGTTCGATCGGGTGCCCCACCGACTCGTGAATCTGCAAGCTCAGTTGCGAGCTGTCGAGGATGATGGTCATCACGCCTTCCGGGCATTGGTCAGCCTTGTGTAGGGCCACGGATTCTTCGGCAATGCGGCGAGCGTTGTCCACCAGCTTCAGCTCGTGGACTAATTCGTACCCTTTGTTCTGCCACTGGCCGCCGTAAGAATTAGGGTACGAGCGCTTCATGATCTCCGAGCCGGCGAAGGCGTAGGCAGCGTAGCCAGCACCGGTGGAATATTTCGTCTGGTGGATGTTCGCTCCCTCTGACGAAAGAAACCACTGCTCCTCACGATGGAAGTTCAGGTTCGCTTCGGCAAGCGTGACCCCCGGAACCGCGCGCAGTTCGGCGTCGATCTTCATCAGGAGATCGAGATTCTGCTCGATCGAGACCGTGAAAGGGTCGACCTGGAATGGTGTAGTCCATTCGGCTGTGACGGCCTTTTCTGGAGCGAGTTGCACGTCGCTCTGCTTGACGCGAGCCGAGGCTTTGGCAATCGCAAAGGCATGGGCCGCAGTCGCTTCGACAGCGGCGCGACTCAGATCGTCCGAAGCCGCAAATCCCCAGGCGCCATCGGCGATCACACGGACACCGATGCCGAGCGATTCGGAGTCTGACGCGCTGCCAATTTTGCTGTTCTTGGTGGCAAGGGCGCGGCTGCGCGAATCGACAACGCGCGCGTCGGCGTAGCTGACTCCGAGATGATTCGCCGTGTCGAGGGCCCAGTTGGCGATGTGGTTCATGGGGACACCTAGAAATTTACCACGGAGAGACGGAGACACGGAGGACGCAAGGATATTTGAAACACTTCGCGTGCGAGACCCCTCGCTCCGCTGGAGAACAAGCCGGGACGTGGTCCAATTCCGCTCAAACCAAGTTGCAGATTCCTCGCACGCCCTCGCCGCGCGAGCGCGGTTACGGACGGCTCGGAATGACAAAGAAAGGCCGATTGGCGGCACGACTAAAGTCGTGCCCTCCCACGGCGATCCGCGTGAAGGTAAGTTCTTCGCAGCCTTTGAGGCAGTGGCCTGATGCGAAGCGTCTCTTCGTGTTGGCACTGCGAATGCGAGATCCCGTCGTCACCACCCTGGGCTTCCAAGAATGCACGACACCCGCAGTTCATCGCAATCTCTCGCCGAACTCTAGACGGTCCTGCCGCACAGCCTGCTGTGCTCTACATCACTGAACCCGCGCCCGTGCGGGAATCCAATGGGAACTGCATAGGCGTTTGCTGCGACGACGTAGAACACTGCCTGCGAGGAGATACGCATGAGCACTCTGGTATTGGACAAGAAAGCCGACCTGGCCGGCCCCGGCATCGGCGATTACAACGAGCTTGAGAAGATTCTCCCCAACGATTACCACTCTCTTCTGAACCCGAAAGAAACCCAACAGGCAATCTTTCAGGTGAAGCGCTATATCGAAGACAACCTTTGCCAGGAACTCAACCTGATGATGGTGGAGGTACCGCTCATCGTCGACGTGGAAAGTGGCGTCAACGACATGCTGGATCGCGATGGATCGCGCACTCCCATCCAGTTCCACATTTCCAACGACCGCAACCTGCATCCCATCGATGCACAGGTCGTGCAGGCCGCAACGAAGTGGAAGAGGGTGGCCCTGCACCAGCTGGGTTGCAAGCTGGGCGAGGGTTTGTGCACCGACATGCGTGCCGTGCGCAAGGATTACTTCCTCGACCACGACCACTCGGCCTATGTCGACCAGTGGGATTGGGAGCGCGTGATCATCGCGGAGCAGCGCAATCTCGATTTCCTGAAAGCGATCGTGACCAAAATCTGGAAGGTTATCGTGGGAGCGGAGAAATTCGCCCTGGATCTCTTTCCCAAGCTGAGAAATCCCCGCTATCCCTCGTTGCCGGAGAAGCTGACCTTCCTGCACGCGGAAGAGATCCTGGACATGTATCCGGACCTGCCCCGCAAGCAGCGGGAGACCGAAGTCCTGCAGAAGTATCCGGCGATCTTCATCATTGGGATCGGCTGGCCGCTAGCGGATGGATATCCGCACGAGATGCGCGCCGCCGACTACGACGATTGGGTGACCGACACGAGCGCCGAGACCCGCAAAGATACGCATGGACTGAATGGCGACATCCTGGTATGGAACCCGGTGACCCGGCGCCGTCACGAGCTGACTTCCATGGGCATTCGTGTGACGGCGGAAACATTGAAGAAGCAACTGGAGATGGCAAATCAGCTTGACTTCATGAAGCTGCCCTATCACCAGGCGATTATGAACCACCAGATTCCGCTCTCGATCGGCGGTGGCATCGGGCAATCCCGCACGTTGATGCTCCTGCTGCGGAAAGCGCACCTGGGCGAAGTCAGCGTAACCGTCTGGCCGAAGGTCCTGAAAGAGATGTGCGCGAAGAAGAATATCTTCGTGCTGGAATAGGCTCCTTCCAGGGCAGTGGCGGGACGCGGTTGCAAGGATGTGAGCTCGGGCCGGCTTAAGAGCCGGCCCGAGCTATCTTTTTCTTTACGAATTGCCGCTCTGCCTGCTGGACCGCGGAGACGAGGGCCCCGGCGCCCTTGTCCAGACTGAGGGATGACTTTTCAAAGTAGGCGGCGGCTCCCGCTTCGATCAGTTTTTCTTCATTCTTCTGCGACAGGCTGGTCAGCACAATCACCGGAATGGACGCGGTGACGGTATTTGCCTTCAATCTCTTGAGCACCTCGGGCCCGCTCAGCTTGGGAAGCATCATGTCCAAAAGAATCAGGTCCGGCTGACTCTCGTTTGCGGCCCGCAACGCGTCTTCACCGTCCTCTGCCGTAAACACCTCATAGCCTGCTCTGGTTAACTCCTTCGCATTGGCCAACCGCATGAACTTGCTGTCGTCCACCAAAAGAACTTTCATCGACGCCCCCCGGCGATGACCAGACACTAGCTACGTATCGCACTCATCGGCACATTACAACCTGAACATTAGTATTGGCTAAGAGATTTCTATACCCTCGACCGTCGATCCAGAAGAACCGAGTGCCAACCGTACCCGGAATGACAATGAGCATTTGAAGTCGGGGGAAGGGTGGAGAAACGAAAAGTGGTCGAAAAATCGAAGCCTGCAGGCCGCTCGATCGCCCTTGTTTACGAGTCAGCTCTATACTCATAAGGTTCTGCCCAGCCTCGAATTCGGGGAAGAGGGAGAGTGCGATGACTCATCGTCAGGGTACAGATCACAAGGAAGTGGTACGCGAGGAGTGGACTGCCGCCGCGCCTTTCTGGAGAAAATGGAATCAGAAGCTCGCCAGTCAATCACGCGAAGCCACTGACCTGGTCGTGAAGGGGGCCGAGCTACAGGCCGGCATGCACGTGTTGGATCTGGCGAGTGGCACGGGTGAACCGGCGCTTAGCGTGGCCCAGGTAGTGGGATCCGGAGGTCGCGTGGTTGCCACGGATCTCGTTCCCGGCATGCTGGAAGCGATCCGTGAAAACGCGAATGCGCAGGGTTTGACTCAAATGGAATTTCAGGCTGCTGATGCAGAACAGCTGCCCTTTACTAGCGGGGAGTTCGATTGCGTGACCTGCCGCTTCGGAATTATGTTCTTTCCGGAAGTTCAGCAGGCCCTGCGGGAAATTCGTCGTGTGCTGAAGCCAGGAGGCCGCGTATCGTTTGCGACCTGGGGATCGCTGGCGGAGAACCCGCTATTCTCCACTGCCTTGGGACCATTTCTGAAGCGCCTCAACGTCCCTCCTCCTCCGCCAGACGCGCCACACGTCTTCCGATTCGCGGACGAGACTAGACTCGCAACCACTTTGGCAACTGCAGGATTCGCAGGAGTTAAGACCTCTAAGGCACAAGTCGCCTGGCCTTGGCCAGGGCCGCCGGAAGAAGCGTGGGAATCGATGCAAGAGATCGCCGCTCCCTTCCGGAAGTTGATAGCCGCCGTACCGCCTGACCAGAAGGAAACGGCGGTTGGTGAAGTGATGGCCGGCATACGCCGCTTCTATGACGGCAAGAGCGTCAACTTCCCTGCCACCGTGGTCACGGTCACGGGGACAACCTGAGCGGGGGAGCGCGGGACAACCCACTCCACGCGTTTCTCGGGCATGAAAAAAGAGCGGACACGAGTGTCCGCTCCACATGAACTCAACGCGGGCGGGGGCACCCGCCCGACACGAACTATGTTCCTTCCGACCAGCCCGACAGATATTCCTCCTGCTCGGGCGTAAGACGGTCGATCTTGATCCCCATGGACTCGAGCTTCAGGCGCGCGACGCGCTTGTCGAGTTCCTGCGGCACGGTGTAGACCGTCTTCTCGAGCTTAGAGTAGTTCTTCACCATGTATTCGCAGGAAAGAGCCTGATCCGCGAAGCTCATATCCATCACGGACGGCGGGTGCCCCTCAGCGGAAGCCAGGTTGATGAGGCGGCCTTCGCCGAGCAGGTTGATCTTGCGGCCATCTTTCATCGAGAACTCCTCGACGAAAGCACGAGTAGTTCGCTTTGAGGAAGCCATCTTCTCCAGGCTCGGGATATCGATTTCCACGTTGAAGTGGCCGGAATTGGAAATGATCGCTCCGTCCTTCATGACCTCGAAGTGCTCTTTCGACAGTACGTTCTTGTTGCCGGTCACCGTGCAGAAGACGTCGCCCAAACGGGCTGCTTCGTGCATGGACATAACGCGAAAGCCGTCCATTACGGCCTCGAGCGCCTTTGTCGGGTCGATTTCCGTGACGATGACTTCTGCGCCCGCACCGCGGGCGCGGCTGGCAAGTCCACGGCCGCACCAGCCGTAGCCAGCGACGACGAACTTCGATCCAGCGAGCAGGAAGTTGGTGGCGCGGATAATGCCGTCGATGGTGGACTGTCCGGTACCGTAACGATTGTCAAACAAATGCTTGGTGTCCGCATCGTTGACAGCAACAATCGGATAGCGCAACACGCCTTCCTTGGCCATGGCGCGCAGGCGAATCACACCGGTGGTGGTTTCCTCGGTACCGCCGATCACGTGCTCAAGAACGTCTTTGCGCTTGGTGTGGAGCACGCTCACCAGATCCGCGCCGTCGTCCATGGTGATCTGCGGACGGTGATCAATAGCTGCCAGGATGTGGCTGTAATAGGTATCGTTGTCCTCACCTTTGATGGCGAAAACGGAAATGCCGTGATCGCGCACCAGGCTGGCGGCAACGTCGTCCTGGGTCGAGAGCGGATTCGAACCGCAGAGCACAACGTCGGCTCCGCCATCGCGAAGGCAGATGGCGAGGTTCGCCGTCTCGGCAGTCACGTGCAGACATGCCGAAATGCGAATGCCTTTCAGCGGTTGATTCTTGATGAATTCCTTCCGAATGATCTGAAGCACCTTCATTGACTGGTTCGCCCAGTCAATGCGCTTCTTTCCCATGTCGGCCAGTTCAATGTTCTTTACGTCGCAGTGCACTTGCGTCGGTGTTGTCGACATACCTCTCCTGTGGCGCTGATTTCAAAAAATTTGAGACCTATTTCGTTAAATGGTTACTTTCGGCCCGCATGTGCCGGTTCCCGAACGCCGGCGTCACTGGCCAGCCGGGTGGCCTTGTCCGTGGCCTCCCATGTGAAGTCCTTGTCATTGCGGCCGAAGTGGCCATAGGCGGCCGTCTTGCGATAAATCGGGCGCCGCAGATTCAGGGACTCGATGATGCCCTTGGGAGTCAGCTTGAAGTTGGCGCGGATCAGGTCTGACAGAACCGCATTGTCGACTTTGCCCGTTCCGAAAGTGTCGACCAGAACGCTGACCGGTTCCGCCACGCCGATGGCGTACGCAAGCTGAACTTCACACTTGTGAGCCAGGCCCGCGGCGACGATATTCTTCGCAATGTAGCGAGCCATGTAAGCGGCCGAACGATCCACCTTCGTCGGATCCTTGCCGCTGAATGCACCGCCACCGTGACGGCCCATGCCGCCGTAGGTGTCGACGATGATCTTGCGCCCGGTCAGACCGGTGTCACCCATGGGACCACCGATCACGAAACGTCCCGTAGGATTGATGTGGTAGTGAGTATCGGCGTCGAGAAGATTGGCCGGGATCACAGCTTGAATCACGTGCTTAAGAATGTCGGCTCGCAATTGATCGTTTCCCACCGTTTCGGAGTGCTGGGTGGAGATGACCACGGCGTCAACCCGCTGCGGCTTGCCGTTGGAGTCGTATTCAACTGTGACCTGGGATTTTCCGTCAGGACGAAGGTAAGGGCAGGTGCCGTTCTTGCGAACTTCAGAGAGTCGCTGAGTCAGCTTGTGCGCGAGAGAGATCGGAGTCGGCATCAGCTCCGGGGTCTCATTCACGGCAAAGCCGAACATCATACCCTGGTCGCCGGCGCCACCGGTATCGACGCCCATGGCGATGTCGCCAGACTGCTTGTTGATGCTGGAGATCACAGCGCAGGTGTTGGAGTCGAAGCCGTAAAGGGCGTTGTCATAGCCGATGGACTGCACGACACCGCGAACCAACGATTGGAAATCGACGTATGCTTTGGTTGTGATCTCACCGGCGATAACTACAAGTCCGGTGGCCGTCAAAGTCTCGCAGGCAACTCGGCTGGTGGGATCTTCCGCCAGGCAGGCGTCAAGAATCGCGTCGGAAATCTGGTCGGCAATCTTATCCGGATGGCCCTCGGTCACAGACTCAGAGGTAAACAGGTATCGGTTCTTGGAAGACAAATTTGTTTCTCCTTAAGGCAGCCTGGACGGTGATCTCGGGAGGGATTGAATCAGCCACAATGACCGTCAGACGTATGAATTGGGGGCTTTCGGAACTTCTAAAAAGTTATCAGAGAAGAGCGGGCGACGCAATGGTTTTGGCACCGGGAGCGTTACTGCTGAATCGGACTGCGACGGCTCAGGGTTAAATGGTATCAATTTGCGATTGGGGCGTATTTTCTGGTACTTAGCTTGGCGGTTTTGCCGACGGAGGCTGGATGCCTTGCGGACCGAAAGTCAAGGTTTTGACTTGGCCTTCCTCGCCCTGTCGCGCCAGTTTGTTGCCGTTGAAAGAGACTTCCAGATCCCCAATACTGCCCGCCTTCATGACGATCTCCTGCTGGGCACTAAAGGATCTTTCGCTGCCGCCTGCCAGCGTATCGTCAAAAACCTTGTTTCCATCGGCGCTGAGGAGCAGCCAGGAGTCATTGTTCGCCCGGATCAACAAAATGAAGGAGCCTGGGGCGGCTGCACCCCCCTTACCATCGCTACCCGCAACAGAAGGAACCCTCATCCCAGCGGGAGCGGTTGTCTGCGACTTGCTGAACGAACTAGCAGCGGGACCCGGTGAAATGCCTCTCCCCTCATCAGATGCTGCCATGGTCCGCGTCGCGACGTGTACCCTGCCTGCGCTCGCCTCCCGTTCACGCTTGAAGTAACCCCACAGCCCAAACACCAGGGCCACGGCAAATAAGAAAGCGGCCAAAATGCCCCAGGGAATCGGGACAGGACGGTCCTCTTCTCGCTTTGCGACCACGTCGCTAAAGACCGGCAGCGGATGAGACTCGGCAGCGGCCTCGATTCTCTTTACGGTTTTTGTAACCGGAGCAGCTGGCTTCACAGCTGGAGCGGCTTGCTTTATAGCTGGAGCAGCTTGCTTTGCAGCTGGAGCGACGCTCTCCTCCAGCTTCATGGGGGCTTTACCTGGCTGAAGAACATGGGCCAAGGGGTCCGGTGGCGGCGACTGACCGGCGGCCTGAAGGTAGTCGGCGACTGCTTGATTCTCGTCGAGCCCGAGATGTCGCGCATAAGCGCGGACGAATCCCTTGTTAAAAATTCCGCCCGGAAGCTGCTCGAACTTCTCTTCCTCGAGGGCCTGGAGCAGACGAGTGCCAATCTTGGTAGAAAGCGAAACATCGTCGAGACTTATGCGTTGTTTCTCTCGCTCCTGCTTCAGGCGCGCGCCAAACGATGCCACTGTGAAGCTCCTTCAGATCTTCCTACGAGGGATGATTCTCCCTCAGGCCAGGCGAACCGGTTCGATATGCATAATGCACCGTCTTCACAAACAACAAATATATGTTAGCCCTGAATCTTCGCGAGCCGCGAAAAATTGCATGTACGAACCAAGCGAAACAGGGGTAATACCCTGCGATAAAAGGAAGACTAACCCGTGAAAAGCCGTGCCCGTACGTGGCTTTGTGGGTACTGGGGTTACGAAGGTTTCGTTGCCGCCCTTTCGACCCGACGCATATAATTTGAGGACATTTTCCCCGCCGCAAAACCGAGGATTTGGCATGCCTGAGGCCACCGAAGCCGACCGCAAACGGCAAAGTCAAGAGCTGACGATCTTCCACGATGTGGCCAAGGCCCTGACCTCGTCCCTCGACCTGGATTCCATTCTGCAAACCATCATGGAGAAGATGGCGGAGTATTTCCGTCCAGACACTTGGTCCCTCCTGATGGTGGACGAGGCCAAGAACGAACTGTACTTCGCTATCGCGGTGGGTGACGCCGCTGAGGCACTGAAAGACGTTCGGCTGAAAGTCGGAGAAGGCATCGCGGGATGGGTGGCGAAAAACGGCGAACAACTGATCGTGCCTGACGTTTGCACCGATCCGAGATTTGCCAAGCGCATTGACGAGATGACCCGGTGGGAGACTCAGTCCATTATCTGTGTCCCGCTGCGATCCAAGCACCGCGTCCTGGGCGTAATCCAGCTTGTGAATGTGCGCCTGGAGAATTTCACGGATCAGGAAACTTTCTTTTTGCAGTCACTGTGCGACTACGCGGCCATCGCGATCGAGAACGCCCGCGCGGTCGAGAAGATTCAGGAACTCACGATAACAGACGATTGCACGGGGCTGTTCAACGCCCGGCACCTGTATAAAGTTCTCGAGACCGAGGTCTATCGCTCGTCGCGCTTCAATTACGAATTCACCGTGGTGTTTATCGATCTGGACCACTTCAAACAAGTCAACGATACGCACGGGCATCTTGTGGGCAGCAAGCTGCTGGCCGAAATCGGATACTTGATCAAGGCACAGTTGCGGTTAATTGATTATGCGTTCCGTTACGGCGGCGACGAATTCGTTGTGCTGCTTCCCCAAACGGGTAAAGACTCAGCCCTCACCGTGGCCAAGCGCTTGCGCGACGCGCTGCGCGTGAGCATGTTCTGCCGCGAGGAGGGCCTCAACCTGAATGTGCGCGCGAGCATGGGAGTGGCGACATATCCTCATGACGCCAAGACTCCCCACGACATCATTCGCCAGGCCGACGAGATGATGTACATGGTGAAGAACAGCACACGGGACAATATCGGAATCGCGCAGCGCGGAGTGATGAAGTAGCTGTCCATTTTTCTAGGTACTAGCTACCAGGTACTCGCTACTAGTGGTCCTGCGTTCTATCTCGTTTCTGCAGGTCCACAGGCTTATCAGGCTTAGGCTTCAACTCTGAAGCGTCGGGCGTCCAAGCGCCAGCGTTGGCAGGAGCGTTGGGGTTCACGCCAAAATCCCAAACGTAGAGATTCATTCCTTCTTTTCCCATCATTTCGACGACCGCATATTCCCCCGGCTTGAGTTCGTCCTTCGGAGTCACTTTGATCCAGCCGCCGGAGATTTCCTGTGCTGTGGTCTGCATCAGGATCTGCTCCTGGCTGACCTTACCGTACACGGCAATTTTGATATCGCCGACGATGCGCTTGTCTCCCTTCACCTGCATGCGAACGATCTTGAAGCGGTCGAAAGGCATCTGCGGTTGTTGCGGCTGCTGTGGTTTCTGCGGACCCTTCGAAGCGGCATTCGTCTCCGAGTCATCCTGCTGGGAAGCGTTCACATAAATCGTGGGCAAGGCGACGTGCGACTGCACTTTGGCGTGCTGACCCGGCACTTCGATAGTCTGCTTGGCGCTTGCGATGGGATTAATCGTCGCGCGAAAGATGTTGCCCTTCGTGTTTCTGTTGACTTCGCCGCCGGTCTGCTGCAGCTCGGCAAGTTGCGCCTGGCTTTGAAAGTTATCCAGCAGGAACACTCCGCCATCTTCGGGCAAGCGTAAGCCGGGCGCGACCTGTGGCGTCTTCAGCTCTTCGGCTTTGCGGTCAGCTTCGAGTTCCTTGTCGAGCGCAGCAGCTTCGGGGCTTGGAACGCCGGCGGCCCGGTCTTTTTCAAACTTCTCGGTCGCGGGCCAGTCCACAAGATCTTTCGGGAGCTCTTCCCACTCGTCGCGTTCCGAGCTGTGGTAGCGAACGCGGTCCCCCTTAACTTCGTACTTGGAAACGAGCTGATAGCTGCCGTCTTTGAGGATGAGCCGATGGGCGAGTTGCTGCGCGGGAGCGAAGGCAATTACCATGAAAAGAAAAGCCAGGACCGAGCAGAGGACCAGAGACACGCGCGACTCGCGGAATAACGACATAACTAGCTGCCTCATTAGATGCGCGCCGATCGGGGCTAACCCCGCGTTAATCTGCTTCCCATAATGATGGATTTCCGCTCGCTTTTCCACTGTTCCCTTCCCGATTAATCTCTGGCATAATTGATCGTGCACCCCAGCCTGCACGAATCCAAGACAAAAATCAGAGCGAGGAACAGATGTCGGCAAAGTACATCTTCGTAACGGGCGGTGTTGTGTCCTCACTGGGCAAGGGATTGGCCGCGGCTTCCATTGGCTGTCTCCTGGAGAGCCGCGGTTTGAAAGTCAACCTGATGAAGTTCGACCCCTACCTCAACGTCGATCCGGGCACGATGTCGCCTTTCCAGCACGGCGAAGTCTTTGTCACCGACGACGGCGCCGAAACCGACCTCGATCTTGGACACTACGAGCGCTTCACCCACGCCAAACTCTCTCGCGACAACAACTGGACCACGGGACGGATTTACGAGCAGATCATCGCCAAGGAGCGCCGTGGCGACTACCTCGGGAAAACGGTGCAGGTAATTCCGCACGTCACCAACGAAATCAAAGCCGCGATGAAGAAGGTCGCGCAGGATGTGGATGTCGCGATCGTCGAGATCGGGGGCACGGTCGGCGATATCGAGTCGTTGCCCTTTATGGAAGCGATCCGGCAGATGCGGCAAGAGCTGGGTCGCGAGCACACCGTGTTCGTTCACGTCACGCTGGTACCGTTTATCGCCGCCGCCCAGGAACTCAAGACCAAGCCGACACAGCATTCCGTGAAAGAACTGCTGAGCATAGGAATTCAGCCGGATATCTTGCTGTGCCGCACCGATCGTTTCCTGGCCAAAGAGATCAAGTCGAAGATCGCGCTCTTCTGTAACGTGGAAGAAGAGGCCGTGATCACGGCCAAGGACGTAGCCTCGATCTACGAAGTACCGCTGGTGTTCGCGCGGGAGGGCGTGGATGCGTTGGCTTTGAGGTATCTCCACCTGCAGGCGGCCGAGCCAAAGCTGGCCGAGTGGGAGGAGATCGTCCACCGGGTCTACAACCCGAAGGCGGAAGTCACGATCGGGATTGTCGGCAAGTATGTGGAGTACGAGGACTCCTACAAGTCCCTGAAAGAAGCGCTGGTGCACGGCGCGCTGGCCCATAACCTGAAACTCAACGTGAACTGGATCGAAGCCGAGGGCCTTGAGGCGGACGACGCCAGCTGCGAAGCTCAGCTTGAGAACTACGATGGCATTCTGGTTCCGGGTGGATTTGGAAAACGCGGCATAGCCGGGATGTTGAATGGAATTCGCTACGCCCGCGAGAAAAAGGTTCCCTACTTCGGAATTTGTTTAGGCATGCAGACGGCCTGCATTGAATTCGCGCGCAATGTTTGTGGTCTGGAAGAAGCG
>Ga0209698_10004711_pt1 | contig 14875 bp, 11 predicted proteins | sample LitLauG_LLR_2012_FD_187203 | JGI IMG/M metagenome (GOLD analysis project Ga0209698, IMG submission 187203) | Freshwater sediment microbial communities from Pennsylvania, USA - Little Laurel Run_MetaG_LLR_2012 (SPAdes) (version 2) | ecosystem: Environmental > Aquatic > Freshwater > Creek >...
CGCTTAAGGCGAGCAATTTCGCCGGCAGCGAGCGCGATTTCGCCGGCTACCTTGCATTTCTCGAGAGCCACGGCATCGCCGGCGGCCGGCTGTTCGATTTCGGCTGCTCGTGGGGTTACGGCAGCTATCAGTTCAGGCAAGCCGGCTTTGACGTGCGGTCCTATGAGATCGCCCTCGATCGACGCACCTATGCTATCGAGAAGCTGGGCGTGCGTCATATCGATGAACCCGAAGCCATCGTCGAAGGTCATCCGCTTTATCAGTCCTTCGATTGCTTCTTTTCGGCCCACGTGCTCGAGCACGTTCCGGCGCCCTCGAAGTCCATCGACCTCGCCTGGCGCTGCCTGAAGAATGGCGGCGCGTTCGTTGCTTTCACGCCCAACGGCAATGCGGCCTTCCGCGCGTTCGATCCGGCCGGTTGGCGCCACATGTGGGGCGCGGTGCATCCGAATTTCCTCGACGAGGTGTTCTACGAACGGCACTTCGCCCGCTCGCGGCGCGTCTATGGATCACGCGACGGCACTGACGTGAACAGCCAGTATGAATTGGGCTTTATTGCCTTCAAGGACGCCAGCAGGGGCGGGTTCTGATGCTGCGCCTGCCAACCTTGGCTCAGTTGCGTTCGCGCCTTGCTGGCGCCGGTGGAGCCGTGCTCGGGACGGCGGCGACCTCGCTGCTGGTGCGCGGCATATCGATTCTCGCATCGCTCATGACGGTACCTGTGGTGCTGCACCATCTCGGGCAACAGCGCTATGGCGTGTGGATGGCGGCGATTGCGCTCTCGACCTTCTTCACCATGGCCGACGGCGGCGTGACCAAGGGGCTGATCGCCGAGGTCTCCAAGGCGTACGGCGCGCGCAATCGCGCCGGTATCCGCGCATTGATCGGTTCGGCCCTCGCAACCACCAGTGCGATCGTCCTTGTCTTTGCCGTTGGTTTGCTCGTCCTTGTGCCGCTGATTGATTGGACCTGGGTGTTCCACCTTCCAAATGTCGCGCTGGGCGATGAGGCGCTGGGCACGGTGCTGACGATTTCACTGAGTTATCTCTTCTCCTTCATCCCAACGGTCATCCGTGAGACCCGCGTCGGCATGCTGCAGGGCGCGGCCGTCAACTTGTGGGACGCCGCTGGCCTTGTGCTGGGGTTTCTTGGCGTCGTCGCGGCGGCGCGGGCGGACTTCGGGTTGGTCGCCATCGCCGGCATATGGGCGGGAGCCCCCGCGCTCATGCGGACAGTCAGCGCCATCACCTTCTTCGGTGGCCAAGGCCGCGATCTCGTGCCGCGCTGGCGCGACGTTGACCCCGCGACTTGCCGCCTCCTCGTGGCAGCAGGCGGCGCCTTCATGCTCTATGCGCTGACGTCCGTCTTGGCCGTACAGTCGGATCAGGTCCTGATTGCCCGCTTCCTGGGGCCGGAAGCCGTCACCCAGTACACCGTGGTTCAGCGGCTCTTCAACCAGATCCAGGTGCTGGTGACACTCGGATTGATCGCCCAATGGCCCGCTTACGGCGCGGCGCTCGGTCGCGGAGATCATGCCTGGATTCGCCGGCATTTCAGGTGGTCGCTGTTGGGCTACGGCGCTTTCGCGGCGCTGGTTTCGGGGGCACTATACCTGTTCTGTGCACCGATCCTTGGCCTTTGGGTTGGCGATGCGGTGGTGGCCCCGGTATCGCTGGTCCGCGCACTCACCGTCTATGCGATGGTCGCAACGATCGCTAACGCGTTTGCCTTTTTCTACATGTCTTTGGGCTTGAACCGACGGCTCGTTGTCGCGCAGGGACTGCTCATTGCCTTGACGCTGCCGCTCTATTTGCTGCTCATTCCGCGGCTTGGCGGCACCGGCGCGGTGATCGCGGCGACCATCGGCCAGGTCGTTGGTGTCGTTGTGCCGGGACTACTCACGATGAAATCTCTCTTTTCGGGTTTGGGGCCCAGGCGGCAGGAGGCCAAGCGAGAGGTGGTCGGCTCCGCTGGCTACGTCGAGCGCGAGGCTCAGACATCGCAGTTCTCGAAAGGCAGCGTTGCATGAAATCTGTGAGGCATTGGAACCCGCACTACATCGTCGCCCGTAGCCGGGAAATGCTGGACCAGAAGCTACACCCGACTGATCCCTGGCTGACACGCGAGAGCATCGATCTGCTGGACCAATTGCTGCGGCCGACCGACGTGGCGTTGGAATTCGGTTCGGGCCGCAGCACGCGCTGGATTGGGCGGCGCGTGGCGCATCTGACAAGCGTTGAGCACGACGAAGGTTGGCACGAGACCGGGCTCGAGCGGCTGAGAAAAGATAAGATCGATAATATCGATCTTATACTCAAGCCGCTAGATGTTCCCGAGGCTGACGGTGGTAGCGCGGCCTATGTGCGCATACTCGATGGCATTGCCGAAGGCGGCCTGGATTTCTGCCTTGTCGATGGCATGTATCGCGGGTATTGCGCCGCTGGCGTCGTTCCCAAAATAAAATCCGGGGGCATGATCGCGATCGACAATGCAGGTTGGTTCCTTCCAAGCCAATCGCGCACGCCAGGTGCGCGACCGCCAGGTTCGGGTACCTACGATGCGGCTTGGGACAGGTTCGTTGCGAGCACGGATGCTTGGCGGCGGATCTGGACCACCTCTGGCGTGACCGACACCGTGATCATGTTCAAGCCGTGACAGACGTGTGGGATCGACTTTGAACAGGACAACGGAACAATGGCTGATGACGTGAGCCCAGGCACCAGCGAGGATGGCCCAAAAGCCTCCGCCTACTACGACGCAGCCTATTTCGCTTGGCAGGAAAGCCATGGAATGCTTGGTGGTTGGGCCAATCTCGACAAGTATCGCGACACGGTGAAGGCGGCCGACCGCGTGCTCGATTTTGGCTGCGGCGGCGGTGCGCTGCTGGCCAACCTCACCTGCGCCGGCCGCTTCGGCATCGAGCCAAATCCGGCGGCCCGAGCCTCGGCCATCGCTAAGGGCGCAACCGTTTTTGCCAACGCGGCCGATGCGCTGAAGGCGCTTGGTCCCGCCTCCATCGATGCCATCGTCTCGGACAATGCGCTGGAACACGCGCTCGAGCCTTGGCGTGAGCTGATGGCTCTGCGCCCATTGCTGAAACGCGGCGGCATCATCCATATCGTCGTACCTTGCGAGGGTATCGGTTGGAAATATCGGGCCGATGACGTCAACCAACACGTCTATTCCTGGGGGCCGCAAAGCCTTGGAAACCTGGTCAAGGCCGCTGGCTTCGAGGTGGTTGTAAGTCGCCCTTACATCCACAAATGGCCACCGCGAATCGCGCCTCAAGTCGCAAAGCTCGGCCGACCCGCCTTCAACCTGGCTTCGCGTATCTGGGGCCGCATCGATCGGCGCTGGTTCCAGATCGAGGTCATCGCCAAGCGACCGATGGACGATCATGCGTGAGCGGTGCGTCATGATGATTCAGCAAGGCGCGCGACGCAACTACATCTATGCGCGCCAGCTGGAGGAGGCCGGCCTGCTGCATTCGTTGGTCACGGACGCCGCTTGGGCCGAAGGGGTGGGCGGCGTCGTGGCCACTCTGACACCGCGGCTCGCGCCCCGTCTCAAAGGGGTGATCGCGAGGCGCACGGTGCGCGGCGTCGCGCCCGAGCGGGTCCGTGCAAGTTTTTTGCCCAATCTGGTCGGCATCGCCCGCCCGGCCTTGCATGAGGAAACCGTCTACACCATTGCCGACGAGGCCCTTGGCGCCCGGTGCCGACTTCGTGGCATCATCGGAGCCGGCATCGTCGTCAACTATCATGGCAATGGCGGCACGTTCCTTGATGCGGCAAAGGCAAGCGGCGCCAAGATCGTCACCGACTTTGTCGTGACGCCCAAATACCTCGAGATCGAGCAGGAAGAGCGGGTTCGTTGGCCCGGATGGGAGGTGCGGTCGACCCCAGCTGGGGTGATGGCGGCCTACAAACGCAAAATGTCGCGGCTGGTCACGATCTCCGATGTCTATTTGTGCCCGTCCGAGAGCGTCGCCCGCGACCTCGCGGAACTGCCCGGCTTTGACCCGGCTCGCGTCCGTTTGGTGCCCTATGGCCATTCGAGTGTGCTCTTGCGCGCGCCAAACCCTGCGCCGGGACGGGTCTTGTTCGCGGGCGCGGCGGGACTGCGCAAAGGGTTGCCCTATCTCGCGGAGGCCGCGGCAATATTGAAGCCGCGCCGGCCTGACATCGAGATTGTGGTCGCAGGCCAGGTGACGGATCTGGTGCGCAATCGACCCGAGGCCCATGCCCTTACCTTTCTCGGCGCACTTGACAGGGAGGCGATGGCCGACGAATTTGCCCGGGCCGATCTCTACTGCTTGCCCTCGCTGGCCGAGGGCTCTGCGACATCCGTATTCGAGGCCATGGCCAATGGCTTGCCCATTGTTACAACAAGATCTTCTGGCTCGGTCGTAAGAGACGGAGTGGAGGGTTTGCTTGTTGCCGAACGCGACGGTCTCGCGGTTGCCCAGGCGATCGAGCGGATCGTCACCGACCGGAGCCTGCGGGAGAGACTGTCAGAAGCCGCAAAGGCGAGTTCAATCACCTATAGCGACGAAGCGTGTGGGAGGCGCTTCGTCACTGTCATCAAGGCGATCGCGGCTGGATGCGCATCGCCAGGAGCATAGGTCGCGCACGCATGGATTTGTCGCTGATAAACACGTCGTTCGGATACATCACCCTCGTCACACTGATCGGAATCTACGCAATTGGGGCATCAAATTCGCCGCTGGGCGCGGTGTCGCTGCCGTGCATGACGATGCTGACCAGTTTCATCTATTTCTACCTTATGCCGGTGGTCGCCCTGGCCGGTGGTGACCGCGGCTTCTTTGGTATGTACATCACAAGTCTCTATTGGACCCACGCCGCGGTGCTTTTGTATGCGCTCGGCGCCGGCGCCGCGTTCTTGGCCAACCGGCGAAAGCTGGCGATCGATCCAGCGCTCAACTACCGGGGCGATCCGCAGATCAACAGTTGGATCTATTTCGCGTTGTGGGGCATTTGCGCCGCCGGCGTCATCGCCCAGGTCGCGATGGGCAAATTGAACCTCGTGGGTTCGGAGAACTACGTCTTTGCCGCCGACGAAGTCAGCAGCCTTGCGTTCGTCACCCAGGCCTACAACTTATTGGTCCCGTTGGTGCTCATCCACCTTGTCCAAAACAATTTCCGGTTGCGATCGTTCATCGTGTTCGCGATTGTATTGGTCATATTTCTGCAAGCCGGATTTCGCTTCAGGATCATGATTCTGCTCGCCGCGACGGTCACGGCCTATGCGCTGACGCGGGCCTTCAGATTGCGCTCCTACCACGTCGCGGCCGGGACCCTCGTGGCATTGTTCCTCGTCAATCTCATCGGCGCGGTACGCCGCTACGGCCAAGGCATCAATCTCTCCGGGTTGACGCAGGAGAAGATCGGGGCGATGTCGAATTCTTTCGGCGGTGAATTCGGCATCGTTTATGTGCTCAACTACACGGCCAACAATCCGTTGCCACCGAGTGTGGGGTTCGAGCCGTGGGTGGTTGCCATCGCCAGGATGGTGCCAAGCTTTCTGTGGCCAGATAAGCCGGTCGCCGCTTACACGAAGTACTTTGTTGCCGGAGCGACCGTGCATGGCGCCGAATTTGCCGGAATAGCCGCACCCCAGCACGTCGAGATGATGTTGCAATTCGGTTGGCTTGGCCTCGCGCCGCTGGCTTTCCTCTATTTCAGTATCGCGGCACTGATCATTGGGGCCACGCTGCATCTGCCACGGTCCGCGCGCATCGCGGTGGCCGCGATAGCGCCCAGCTATTTCGGCTTCTACATGCAGACGCGCGGTTATTTCTTCCAGACCCTTGTCGACGGCATGGTCATGATCGGGCCGCTGTTTTTGGTTGCGATTGGTGCCCGCAAGGGCCCAAACCTTGCGACAGGCTATCGCCGTTTCCAGTTTCCCGGCTCGTTGTCCAGGCCCTCGACAAGCGGGCAAAGCTCGATTGGTGCGGGTGACGCACGAACATTTGCCTCGACGCCAGAGCCTCAAGGTCGAGACTTCCGGGCGGAAAGTTCATGAGGCTCATGGTCGATTGCGTGCCTCTGACGGTCGGGGGCGGCGTTCAAGTCGCGATCGCTCTGCTGGCCAATTTGAGCATGCAGAGCTCGGTCGATTGGACCGGTGTTGCGACAGAGGGGGTGCGAGCCGCGCTGCCGGCGGAATTGGCAGCGAGCGAACGGATGACGTTCCTGTCCAAGCGTTCCCATCTCGACCGCATCCGACTGCGTCGCCAGCTAGGCGAACTCGAGCGGCGCGCGGCACCCGATGTCGTCTTCACGGTGTTTGGCCCGCAATATTTCCGCGCCAAGGCACCCCATGTCGTGGGCTTCGCATTGCCCCATCTGATCTATCCGCGCGACCCGAAGCTGCCGCGACGCGGTTCTTTCGAGAGAGCGATCAACGCCATGCAATGCGCGGTTTTCCGTCGGGCCGATCGGTTGGTGGTCGAGACGCAGACCGCCCGCCATCGACTGGCGAAGCGTGTCGACATTGATCCGGCGCGGATATCAGTCATCCCAAACGGGCTGAATCCTTTGCTTGTTGGATCGTCCGATACCGACCGGAGGAAGGACGGGCATTTCGGCGTCTTGGTACCGTCGGCATACTATCAGCATAAAAATCTTGAGATCATACCGGAAGTCGCCGCCGCGGCCTCGCGCTTGCGGCCCGATCTCGACTTTGAGTTTCGCTTTACGCTCGCGCCTGGCAGCCCGGAATGGCTGAGGCTCGCAAACCGGGCAGCCGTCCTGGGTGTGCCGAACAACCTCCGCGCGCTCGGTGTTCTGAGGATAAGTGATCTTGGGGCGGCCTATTGCGCCGCCTCGGCCGTGCTGCTACCAACGGTGCGCGAAGTCTCGACCGCGGTCTATCCGGAGAGCTTCTTTTTTCGCCGTCCGTTGTTGACCTCCGATACCGACTTTGCCCGCGAACTTTGCGGACAGGCGGCACTGTTCGTGCCGCCGCGCGACGCTGAAGCGATCGCGCGTGGTCTGATCGCGGTGGTAACCGATCCTGCCCTCAGCAATCGGCTGGTCTTGGAAGGTGAACGCCAACTGGAACGGGGCTATCCGACGCCGGCCGAGAAATTCCGGTTGCAGCTCGACTTGCTCGATCGCGTAGCCTCGAGCAAACCGTGTCCAGAACGCCGGAGCGCGGCCTTGTCGACACCCGCGTCCGCATCGAAACTGAAGCTGGCGCAAGTTGCAAAGATTGGCGGCACGGTATTGCCCATGGCCCCGATTTCCATCCCAGGTCGAACGGCCGCGTTGCGGTTCCACGATGATGTTGCGGCCGATTGGGACATCAAATATTTGACCGGCGGGTTTCGGCGTCGCGCGGCGTTTATCGCGGCTGAGGTCTTGCCTAAAACACTCGCGCCTGGCCATTGGCTCGATGCGGGTTGCGGCAGCGGCTTCTTCAGTCGCCTGCTCGCCGAACGCGGCGCCTCCGTGATAGGGGTCGATGGGTCGGGCTCCATGATTGCCTCGGCGCAACGTCTGGGGGAGGCAGCGGGGCTCGCAGGCACCACACAATTCAAGGTGATACCGACGGTCGAGAATTTGCCGTTCGCCGACGCCTCGTTTGATGGAGCGCTGTGCTTGAGCGTGCTCGAATATCTCGATAGCCCCTATGAAAGTCTCGATGAACTCGCGCGGGTGGTGGCACCGGGGGGATTGCTCATTGTATCGGTGCCGCATCGTCGGTCGGCGTTGAGAGCCTCGCAGCGCCTGGCGATGGCCTCCATTCGCAGTCTCATGCCACAGCGCTGGAGCTATGAGGCCTTGTCGCGGTTCCTGACAACACCGCGACAATTGACGGAAGCGCTTGAGATGCGGGGTTTCGAGCCTTTGAAAGTATTGGGCTTTGACCCCGTGTTGTCAGGACCGATCATTAGAGCAATTCCGCCAAGCTTGATTTTTGCGGTCGCCCGTAAGCGATCCGCGGAGTCGTGCGGGTCGGCTCCCACCGGTCGCGGAGCGGTGTGAAATGGCGTCGATGGTTGAACGGATTGACCGGGCCTTCTACCCTGGCGTGAGGTCGAACTGGGACGACGAGGCCCTCCGCCAGGCCATTTTAAACAAACTTCGGCCCGATCACGTGGTCCTCGACGTAGGGGCGGGTGCCGGCATCCTGCCGCAAATGAATTTCAAGGGCCTGGCGGCGCGGGTTTGCGGTGTCGATCTCGATCCGCGGGTTATGGCCAACCCGATGCTGGACGAAGGCAAGGTCGCCGACGCCGGCCGCATCCCCTATGGCGATGCGATTTTCGACTTGGCATTCGCCGACAACGTTCTCGAGCACTTGGATGATCCACTCACGGTTCTGCGCGAGGTGGCGCGGGTTTTGAAACCGAACGGTGTGTTTATCTTCAAGACGCCGAACAAGCGGCACTACATGCCGACAATAGCCCGCGCCACGCCGCATTGGTTTCATGGCTATTACAATCGCCTGCGTGGTCGCGACGAAGTCGACACCTTCCCCACGCACTATCGCGCCAATACCAAGGGCGATGTCGCGCGACTTGCCGCCGCCGCGGGATTGGTCGCGCAAGACATCCGCTGCATCGAAGGACGGCCCGAGTATTTGCGGATCAGTCCGGTGACGTATCTTGCGGGTGCGGCTTATGAGCGGGTGGTCAATACCACGCAGGCGCTCGAGGGCTTGCGGGTGGTACTGATTGGCATCCTGCGGAAGCCAAATTGAACCTGCGATGAATTGGGACGTGGACAATACCAAACGGGGAATGAGGGGCGTGTCCGTGCCGTTGGAGCGGTTGATCTGGATTGGCCTTTGTACGCTGTGGTTCGTAATCCAGCCGGTGGCAGGCGGGGCTACCCAGGTCAAACCGGGGCTCTCGGCCGTTCAGATGGGTGACAGCATCCACCTCGAGTGGCCAGCGGGGCTTGTCGCGGGACGGGTCGAGCTTCGCCGATGGGCGGACGGCGAGCCGCGACAACTGCTTGCCACGCTTTCCGGGGCGCACGCCTTCGACGACCACACGGCGCAAATCAACAGGCTTTACAACTATGCCTTGGTCGAGGCCAATGGACGGTTGGTAAGCCAAACGTACGGCGTGCGTTCGGATGTGCGCCGAGCGTTCACCTGCCCCAGGCTTCGACTTGTCGAGAAATCCAAACTCGGTGTCGACCGAACGGAGGAATTCGGAACACCGAGCGGTAAGACGATTGCCTTCACCATCCATGCGCCCGTTGCCAAACCAACGGTTATTGCCGTTGCCCCCTGCCACGGCAAGCCAAGATGCAGCGACCACATCGATATCGCCAAAGCGATTGCAACAGTGGTCAAAGCGGGCGGCGGCCGTGTACAGCTCGAGGCCGGCGACTACGAGTTACGCATCGCCCGAGACGGCAAGGCCTATGGCCAGATCGAAATCGACAACGCCAGCGATGTGGTTCTTGCTGGCGCTAATGAGGTCGAGGGCGAGCCCGCGACCCGCATCACCTTGGATGCGGCCGACGATGGCAGCGTCAATCCGAGCAAAATGCCTGGCCTATCGATAAGTGGCAGCCATCGCATTCTCATCAGGGATATCGCCTTGGACTGGAGCCGGCCGCTGGCCATACCTGGCACGGTTGTTGCCATCAGCCCGACCGAGCAGCGCTTCACCGTTGCGGATGGCGCCTACTACATCTCCGATCCGGCCCATCCCCCGGCAATAACCCTCATCGACGGTTACGATCCCGTCGCCCGCACCTACATATATGCGCCCTGGAGCCGAAATGGCTTTGCTCCCGGCTCGGTCACTTTCAACCCGAGCTTTGCCACCGACCACACCTATAGTTACGTTTTCAGAGGCCGCGAAATACCCGACGGTTCGACGGTGGTCGGCGTCGTGGGAACAGGCCCGGCGATAAGATCCTCGAACGCAAGTGACATCGTCTTCGAGGATGTACAAATCTGGGGAGGCGGGGGAGCTGGCTTTGTCTTGGGGCCGAATGGCAGGGGTTTCCGCATCACCAATAGCAAGATCATCCGCAAGCCAGACAAGCTGCTCAAGCCGGGCGAAAAGCCGCGGCTCATTTCGCTGCGTGGCGATTCAGATGCCCGCGGCACCGAAGGCGAATTGCTGATCGAGGGCAGCGAAATCGGATTCATGGACGATGACGCCTTCAACATCGTTGGCACGATGGTTCAGGGCGCCACGGGCAGCCAAGTCATCAGCGCCTCCGAATTCAAGCTTGTCTTCAGGGGGTATGACGCCTTCGCCCATGACTGGACAAAGGGCGACACATTGCTGTTGCGCGACCCGGTAACCCTGCAACCGCTGGCGGGGGACCGGTTGCCGTAGCCTCGAGATCGAAGGAATTCGACCAGGCCACAGGGACCTACACGTACCAGTTCAAGTTTGCGCAAGATGTCCCCGACCTCCTTGCATATCGGGGCAGGGCGGTTGATGCCCTTCCTCTGCTGGCTGAGCCTGGCCACGCCAGCGCTCCCTACATCATTCGCGACAATTGCATCCACGATACGGCCGGCGGTCGCCTCATCGTCCAGTCCGGCCCGGGCCTGATTGAAGGTAATGTTCTTGCCAACACCGGTGGTCCGGGCATCGAGCTTTCGGCGAATCCCTATTGGCGCGAGGGTCCTGGTGCCGACAATGTGACAGTTTCCGACAACGTCGTCATCGGCGCCGGCAATTGGCTGAGCGACCAAACCGCGACCGGGCAAGTCTCCGGAAGGGCAACGGGCTGGCTCGCAGGCGCCGGCATCGCGGTTTCGGGAACGCCGCGCATTGGGTTCGTCCAAGAGGGCGCCCCGAACGCCAGCCTGCGGATCACCTCGAACTATCTTGCGAATATGCGGGGTCTTGGCATTCTTGTTTCGGCGGCAAGGGATGTGGAAGTGTCACGCAACACAATCGTCGACGCCAACGCGGTGCCGTTCTTGAAGGACTTCGAGGCCAAGTATTGTGGGCCGCTGGCGCATGGCTTTCGACCCGACGGCTCCGACCAGCCATGGTGCCTCGCCAAGACTGCCGCGAAAGGCGCGTTGATGGTTACCCAGGCAAGGCATGTGACGCTGACCGGCAACACGCTACTCGGCACGAGCGAGGGTGTGTTCATAGACCCGGCATCGACCAGATGACGCTCGTGCGACTGGGACGGTCTCGAACTGCGGATGTGGCGGAGCCACGACCTCGAGGAAATGACGATCGATGCTGAGGACTGCACGCAGGACCGGCCAGGTGATCGCCCTACTGGTTGTTGCGGGGGCGATGCTGATTGCCATCGAGAGCGGAAAAACGCGAGGGGCCCAGTTGCGCGCCGTTGCCGACACCCTCCTCGGGGTCCTTGAGCGACGATTCCAGCAGCCAGCCTTGGACGACTGGCAGGCAATCACCGGTATCATCGTGCTCGGTGGTCATCCATCGCGCATCAATGAGGGAGTGCGGCTCGCGGAGCTTCATCCCAATCTTCGCATCGTCATAAGCGGGCCGAGCAACTACGAAATGGGATTGCTCAGCCAGGTCGCCGACGACGTCCGTTCACGCATCGTCTATGAGCGAAGGTCGATTTTCCGATACGGGAATACTTACGGTAATGCCGTTTACGTGACGGATTTGATCCGTCCGGCCCCGCATGAGCGATGGCTGCTCGTGACCTCAGCCGCGCATATGCCAAGGGCCATCGGGGTGTTTCACAAGCTCGGCTTTCCGATCGAGCCGTGGCCAGTCATGGACCACAGCGACAATCTGGAGACGATCATTCGCGTGACCTACCACGAATGGAGCGGGCTCGTGATCTATTGGCTGATGGGCCGCACGCAAGCGCTGCTTCCAACCTAGCGGAGCATGGAATGGTTCGCTCCAACCGGCACCGCCAGAGTCACATTCTCAGGCGCTAATTGCTCTTGTCCACTCGGCCCGGCGCGAACCGCTGCCAAATGCGCTCATGCGCGAAATAGAGCGCGATCTTGGTGATGATTTCGGTGCCCGAGATGGCCGCTGCAACCTTCACATGCCCGGTGAACAGATAGGCAAGCACGAAGGTATCGATACTGCCGGTCGCGCGCCACGACACAGCCTTGGCAAAACTCCGCCAAGCGGTTTCAGCGGGCTTGGCGATGAACTTGGCGATGATCGGTGTATGCTTGGCAACACCATCTGCATGGTGGTTGCCTGTGGGTTCAGGCGCCGGGTCCTTGATAAGGCCCATGGCGACGGTCTCCGACGTTGCGCGGTCGATCAAAATAAAGCCGCCAAGCATACGGCTGTCGGTGTAGCGCTCGGCAACCACTGGCGTGTCTGCCTCCAGTGTCAGGCTCGCGATATCGTTCGGCCCGAGCGTGGCCCGAGTGTGGCGCGCGCCAGTGGAAATGTCGAGTACGCTCATTGCGGCCGTTTCCAGACGGACCGGAACCGTGCGCGCGCCGATCTTCAGCAACAGCCCGCGGGAACCGTCGAGCGGCGTGTTGGACATCCAAAGCAGATCGGCGCTCCAGCGGCGGCCGGATCTGGCCGTGCCGTCGTCCGCGACCAGCACATCGCCGCGCGAAACGTCAATCTCACGGTCGAGCACCAGGGTCGGCGCTTGGCCCTCGACGGCCTCGGCAAGATCGCCGCCAAAGGTAACGATGCGAGCAATATTGGCCCTTTGGCCCGACGGTAGCGCGCGCACTGCGTCGCCGGGCCGAAGCCGGCCGCTGGCGAGGGTGCCAGAGAAGCCACGGAAATCGGGGCCGCTGCGGTTGACCCATTGCACGGGGAAGCGAGCAGATAAGCGGCTGGCGGCGGCTTCCGGCTCGGCGGTCTCGAGAACCTCGATCAGCGTCGGGCCCGTGTACCACGGCATCGCCGCCGAGTGCGCCCTCAGATTATCGCCGAGCTTGGCCGACATCGGGATCGAGACCAACGAGGCAAAGTTATTGTCGAGCGCGAACATCCGGAACGCCTGGTCGATTTCGCGGAATGTTTGTTCGGAGTAACCGACAAGGTCCATCTTGTTGACCGCGAGCACGATATGACGCACGCCGAGCATGGACACGATCAGGCAATGTCGGCGGGTCTGCTCGAGCACGCCCTTGCGCGCATCAACCAGGATGATGGCCAGGTCGGCGGTCGAAGCCCCGGTGGCCATGTTGCGCGTGTACTGCACGTGGCCCGGGGTGTCGGCAACGATGAAAGCGCGCGCCGGCGTCGAGAAATAGCGATAGGCAACGTCTATGGTGATGCCCTGTTCGCGTTCCGCCGCAAGCCCATCGAGCAGAAGCGAATAGTCGATCTCGCCACCGGTATGCGCGGATTTTTTGCTGTCCTTGCGCAGTGCTTCGAGCTGGTCATCGAGCAGCACCTGGCTGTCGTAAAGCAGTCGGCCGATCAGCGTCGATTTGCCGTCGTCCACCGAACCGCAGGTGATGAACCGGAGCAGGGAGCGCGTGGCCGGCGGTGACGGATTGGCCGCGGCGATGACCTTTTCGGCTTCCGGCGCGCTGTTGGCACGCAATTCAGCGCGTTTAAGAGCAGCTGACATCAGAAATATCCTTCCTGCTTCTTGCGTTCCATCGAGGCGGCGCTGTCATGGTCGATCAGCCGGCCCTGGCGCTCCGAGGTACGGGCGCCTTGCATTTCCGCGACTATTTCCTTGAGACTGGCCGCGCGACTCTCGACCGCGCCGGTCAGCGGGTAGCAACCCAGGGTCCGGAACCGAACGATCCGCGTTTGCGGTCTCTCGCCGGGCAGCAGCGGCAGTCGATCGTCGTCCACCATGAGAAGCGTGCCCGAGCGTTCGACCACCGGCCGTGGGGCCGCGAAATAGAGCGGCACGACCGGGATGTTCTCAGCCTCGATGTAGGCCCATACATCGGCCTCGGTCCAATTGCTGAGCGGAAATACTCGGAGTGACTGCCCGGGCTGCTTGCGCGTATTGAACAGTCGCCACGGCTCGGGCCGCTGGTTTTTGGGGTCCCAGCGGTGCTTTTCGCTGCGCACCGAGAAAACGCGTTCCTTGGCGCGCGACTTTTCCTCGTCCCGGCGTGCGCCGCCGAAGGCAACGTCAAAACCGTATTTGTCGAGAGCCTGCTTGAGTGCCTCGGTCTTCATCACGTCGGTGTAGATGCCGGCGGTCTCACCGAACGGGACGATACCGCGCTTGCGGCCATCCTCGTTGGTATGAACGATGAGCTCCATGCCCGTTTCCTTCGCGCGCCTGTCGCGGAAGGCGATCATCTCGCGGAACTTCCACGTGGTATCGACATGCAACATCGGAAACGGCGGCTTGGCCGGAAAGAACGCCTTTTGGGCCAAATGCAGCAGAACCGCGCTGTCCTTGCCAATCGAATACAGCAGCACCGGGCGTGTGGCTTCGGCCGTCGCTTCACGGATGATGTGGATGCTCTCGGCTTCGAGGGCTTCGAGATGGCTGAGCGCGGTCATGGGCGGGCCTCCGCGGCCGGGGTGGCCACAACGTGCAGACCACACTCCTTCTGGGCGGCGCCAGCATCGCCCTCCTGTTCCCACCACCAGCGGCCGGCACGAACGTCCTCGCCCGGTTTGATCGCGCGTGTGCAAGTCGCACAGCCGATCGAGGGAAAACCACGCGCGTGCAAAGGGTTCACCGGCACGCCGTACTCGCCGATGAAGGCTTCGAGCCGGTCAAGCGACCAATCGGCGATAGGGTTCAGCTTCACGAGCCCGCTCGCCCGATCGAAGGCAGCGAAGGGGATGGCGGAGCGGCTCGCGGCCTGCTCGCGCCGAAGGCCGGTGACCCAGGCTGAAGCCCCGGAAAGGGCCTTGGCGAGTGGGCGCACCTTGCGCACGTCGCAGCACGCCTTACGCGCCGCGACCGAGTTGCGAAAGCCTAGGGCGCCGTCGCGGTCCGTCAGGGCC
>Ga0209698_10004712_pt1 | contig 14874 bp, 11 predicted proteins | sample LitLauG_LLR_2012_FD_187203 | JGI IMG/M metagenome (GOLD analysis project Ga0209698, IMG submission 187203) | Freshwater sediment microbial communities from Pennsylvania, USA - Little Laurel Run_MetaG_LLR_2012 (SPAdes) (version 2) | ecosystem: Environmental > Aquatic > Freshwater > Creek >...
GTTCCCGGTGGCGCCTAATCAGCAGGCGACTGCCGAACACCTGCGAAATCTAGGCGCGGCGCACGTCATTTCTGGGATTGGCACTTGCAGTGCGATCGATCTGGCGAACGAAATCATCCAGTTCCTTCACTCGTTCGAAGATCGAAAACGGATTTCTGAAACCGCCAATGAGCTAGTGGATGGCTTAGGGTGTGAGCGCGTAGTCGCGGCTCTCCACCGAGCAGCGGAATTGCCCGTGGAGCAGATCAGTGGGTGCCGGGCGTAAACCTCGGCGGAGAGAGGACATGATTCGTAAATGGCGAAGCCCGGCGAAGGTGAGAAAGTAGGAGGGCACGGGCGCCTCGGTTCTGAGGACATCGCGCGGAGAAATGATCCAGAGTATCCAGATCGGCAGCCATAGAATCGGGCCGGGGAATCCGGTTTACGTGGTCGCTGAGCTGTCGGCTAACCACAATCAGGACTTTGACCAGGCAGTTCGCATTATTCGTGCCGCGAAGGAGGCGGGTGCTGACGCTGTCAAGTTGCAAACCTACACGCCGGACACGATCACGATTCGCAGTGACCAGGAACTTTTTCGCATCAACGGCAATACGTTGTGGGACGGGCGCAACCTTCACGACCTTTATGCCGAGGCCTGTACACCCTGGGAATGGCAACCGAAGCTGAAGGACATAGCCAACGAACTAGGGCTCGACTTGTTCTCCAGCGCCTTCGATTCGACTTCCGTTGATTTTCTGGAGAGCATGAATGTACCCGCACACAAGGTGGCCTCGTTCGAATTGGTGGACATCCCTCTGATCGAAAAAATGGCGCGTACCGGCAAGCCGTTGATCTTGTCCACTGGCATGGCGGCTTTGACAGAGATTCAGGAAGCGGTAGACGCAGCGCGCAATTCTGGCGCCTCCGAAATCATCCTTCTGAAATGTACGAGCGCCTATCCCGCGCCAGCGGATGAAATGAATTTGAAAACGATCCCTGAACTGGCCCATCGATTCTCGGCTCCAGCAGGCCTTTCCGATCACAGCATGGGAATTGCGGCACCGGTAGCCGCCGTGGCACTGGGCGCGTGCATGATCGAAAAACATTTGACGCTGTCGCGCTGTGAGAAAGGGCCGGACAGCGCCTTCTCGCTCGAACCTGAAGAATTCAAAGCCATGGTTGAGGCTGTACGCGTCGCCGAAAGGGCGCTGGGCGAGGTTCACTTCGGAGCCGGCGCTCGCGAGGCGCAGAGTCGTGCGTTCCGGCGATCACTTTTCGTAGTGGAAGACGTCAAGGTTGGCGAGGAATTTACTTCCGGCAACGTGCGCTCGATAAGACCGGCGAACGGGCTGCACACACGCCACCTTTCTGACGTTCTGGGAAAGCGCGCAGCCTGCGACATTCATCGGGGAACTCCGCTGAGTTGGGAACTGGTGCTAACCAAGTGAGATTCGTCAGTCCTCTTCTAAAGCGCGTTGTGTATCCCTGCCTTTCGGGGAGCGGCTTTCTGCAGCGACAGGTCAAGCCGAAGGATTTGTGCGTTATTACCTATCACGGTGTTCTGCCACAGGGATATGAGCAGGTCGATCCCATGCTTGACGGCGGCCTGGTGAGCGCCGAAGCGTTTCGTCGGCAGCTTCGTCTTCTCAAATCTCACTACCACATCGTTCATCCCGAACAGTTATGTTCAAGAGAACTAAAGCAGTCTGTCCCGCCCCGCTCAGTTCTTATCACCTGCGACGACGGACTCCTGAACACGCTGACCGAGATGCTTCCGATCCTGCAAGAGGAACAAGTGCCGTGTCTCTTCTTTGTGACCGGACTCTCAACGGCGGATGCCTCCCGCATGCTCTGGTATGACGAGCTTTATTTGATGATGCTGAGCACGCCGGCTACGGCTTCGATTGCAGAGATTGATCCCGATCTTGCGAGAGCGGATTCGCTGGCGAGAGGTGACGTGCGGTCCTTTTGGTGGAGCCTGGTAAAGAAGCTATCGCGCCTGGATGCGGAGGCTCGGCAGAGGTTTCTGGACGAAGCACGCGAGAGGCTGGGGCTGCGGGAGGATTGGCATGTTGCCTATACGGATGATCCCATTCGCCGCCGACGCTTTCTGGTGATGAATCGTACAGAGTTGAAGAAGCTTAAAGAGACCGCGGTCACGGTTGGCTCCCACACATTGAGTCATCCGATGCTCTCGCAAATGACGCAGGAACAGGCTTGGCACGAGATTGCAGAGAGCCGCCGGGTCCTGGAACAGATTCTACAAAGGTCCGTCTGGGCGCTGGCGTATCCCTTCGGAGATCCCGATTCGGTGACGCAGCGGGAAACCGAGATGGCTGAGCGGGCGGGATACACATGGGCATTCTCAAACCACGAGGCAGGCCTTAGTTCGGACGGGTGTTTTGTGGTTCCGCGCGTTCATGTGACCGCCGACATGACGTTGTCCGAATTCGAGGCGCACGTTTCAGGTTTCCACGAAGCCCTGCGCCGACGGTTCGTGAAGCCAATTGCAGCGCCAGTTGCCGTAGGCTAGTCGCCAGCGTGAGGGGTTCCCGCCCGTGGACTCGTGTGCGAATGCCGTGGGCGGTAAACTTTTGAGACTCTCCAAGAGGGAACTTACTTGCATCTGGAACTGCTGCACGAGATTCCGGAAGACGGCCAACTGCGACAAGACTGGAACGCTCTTGTGCGGCAGATGGAACGGCCGGAGATCTTCTACACCTATGATTGGGCCCTGGCGGTGCAGCGGGCGTACCGCGCCACTCTGGTTCCCCTGTTGGCGCTTGCTTATGAAGGTGGAGCCCGTGTAGGTGTGGCCGCGCTGGCTACCGACCCTGCCCGTCAGGAGGTGACATTCCTTTCCGCGACAACCGCGGACTATTGCGACTTTGTGAGCGCACCCTGTCATAGGGAAGCCTTGATCGAGGCGGTTGTTTCCGAGTTGCGTAGTTTGCACCTTCGCCGGATTCGACTTGCGAACTTGCCTGCTGACTCCGTCAGTTCAAAGATCTTGAGAAATGTGTGCCGGAATTATGGGCTCCACGCCTTCTCGCGACCGGCGTACAGGTGCGCGGGAGTTTCTCTGGGATCGCAGCGCGAGCGCGAAAGCAGGAAGTCTGGATTGTTCGGCAAGAAGATTCGTCGGTACCTGACTACGCTTGAGCGCGAAGGGCCAGTCGCGATCGAACACCTGAGGCACCTCGGTGAGATTGAAGAAGCGCTTCCGCAATTTTCGAAGGCGCATGTGGCGCGGTTTCTGGCCACGGGACGAATCAGCAATCTGGCGCGTCCTGAGCGCCGGTTATTTCTTCGGGAGCTTGCCGATTTGCTCTCCCAGTCAGGGACGCTAACTCTTACTCGGCTGATGGCCGGCGACAAGCCGGTTGCGTGGAACTTCGGGTTCCAATTTGCCGGCAGCTGGTTTTGGTACCAACCGACGTTCGATAGCGAGTTTGAGCAGTGCTCGCCGGGCATTTGTCTGCTATCCAAGGTTGTTGCTGAGTCCTGCGAGAATCCTGACATCACTCGTGTCGATTTAGGGCTGGGAGCGGAAGGCTACAAAGACAGATTCGCGAATGGTGCCCGCGAGACGCTGCATGTGACGTTGACAGCGTCCGGGGCCCGCCACGTGAAGGAAGTTCTGCGCTATCGTGTGGCTGAGTTGGTCAAAACGAAATCTGAGATTGAAGAAGCAGCGCGTTGGGCCGTGGGCCAGCTCAAGGATTCCAGCCGACGACTGAACGAAGCGGGACTCGTCAAGGGCGTGATAGGTGTGGCGAAGCGCATGCTTGTGAATGTCTTTGGTTCGCAGGAGACAGTCTTTTTTGAGTGGCAGCGGAACTGGCGCTCCGGCGCCGTCAAATCAACCGGCGGATTTACGCTGCGGCCGCTCGATTTGGACCATCTTGCTGCGGCAGCTATGGAGTACTTCGACGACCCCGAGACTCTGAACTATCTGCTACGCTGCGCGGATCGCCTGATATCGAGTGATCTCAAAGGATATGCCTTAGTTCGGTCTGGCGGGAAACCTGTCGCTTTTGGTTGGGTCTCTTCGTCCCGAGAACTTTTCATACGGACACAAGGCGTGGAAGCTGTTCCTCTCCCTCCCGACGCCGTCCTTTTCTTCGATTCGTGGACGCCCAAAGTGCATCGCGGTCGAGGCTTCTTGGGGAAGACCGCTCAATTAATTGCTGATGGCCTGGCCAAGAGGAATCTAATTCTGTGGACCTGTGTCGAGGCAAGAGATGCCGACTCCGTGCGGAGCGTCGAGGAATCCGGATTTCAGCGGCGTTACTCGATATATCAGAGGAAGTTATTCTTCTACAAGCGCGTGAAAATTCGAAACGCTGCGACGCCAATCTCCCGGGTGGAGGTTCCCGTTGCATCGTAGGCGGACGGGACTAGCCCTGTGAGAATTTTCTTGCTTCACCCGGAGGACTCTCCGCACAGCGGGCCATGGCGGAAAATGCAGTGGGATTTGGTTGTCGACTTAGGTATCTCATCTGCGTTCCAGGTCCGTTCGTGGGAACAAGAACTGAATTCTTCCGTCCTGTCCTTGGGTTTGTTTCGCCACGGGTTGGAAGATCCCAAAGACGCCAACAAAATATTACAGTCAGGCCGGGGCCATCTGGTGGGAAACCATGAACTGGACTGGTGGGAACTGGTGGCCTTACTGATTCATGAGGAACTAGAGACAGCTCTTCTGGTCTCGCGCTTGTGCGCAGCCTTGCCGCACGCTGACGAGATTTACGCGAGCCGCGCTGGTTGGCCTATTTCTGCCGCAGCCGCGGATCTGAAACGGGAGATAAAGACCCTCGGGCCCAACCCAGATGAACGGACAAGCGGACGCCTGGCTCACTACTGGAATGTTGTGCGCAAGTTTTCGTGGCCCCAGCTAAGGGAGATATTCCTGGACAAGTATGACGCCGGCTACAAGTGGCGAAGCCGCGTCGGAGTGCGCGCTTCCAGGGGCAGCGGTTCGGTTGTGCTGGTTCCAACCGCTTACACGAATGTTTCACGCATGGCCGCGGACTATGCCCGAATGCTTCCCGATCAAGAGTTCTTGTTCGTGACGACCCGAACGAGCGCCGCTCAGTTCGAGCGTCCTCCGAACGTGCGAGTGGCGAACCTTGCTGCCTATGCCACCAAATCTGCGGACGAGGGTGAGTGTTCGCGGTTACTCGATAACTGGAAGGCGCTGCGAGGCAAGTTGAGCCAGATCCCCGAGCTCGCCGTGCTCATCTCGGCGGGCAGGCTCGACTTTATCCCAGATCTTTTACGTAACGGTCTTGCCATGCGAGACGCTTGGCGCGGAGTCTTGGCCACGGAGCAAGTGACGGCCGTGCTGTGTGGCGATGACAGCAACCGCTACACGCGCGTACCGGTGCTGCTCGCGCGCAAACTGGGCATACCTACCGTGGATTTCCACCATGGCGCTTTCGACGGTCGGTTCCTGTTTAAGACCCTGCCTTCCGACCTTTTCCTGGCGAAAAGCGAAATGGAGCGAGACTATCTGGTTAACATTTGCGGACTTGCGGCCGAGAAAATCGCGCTGGGCGCTCCTCGCCTTCAGGACTACGTTGATGCTACGGGCTCGGAGAAACGCGAGTTCACTCATATCATCTTCTTCTCCGAAGCCTACGAGACCAGTAACGCGAGACCGGAGGATATATACCGGGAGCTGTTGACGCCTCTTTTGAAGCTGGCGAGGAAGTCCGGTGTAAAACTCGTAATCAAGCTGCACCCCTTCGAAAGCGCGAAGGAACGGCAGTGGCTGATCGAGAGAGTTTTCTCGCCTGCGGATATAGACCTGATTGAGATTGTCGCAGGGCCCCTTACTCAAAATCTCTTGCTGAATGCCTGGTTTGCGATCACGGTGGAGTCCACCGCCGCACTCGATTGCACCCTGCGCAACGTCCCGTGCTTCGTCTGTGAATGGCTAGTGCTTTCTTCTTACGGCTACATTCAGCAGTACGCCCGCTTCGGAGTCGGCATCATGCTGAATTCACCGGAGCAAATCCAAGACATTCCCGAGGTTCTGGCGAAGAGCAATCCCCTGGCCGTGCAAAAGGATTATCTGTGGAAGCCGATTGAGCCCGGGACGCTCGCAATGTACTTATCCCAGAGCCCTTCCTTGAGTTATGACAAAGGGAGAGGGCGCAAGGCGAATTAGCGACGGGCCCGCTCGAGCGGAATAAGGTCATGGCCACACTTACCACAACTCCGGTGGAAGGCACATCTCTGGCGGCAGATTCGCATGTGTTTCGCAGGGAGATGGGCCAGATCTCCCGCCAGTCGGGAGTGTTCTTCGCCGGGACTCTATTCACAACGGCTGCGGCCTACTTTTTCAAAATCTATTTGGCCCGAGTGCTGGGAGCAGAAGCGCTGGGTATCTATGCGCTCGGAATGACGGTGGGTGGGGTGCTTGGGATTGTTGCCGCGCTGGGTCTTCCCCAGGCTGCTGCCCGCTACGCGGCCGTGTACAGAGCAACCGGCCGTTTTGAGGAGCTAAGAGGATTCCTCTGGCGTAGCGTGGCCGTCCTCCTAGCTTCAAACATCCTGGTGGCAACCGTCATGATTGCCGCACGGCACTGGATAGCGTTGCGTTTTTACCACACCCCCAGCCTGATGCAATACATAGTGTTGTTTGCGGCCATCATGTTACTGGGTACGTTTACCACATTTCTTGGACAGGTGTTGGCAGGTTACAAAGACGTCACGGTCCGTACGGTGATCACGAACTTCGTTGGCAGCCCTCTGACGATGATCCTCACCGTCTGCCTTCTGGCTCTGGGCGCTGGTTTGCGGGGATATGTCGCGGCGCAGATCGTTTCCTCCGTCGTTGTTCTCGCGCTGATGGCGGGTGTGGTGTGGAGGCTGACACCTCGGACGGTTCGTCCCGCACTCACGCCACTTCCCGGGTTCGAAAGTGAAGCTTGGTGGTTCTCGGCAAGCCTGTTTGCGGTGCAGGGCTTGGAATTCGTTCTCGCCCAACTGGACAAGGTCTTGCTGGGCCTCTACACCGACGTGCGACAGGTTGGGATCTACACAGTCGCCGTGGCTTTGACCACGTTTCTTCCCCTGGCGTTGCAGTCGATCAATCAGATTTTCTCGCCGACGATCGCGGATTTACATGCCCGAGGAGACGCAGACCTTCTGGGACGTCTCTATCGGACGTTGGCTAGGTGGGTGCTTGGCCTCACTCTTCCGTTGGCAATGGTTGTGTGCACTTTTGCTCCGCAGTTCATGGAGATCTTCGGCGGTGAATTCAGAACTGGCTGGCCAGTCCTCGTGATTGGGACTTTTGGTCAGCTCATCAACTGCGCCGTGGGATCGGTCGGATTGCTGCTGATTATGTCCGGCAACCAAAACAAATTGATTCGCGTTCAGCTCAAGGTAACGGTGGCGACCGTCATACTCGGCCTTGTGTGCATCCCTGCGTACGGGATTGTGGGGGCTGCGATAGTCTCAGCCGCCAGCAATGCGGCCATAAATCTGCTTTATCTGCGTGAAGTGAGGAGCACATTGAGAATGGCGCCATCTCTCCAGGGCTATGTGCGCCTGGCGGGAGCAACCGTGCCCGCGATGGCCATAGTGCTCTTGTTGCGGTCGCAACTGCACTTGCTGCGCTCTCCTGTTCTTACCATTGTATTGAGCATTCCGCTGGCGTACACCGTCTTCCTCGCGATCACATTCCTATTTGGCCTGGATGACGATGACCGGCTGGTGATCGGAGCTGTAAAGTCCCGACTGCGGCAAACATTCTGGAAAGTTGCGGAGGCTGCATGACGAAAGAATGGAGAGATGTCCGCCTGCCAGTCGAACTATGCGAGGCGGCGGAAAGACAATATGCCGATCAGTACTCCAGCCTTCAGGAGTTGCTTACGTTCATGCTCAGGTACGTGACCCGGGAAGACGTCGAACGGATGAACAACGCGGAATTGGAGCTCGTGCAGCAGAGGTTGAAAGACCTGGGGTACGTTTAACGTTTCGACGCGGGCAGCTTTACAGGTTGATCTATGGGTCTTGAGTTCGTCGACAAACGACATCTGTCCCTGGCACTCGAGAACGAGATTTACGAATTTCTCGATAGGCAGGACTCGAGCCATCCCTTTCAGCTCCCGGGTTGGTGGCCTGCGGATCAGGGACACTGCGCGATCCTGCGAGATCGGGGCCGCATCGTGTGGTTTGCGATGTGCGGCGTCAGTTACCCGTCAAGCCGAGTGCTGCGAGGCATTCGTGCATTAACGATATCGCACGGCCCGGTTTGCGACGATGCGGAGTGGATGGCCGAAGGCCTTCATTGTCTTGCAGACTATTGCCGAAGCCACAGCCTCGCTTATCTCGATGTCGCCGCGGAGTGTATTGGCCCCGCAGCCGAGGCGTTACGCTGCATTCTGAGCCGGGATTCCTGGCAGCTTCTCACCCCGATCCAAACGTCTCTGCGACTCGACTTGCGAGCGGATACTGATCAGATGTTCGGCGGCTTTCGCAAATCAACTCGTTACGAGATCCGGCGCGCAGAGCGGGAAGGCGTGCTCTCCAAACTTGCGGCCACCGAAGGTGAAGTCGAAGACTTTCTGGGAGTTCTTTATCGGATGGCGGCCCACAAGCGTTTCAGCCCCGGGCCGCCAGGTCATTTGAGGCACGTCTTGAAGTGGTTGTTGCACGGTAGCGGAAGAGGAACTTTGCTGCTTGCGTATCACGACGAAATGTTAATCGGGGGTACTGCAGTCGTAAGGGTGCGAGATCGTTGCTGGTACGTGTGGGGAGCACGGAACGAAGAAGCGACTCTGAACGTCGGACATCTGCTGCAGTGGCACGGGATCCAATGGGCAAGAACACAGGGCTGTACGGAATACGACTTTGGCGGGTATCGCGAAGGATCGGACTCAGGCCCGGCACTGTTCAAGAAGGGATTTGGCGGCAGGGTCGTTCATTTTCCACCAGCATCGAGGTATATCGTTGACGCTTCCCTCTGCCGAATTGCCAATGCGATATCCGCTGCGCGACGACTGCCGGCCAGGTTAGCCGCGACCTAAACGCCCGGTTTCGCCCCGCTGGATGTATCCGTCGACCTGCTAATCACTTCGGTTCACCTCGCGTGTGTCGAGGAAGTCGCTCTTGTATGCTCACTTCTAGAAGAGACCAGACAGCCTGCCATGCTTAGACATGCTCAGACATTGTGGAACCGAAGGAGGGCAACCGTTCCGGCAGAAGGTTTCGTCTTTGACAAACCCTTGGTCCTTCTGCAGAGCGACGATTGGGGTCGTGTTGGAGTCCGCGATCAGGAAGGGTTCGAGCAGATCCGATCCTCGGGCGTGGTGCTGGGAGAAAGGCCTTACGACTTCTACTCGCTCGAGACCGCTGACGATGTCTCGGCCTTAGGTGGCCTACTAAAGCAGCATCGTGATGCGACCGGGCGGTCCGCATGTTTGGAGATGAATTTTGTTCTGGCCAACGTCGATTTCAAAAAGTGTGCGGCGGATCGCTGGCGAAGTGTTCATCTCCTGCCGCTAAGCGAGGGACTGCCGGGGCAGTGGTCGCGGCCCAGGCTCTTTCAGGCTTACGCAAATGGAATTACAAGTGGAGTTTTCTGTCCCGCGCTCCACGGGTTGACTCATTTTTGCCGGTTTAGCGTCGAGCCCTACGCTGCTCGGGATCGGGATGCTCAAAGTCAACTCCTGCGGACCCTCTGGCGAGCGGAAACACCTTATATACATTGGCGGATGCCGTGGGTGGGGTACGAATACTCGGTTTTGGAAGGAGAAGCTTACGAGCGCTTCCTGCCTGCTGACAAGCAACAGCGCTTGATTGATGACGCAGTCAGGATTTTCATAAAGTTGTTCTCCGCTACACCCCAGTCTGCTTGCGCGCCGGGCTATCGAGCAAACCGTGACACAGTTTGCGGCTGGGCGAAACACGGCATTCGTGTTGCGCAAAACGGTCCGGGCGAAGTTTCGCCGCCTTACTTTGACGATGCCGGATTATTGCAAGTATTCCGCACGGTTGAGTTTGAGCCCGCCGTGAATCCAGCGTTCTCGCTGGCACATGCGTTGCAATCCGCAGAAGAATGCATCGCGCGCGGCATACCGGTTGTCATCTCGATGCACTCCATCAATTTCCACTCAACTCTTCGAGACTTCCGCACAAACACGCTGCGTCAGCTGGACCAGTTTCTTTCTACGCTTGAAGAGAAATATTCCGACTTGTTGTACGTGGATGACGCCGATCTGTGGGACATCGTGCAGCATGGAGTGTATGAACACGTGGGGAACAAGACGAGCGTGCGCGCAACGAAGCTCGACCCGGGCAAGAAATGGATTGAAGCCGGGCGGACTGCCTAGATGAAATCACCACGCTCGCTGATCCTAGTCACAGTTGATTGTCTGAGAGCCGATCATGTTGGCTTCATGGGGTATAGCCAACCGGTGACTCCGTTTCTTGATTCTCTCGCTTCGAAAAGTTTGGTCGTCCCCAACGCCATTGTTGCCGGGACGCCAACCTACTATTCGCTGCCATCGATCTTGGCCTCGCGCCATCCGCTGGCTTACGGACGCGATGTGATAGGTTTCGCCCCCAACGAGCCGACCCTTGCCTCAGTATTGCGGAACTCGGGTTATGCGACAGCGTGCTTTGCTGCGGGGAATCCGTACATATCGCCGCAGTTTGGCTACGATCAAGGCTTCGATAGGTTCTGCAATTTTATTGACGGCGAATCCGAGATTTGCCGAGAGGTTCCGCCGGATACGACCCACAAACCGGCACGAAGGTCCATTAATCGTCTGATCGAAAAGACTGCCCACCACACTGGTCCTTTCAGCGCGGTGTACGACGAACTATATTTCGAGTATTGCCAGCGATGGGCCACGCCTGACCCACCTTCTCTCGATGCGTTACGTCGCTTCCCCGCCGCCGATGTTTTGATGGATCATGCGTTCGACTGGCTGGCCTCAACCGGCAGAGGTCCGTTTTTCCTCTGGTTGCACCTGATGGATCCTCATGGTCCTTACTATCCGACCGAGGAGGCTCTTGAGGAGATGGGGCACGCCGAGTTAACGCCCTTCCGGTCTCGCTATCTGAACTCTTACTGGAACCGGTCAGATCTGACGCCGCGGCGCCGCAGCCGGCATCGCGATGAGGTGATCGCACTCTACGACGCGAGTGTTCGCTGGGTGGACAAGCAGATGCAGCGCCTGGTGCAGCAACTGCAGCGGTCTCCGCTCTGGGATGACTGCATGTTCGCTCTCACGGCCGATCATGGCGAGGAGTTTCTGGACCACGGTGGCTGCTTTCATCCGCCCTGCAGACTTACAGAGGAGATCGTGCACGTCCCTTTGCTGATTCGCGCACCTCAGACGACGAAAACAGCGGTGTCGGTGGCTCCGTTCAGCCATTTGCACCTCGCCCCGACTCTGCTGGGTGCTATGGGAATGGTTGCGCCGCCCGAATTTCAGGGACGCAGTCTCTGGCAAGAGTTGCAAACCGGTAAGGGATGGAGCGACCCAGCTATCACCGAATCGATTGGAGGTTGCACAAATCCCTTCCGCCAAGAAGCCTGCATTGGAGCGCGTACCCTCGCTGTTCGAGACGGTCGCTACAAGTTGATACTGGATTTCGATCCGTCCAGTGAATACATGTTCGACCTCAAGGTGGACCCGGCCGAGCAAAATCCGCTCCCACGAGAGGCAGAAACAGAGACTCGCAAACGTCTGCTACGGCACGCCAGGCAACATCTCGAAGGATCGTTGCAAGTAAGGCACCCATCGTTGCGATTGGGCGCTCGCATGCGACAGCTTCAACTAGAATTGGCGCAACAACCCTCTTTCACATAGCGAGGAGAACCGTTTGCAACGTAGAAGCTACTTTGCTGCGGCTGCTGCGCTCCTGTCCCTGGTCGCCGTCTGCCGCATAGTATGGAGTTATCGCGAACGGGCGCAGGGATTTGACGAGCCTTGCCATATCTCTTCCGCACTGGAATTTCTCGACAAGGGGACCTACACGCTCGATCCGGTTCATCCCCCGCTTGCGCGCATTGCGATTGGGCTCCCACTTTACTTTGCCGGTGAACGCTATCCTGAGTTTGCGACTGGAGATCCGGCAAATCTTAACTACAACGACGTGGGCAACCGGATCCTCTCTGGTGGTGGCCACTATGCGCGCACTCTGACACTGTCGCGGCTTGGCATCCTGCCATTCTTTCTGATTGCAGCGGCGCTTGTTTTTCTCTGGGCTCGGCGATTGTTTGGCGATCTTGCGGCCCTGATTGCGGTAGCTGTCTTCACAACTCTGCCCACCGTGCTGGCTTTCTCCGGGCTGGCATACACAGATATGCCGGCAGCATGTACGCAATTCGCGGCTTTGTTTGGATTTGCGTACTGGCTGGAGACGAAGACACTTCGAGCAGCCGTGCTACTGGGGATAGCGGTCGGGCTGGCGCTCCTCTCAAAATTGACCAGTCTGGTTTTTCTTCCGGCGGCTGCAGTTGCGATACTCCTGTGCCGGTGGTTCTTCGCGGCACGGATAAGGCAGACTCAGGAGAGGGTTGCGACGCATTGGACGCGCCAGAGCGCTGTGGCGGTAATTGTGGCGACGCTGGTGGTCTGGGGTGGATACAGGTTTTCTGTCGGTCACATCAGGGAAGGCATGCAGTTGTCCGCAGATTCGATGCCTTCGTTCCAGCATTTTCCGTCTCCGGTAAGCAGCCTCGCGCGACTTGCTGTTCTGCACGACCCGATGTTGCCCGCACCCGCTCTGCTGCGCGGAGTAGCCACTGCGTGGGTGTTGAACCAGAGCGCACCACAGTCCTATTTACTTGGGAACGTGAAATCGGGTGGCTGGTGGTACTTCTTCCTGGTTGGTCTGGCTGTGAAAACGCCGTTGCCGGCGATCGCCCTCTCCCTTGTGGGATTGGTGTCTTTACTGGCACTTGCCCGCAGCCTTCAGTGGAGAACCTTAATTCCAGCAGTCGCGATGGTAGCGGTGTTCGCAGTGACAACGGCGGTGAAGTACAACGTTGGTGTTCGACACGTGCTCGTGTTGTTTCCCTTGCTGGCGGTCATCGCGGGTGGCGGGGCGGCCTGTCTCGCTAATTTGCAGGAGAAATCTCGCGTGCTGGGTCGCGTGGCTCTGGCAGGCCTTTTGCTTTGGCTGGGGGCGGCGAGCCTTCTTGCCAGTGGCGACTACATCGCCTACTTCAACGAAATTGCGGGGCACGATCCCAGTAAAGTTCTGGTGATGGGCTGTGACCTGGATTGCGGACAGGACATGCTCAAGATGATGCGCGAGTTCCGTAGTCGTCATATCGAGCATCCGAGTGTCGCGGTCTGGAGCAGTGCCGATCCGCTCCAAATTGGCCTGCCGGCGTTCGACACGCTCCAGCCGTTTCGGCCGGTTACGGGCTGGATCGCAATCAGCGCGCGCGCGCGGCTCCTGGGCGATGTGTTTCATGAGACGTATCCACCGGGCGCGTTTGCGTGGCTGGATCAGTACGAACCCGTGGAACAAATCGGGAAGACCATCAGGCTTTACTACATTCCCGAGGTGAAGAGTGCGGCGCTTAGCCCTGCGCGGAAAACGGTTCGAGCGGAAGATCGATAGCTGAGCGCTATTGGAACAGCGGGAGAAGTTGGAAGAATTGCAGAAGACAGTGAAGCCAATCCGAGTTCTTGTCGAGACCCTCGCGGACGAAGATTTGACCAACGCCCAGATGGTCAATGCGAGGGATATCATTCGCCGCCTCGATCGTGATCGGTTTCATGTTACGGCCTTCATGTTCGGTAAGCCTGATCCACGAATCAGTCAGCGGCCGAATACGCAGCTTATCCAGCTCCCGAAGCGGCGGCAAACGGCAAGAATTCTGGCCGAGTTCTTATTCGGTTCGCACGACATTCTTTTCTACGTGAAGGCCTCACCGGCCTCGAAGTGGTACATGAAATTGAGGTCAAAGAAGAAAAACAAGCGCGTGACCGTGGGTACGATCGAGTCGCAATGCAACTGGAGAACGGAGTCGTCGATCTCGCCGGAAAATGTAGTGCTGATAGAAAACACGGTTCTTCGCTGCGATCATCTTTTCAGCAATTCGGCTTCTGTGAAAAGCAGTCTGCACACGGAATATGGACTGCAGAGCGAGGTCGTTCCCACGGGTGTCGACACGGAATTCTTCTCCCCTGATCCAAACAAGGCTGAAAATGTCCGCCCTCGGGTGATCTTTGTTGGCTCGCTACGACCGTTCAAAGGCCCACAGACAGTATTCGACGCAGCGGAGAGATTTCCACATCTCGACTTCGTTTTGGTCGGTGATGGAGCCTCGGCGGCTGATCTTAGAGAACGGGCCAAGCGCCTGGCGAACGTTCAAATGCGAGGAGCGATTTCCAGGGAAGAAGTACGCGCAGAGTACCGAAGGTCCGATATCTGTTTGTTTCCTTCGCGGTGGGAAGGGTCACCCAAGGTGATTATGGAGGCTGCATCTTGTGGCTTACCCGTTATAGCGCGCCAGGACTACCGCCCTGAAACGGTTATTCACGAAGAAACGGGATATCTCACCAAAAACGAAGATGAATTGTTTGCTCGGGTTGCAGCACTCGCAGCCGAAACAAGTGTGAGGAGGAAGATGGGCCTTGCTGGTCGCTCCCACATGAAGAGGTTTGATTGGAATCTGATAGCCCGGCAGTGGGAAGACATCTTTTTGCAAGTGGCCCCGCGGGCGAATGGTGGCGCTTGCTGATGAGTTTCCCTGATTCCACTTCCAGCGCACGACCGATTAACCTGCTGACGCTTACGCCTTTCTATCCTTCGGTCCAAGACACCGCGAGCGGCTGCTTCATTGCGGAACCTTCTGCCTGGCTGGAGAAAAGCGGTGTGAAGAACACGATCTTCGCGGTGCAGCCTGCTTAC
>Ga0209698_10004714_pt1 | contig 14870 bp, 17 predicted proteins | sample LitLauG_LLR_2012_FD_187203 | JGI IMG/M metagenome (GOLD analysis project Ga0209698, IMG submission 187203) | Freshwater sediment microbial communities from Pennsylvania, USA - Little Laurel Run_MetaG_LLR_2012 (SPAdes) (version 2) | ecosystem: Environmental > Aquatic > Freshwater > Creek >...
CAGAGAAACTTCGATAAATTTTGTCGGGAGGCAAACTTCGAACCGCCGCAGGCGGGGAGCCTGAGCCATCAATAATGAGAAATCGGCCGACTGATATTCTCACTATTGATGGCTAAATCGGGAAAAAGTTTCATATTCTCACTCCAAGATGGCTCGTGACAGACCCCGTGACAAATCCTAACCTCGAAGATTTTACGGACCCCCACGACTTCGTACGCTCTCGATCGCAGGTGCCCCGGCGTTCATCGCCGTTGCCGTGCTGGTATTCGGAGTCAACGAACCCCTCAAGCGGTGCGGAACCCTGAAAGCGCTTGACCCCAACACGCCGAATGGAGAAGACCCCTCCCGAAGTACATTTGATCGCTTGACGCGGCCGGACCGCCCTGCCGGCTCAGTCGATCCGTCTTGGCCGGTCGGTGGAGCGGATGATGCGACCCTGGCCCTCGCGCTGAGGAAAGAGTCTCGGCCGACTCGGATTCACCTTCTCCTCAGCTCGAGCAACCACCACGATATCATTCCGCCCGATCTCATGCCCCGCTCCTGCTGCCAGTTCCGCTGCCAAACGTGCGATCTGGGGCGCCGCCACGCTCGTACCCGACAGAGTAAATGCCGATCCGCTGCGTGAGCCGGCGCCGAGAACGCCGCGATGGATGCGCGAATCGTCGCTGGCGGCGGACGCGTCCGGTCCCATTCTGTGCCCGCCGTAGTCGCAATAGGTCCAGGTCGGCCCTCCGGCGGAGTATTCGGCCGAAACCAGTTCCTGTCGAAACACCCCGCCCACGACCACCGGCGTGCAGGAGGTGGCGATCGCGTTGATGAGCGACACTCGCTTGATATGGCAAGCCGGATTCGCAGGGTCATCCTCCAATGGTCGACCGCTGATCGGGTTGTGGCGCAAGTAGGAGCCCTCGTCGAAATAGGATTGCCGGCCACGGATCGGGTAGCCGAAGGGGGTGTCATTGCGCTGGATCCAGGCCTCGATGTCCTCTCCATGATAGGCCGGGCCGCGCCAGATCTGCACCGTCCATAGGCCTGCTGGGGCGTCGGGCTCCTTGCCGCACTCTACATCCACTGGACGGAGATGTTCGGTGGGTCGCAGCGAGATGAGGAAGAGCCCCCGATCGGTCGGTGCGACTTCGAGCGAATATGACGCCGCTGCGATTACCGTCACGCCGTCGTCGTCGTAGAGGAGTACCTCTTTGCCAGGGATCTCGCCCAGCGGTTCGCTCCGCAGGCCCGCCGGGGTTTCGATCGCGATCCGCACGCGATCGTCGCTTCCCTTTTCGCGCTTCGGCAGCCAAATTTCGAGCTGACTGGTCGTCAAGCCGTTCGGCAAGACGCGCCACGGCAGCGTTGCAGGATTCTCGTAAGGGTCCTCTGCGCCGCCGTTCCAGCAAACTCTGGCGTGGCAGCGCGAGAGATGGGCGTTGCCGGCTGGCAGTATGAAGGTAAGCTCGCTATGGGTCTCGCCTACAGGGGTCGTGCCGAATCGCGCCTCGATGTCCTGTTCGATGACCGAGGTCCCGTCGTGGGGCCCCGCCGTCACGCCATAGCTGAAGTTGATGACGATCGGCAAAGGATCCTTCTTCGGACCGATGAGCGAGGCACGCTGCACGATGTAATCTATGGCGTTCTTGACATAGACCTCCAGGGTCGATCCCGACGTGTCGGCCGTGGTTGCGACCGGGAGCTGGACGGCGATAATGGGTTGGTCTGTGGGGGCTTTGACCAGATCGTAGCCGGCTGCGAGGTCCAGGACGTGCGTCCCGTGGGCGTAGCGCTGGGCAACAGGCTTGTGGTCCTGGTTAAGGAAATTCATGCTTCCGAACCGGGCGTAGATGCGATTCTCGTCGACGATCCCGCCCCGCGAACATTCATAGAGAAGTCTATCGATGCCGGGACTGCCGTCGCTCGCAACAGCCGCAGAGATCTCGCGCCCATAGGGGACGGTCGACGCCGGCCCAAGGAACTGACCGTCCTGCTGCCAGAAATAGGAGATGCGGGTCTTAACGGCGCTCGCCCGGAAACGGTCATGCGCAAAGGCTATCCCATCGTCGATGATGCCGATGACGACGCCCTGTTCGTGCGGAAACTCGAGCAGCGGCGCGCGGGCCAGCTCCTGTCCAGATCCGAATATCTTCAGATCCTGCTGTTGATCGGCCTTCAGCGGCAGACCCAGCTTGATCCGCTTCTTTGCGGCGCGAAATTTCGAGTAACGATCCTCGTCCGAAGTCGCCAAATCCAGGAAGAATTGCCGACGAGCGAACGCGGAGATGTGGTTGCCGACAGCGAAAGGAGATTTGGATTCAGAAGAGTCGAATTCCGGAATTAAAATCGGTAGCAGCTCCGTGTGCGAGTCGAAATGTTGAACGCGGTTTCTTTCCATAATGTCGCGCGTGGCGTCATCCAGAAGCGCCACCACGAATGGAATGACGAGATCCGTCTCGCAGCGACTGAACTCGCTCCAGGCCCTGTGCAGCAGCCAGTTGGCATAGGGATCCATTCCGACGATCGCAGAGAAGTCGGGAGCGCTGCGGGGGTCCTCTGTTTTCCAGAACATGGTCCGTCAACTCCCGAAGGATCAGCAGCGGAAACCCTGGTCAGGTCCATTCTTTGGAAGCGCGCTCCCAGAGCCACCTAAGGATGGGCGACGGCTCACCCAGGTCCACCGGATTTCCGTTTGCCATCTGAACGACGACGTCTTGGCGGAGATTTCGGATCTCCGTCTGGCGGAGGTTCTGTGTGTCGTAGTAATCCGACCAGTTGAAGTCCAAGGTGCGGTCGTACGCGGTGCCATCGAACGACCACGCGTTGAAATTGCCCGCCGCAGTCATCCGCCGCACGAGGTACGAACCGAGCGTCATCCCGAGAACGGCGCCCACGGCCGTGTCGACAGGAAAATGCAGGCCAGCAACTTGCCGGTTGATTGCAATTCGCGCCGCCTGTCTAAGGAGTTGTACGATAAAGAGTTGGTCGGAATAGACCGGGTTGCCGTTCACGCTGGTTAGGTAAATGAGGACGATGGCAGCGGCGAAGGCCTCGGTCGAGTGGCCGCTCGGCGTGCTTGCGTGTCCCGGAACTTGGATCATTGGCTGAATCTGTGCCGAATATTCCGAAGGTCGGCGGGTGGCCAAGGCATACTTGACGCGCATCTCGACGAATTGCGCCGTCCGGGACACGAGATCCATGATCTCGAACGTCCAGCGATGGCGTTCAGGATGAAGGGACAGGATTGAAGCGAAGAAAGTTTCGTTTCCGTCGATCTGCGCGAGAATTTCGTCCATCCTGTCGGCGCGCAGATCGGCATAGCCCGCTACGATCGTCGTCTGGTATTGGTAGGTCTCGTCTGGAGGTCGCTTTAGCTGGACCAGAGGTTTGTATTCAGCCAGCGGCGGCACTCCCGCCGCCACTGGGCGCCAGAGGTGCCAGACCGTGAATTGCTCCGTCGCGTCGACGCGTGAAAAGCCGATCCGCGACATGACCTCGAAGTCGAAGATCTGCGCGCGCCGATCTGGCGACCAGAGGCGGAGGTTGGAAGTATCCTCGACCGTGCGATTTCCCGGGAATGGGCGGAGTGCCAACGCGCGCGCATCGAAGGTTCCCGCGATGCCGTCTCGATTGCTAACCAGCGCACTGGCGTTGAGGGACGACGTGTTTTCTACGTCGGCGTCTATGTCGGAATGGCCGCCATGTCCACCATGTCCGCCGTGACCCCCGTGACCCCCGTGACCACCTTGCAATCCGGATGCAGGTATGGATTTCATCTTGCCTCCCCCCAACTACGAAGGGATGTATATCACATTGACGCGCCGTCCGCCTCACCCAATTTTGAGCAATTGTCTTGCCTATATTGAAGTCTGCGCCCGGGGCGCGCTCCAGATAGCCGGACGTCATTAGCGTCGGCGCGAGTTTGAATGCCTCCTGGGACGAAGCCCAGGCTTCGCTTCATAGCCCATCTACCATCGGACGACCGTGAGCACGCGCCACATCAAGGTGCGGGTCCGGTTGGCGCGCAGCGAACGACGTGGGAGCTCGATGACTCTCTCGAACCGGCCGGCCGTCAGATTGGTTTAAGACGGCTAGCAAATCGAAGAATCCGCGGAGGGGATCGAGCGGCGACGAGTACTTTAGGGGTTCGCAAGAGGGCATCGCGGTCTTTTGGGGTACAGATCGCTTCCGCGAACAGGTTGCCCGGCTCTCGCTGACGGCAGTCCGGCCTCGGCTCGATTCGCGCGAGGCCATTTCGCTTTGAACGATGCGCGCGGTCGCTTTCATGCAAGGCTCTGCCCTCGGCGCAGATTGTGCTACGGTGAGCTCCTCCGGAGCCGACGGTGAGTTTGCTCATGCCTCCCGAACAGCCGCCTAAGTCGGAATCCGCTTCGCCGGTTGGGCATGAGGCAGCCTTTGAAGCGGCCGAGCGCGGTGTATGCGCCGTGATGTTCATCGACGTGATGGAATCTGTCCGCTTAGTCGAGAGCGATGAGGCAGGCATCGTCGACAAATGGTTGCGGTTCGAGGCAGTCGTCAATCGAGAGATCTTGCCTCAACTCAACGGCCGCGTCGTCAAATCGCTCGGCGATGGCATGCTTCTCGAATTCAATGACGTGCGCGACGCGATCGGTGCAGCTTTCCAGATACAGGACTTCGCAAGCCTGTCATTGGGTTGTGACACCGGCGCGCCACTAAGCCTGAAGCTTCGAATCAGCATAGACTTCGGCCAGATTCTGAGAAGTGCCCACGATATCTATGGCCACCGGGTCAACATTGCTGCTCGACTTTTGTCACTTGCGGACGCGGACGAAATTGTTGTCTCCGCCAACGCTCGCGATCAGTTCACGGCCGGACTCGACGCGGACGTTGAAGACCTTGGATATTGCTACCTCAAGAATGTAACCGAGCCGGTTCGCGCTTTTCGGGTTCGTCGGCCGGGGTTTCAAGTTGCTCGCGGGCGGAGGCCTCGCTCGATCGATATTCGACCTGTGCTGGCCATCATACCTTTCGTAGGCAAATCGGCGGCGCCCGACGAGCACTATATGGGCGACATTCTTGCTGATGAACTGATCCATTCGTTTTCGCGGACGCCCGAACTCGCCGTCATTTCTCGGCTATCCACTGCCGCCTTCCGGGGAAGAACCGCCAGCCTTTCGGAACTTCGCTTACATCTGCACGCTGACTACGTCGTGTCCGGCAGCTTTCGGTCTGACAGCCGAAGGATCTTGGTTGATGTCGAGCTAGCGGATATTGAGACGGGCCGCGTGGTTTGGACGGACCGCTTGAGCGGCTTCGTTGCGGATCTCTTTTCGCACGAGCAACCTCTCGCGAGCCGGATTATTCGAGAAACCAGCTCCGCCATTCTAGCGCGAGAACTGCGGCGAGCGCGCACGGAGCCGCTGCCCAACCTCCAAACTTGCACACTGTTGCTGGGTGCTATCGCCCTGATGCACCGCCTCGTCCCTACGGACTTCATGGAGGCTCGGGACATGCTGGAAGCTGTAATCGGTCGAGCCTCTCACCAACCCGTCGCGCAAGCGTGGCTAGCGAAGTGGCACGTGTTGCGCGTGCAGCAGGGCTGGTCGGCGAACGTTATGGAAGATGCTCGTGCAGCGCTTGATCTTACGAAACGTGCACTGAATTCGGATCCCGAGTCGTCACTCGCTCTGGCTGCCGATGGCTTTGTGCATGCCAATCTGTTGAGGGACTTTGAGGTTGCTCGGGAGCGTTACAATAGTGCCCTGCTCTCTAATCCCAATGACAGTTTCGCCCTTCTTCTCAGAGGGATGTTGCATGCTTTTTGCGACGAGGGCCGCGAAGCGGTGCGAGATGTTGCACAGGCACTGGCACTCTCTCCACTGGACCCGCATCGGTACTTCTACGACTCGCTCGCAGCCTCTGCCCATCTGACCCGCGGCCGCTACAAACGCGCGGCGGAACTGGCACGCCGATCGCTTCGTGCGAACCGCACTCACACGTCGACTTGGAGAGTCCTCACGGTCGCGCAATGGCAATTGGGACAGGAAGAGGAAGCTCGCAGGTCTGCGCAGCAATTGCTGAAGCTTGAGCCGACGCTGACGGTGGAGGGCTACCGCAGCAGAGCTCCCAGTGCAGGCTTCAGGGTCTGCGAACTGATTACAAGTTCCTTAGCTCAATCGGGAATTCCAATACGATGATTTGAGTTGCCTCTCTGGAGCGCCAACCATGGGTTCGGTTGGCATTGCTACGGGAAGCGCGGTCAATGGTCGCAATGTTTGGGCTGCGGCGATAAATACGTGGTCTGCGACCATTGGGAGTGGGAAGAACCTGGGTGCATACCCCCAGGTATTTCCCGTTCCCCCTCAAGACGTCTGCCAACAGAGTATTGTCACTCCTTGCTGAAGTCTTCACAGGTCACAGCCAACACAAGCCGTCTAGATGTTTGGTCCCGGCATTTGATGGATCGGATTTCGTATCAATCGTTGCGGCTCTTTTGTCCAGAGCTTGCAGATGTATTCGTATGATGGCTCGTGACACCAGCGCTAAAGCAAACCTGTTACCCCAGGTTTTTCCCACTCCCAGCGACGACACGGGAGCGCAGCCCGGCGCCAGGACTATTCAGCGCTGTCGTTTGTCTCGGACTTTTCATTCGGCGTGGATTGTCGGTCCATCCCTCGCCGACATCGACCACACAAGCAGCGCCTTGCGGTGTGACGATGGTCGTCGTCCAGGTTCCCGCAGGAGAGGCGAAGATCACCAAGGCGGCGCCAGCAACTGAAAGACCCATTGCGACCGGCTTTTCATCAAAATCATGCGCGAGCTTTTCCTTGACCTGATCGTGCGGCGCGCATTCGACGGCGCTTGCCGGGGAGACAAGCGCCAGCGACGCGACCAATGGCAGCGCGCCGCCAAGACCTGGTATCCAACTTCGCATGATAGAGTCTCTCATCGTCGTGCCTCCTTTGTTTCGAGCGGGTCGTTGCGGAACGTCGCCGCGCTCAATTATCCCGGCTCAGTGCTGGTCTAGGAGCAGACGTAACGGGGGATGATCAAGCCAGCAGCGTTCCGGCCGAAACCGCGCCATCCGCAAGGCTTGCAGAGAAGGCGGTGTGAAATGAGCGACGATAAGGACATGACCGAACGCATCAAGCGTTTTCGCGGCAAGGCGCCCAAATTGGATGTCGCCGCACTCGCGCAGGTTCGCGACGCCGCCAGCGACGCCTTTGGGCTGGAGGGCGCCGCTGGCGAAAAGCCGAGTACACCGGAGGGCGGGGCGCGAAGAGAGGCGGCGGCAAAGCCACTCACGGCGCCGGCGCGCGTCCGGGCGGCGCAAGAGGCCGATCCGCCGCGGCGCGCGGAGACATCGTCGGAAGGTGACCAGGCGCGGCGCATCAATGTGACGGTGCGGATGGACGAGACGTTGCATCAGCAACTCAGGTTCCATGCCTTGGAGCACAATGTGACTCTTTCGGACCTCATCAGCGACGGGGCCCGCACGATCTTGGCCAAGAAGTGATTCTGAGGTGAATTGACGCAATCCTCGTCGCCGGCGACATTTTTTGACGGAAAGGCCGCCGCCACCGGCCGCACCTGGATCGCCGTCGAATACCGTGGCTGCCGGCGCAAACATCGCGACGTTGTCAGCTGGCGTCGCCAACGTCCGGGTTGGACGATCGCTCGATCGGCAGTCAGACCGGCGATATCGCCGTCGCCGCCTGGTTAGAGCCGCGCCTGCTTACAGACTTGCGGACGAATGCTCTGGATTGTGAGCGGAATGCGCCGCAGTGAACCTCGTATCAATCTCCCGGGCCGCCAGACGATACATCCGCCGGTTCTGCTTGGAGCCTAGAGCCTGATCGCGACTGGACAACCGCAACATATCTTTGCGCAGAAGGAGCGCCTTTTCGGCGCTCAAGAATGGCGGGTCAATCTGAGAGCCCAGCCCGCCTACCAACGACGATGGGAATGCGCTCGGGATCGTACCCGAATGGCCGAGACGGCGGCGCCGGCTTGGCGAGCGGCCGTAAGCCGCGAGGAGAGCCCGCCGGACACCTTGTCCGGATGCGCCCCAAATTCGCCTATGGGTTCGACTTGATTGCTGCCCGAGCGAACCTGCGCAAAGCAATCCTTTCCCTCTCAACGAGCAAGAGAATCGGGCCAGGCCCCGGCTATATATGGCGGCAAAGATTCGCGTGAAGTCTGTCGTGACCGTGGCGGTTCGATACGTCGCCACGGGCCGCACTCAGACACAGCCCACGCCGAATCAATCGGTACATCGCAATCCGCCATGGCTTCATCCCGGACGTTCCGGGATCACTGCGCCCATGTCGATCCCCGCTTCCCACGTGGCCTGCGCGATGGCGGCATCGAGCTCGGCTCGGATCTGGAGGCGCTCGGCGCGGTCCATGCAATTGCGCAGTTCAGCCTGAAGCAGCTCGATCTGTTCGTGAAGGCTCGACATCGCCGCGACCTTTCTTCTCGAGGTGAGGGAAGAGGAGCCGGCCTCCGAAGGAGGCCGGCGTGTCGAGGCGTCAGTTCGCGGGGTTCCAGATGATGACCTTCTTGGTCGGGTCGTCGCCGGGAGCGGGAGCGACATTGCCGTAGATCGTCCCGAACTCCGGCGCCGACATCGAGATCGAGATGTAGGGCTCGCCGCTGGCCTTCGAGGTCCGGTTCCAGCCGCCGCCGAGCTCAAAGCCGTTCTTGCGGCTGACGATGCGGTAGTCGGGCTCGTTGTCCTTCGCCTTGCGGGTGTTGGGGACCAGGGCGATCGGGGCGGTCACGGTGAGGGTGGTGAGCGTGCCTTCGAAGCCGTCGTTCTTCTGCGTCAGAGTTGCGATGGTGGCCATTGTCTCAAGTCCTTCGGTTGCTCGGGAACCATTCCCGATGGCGCGCAAAGAAGGGATTGGACGCCGTCGTCACCGCAGCGAAGCGAAGGGGAACCCCTCGCGGGTTGACGGCAGTAGGCGGCCGGACCCGTATAAAGCGACATGGTCAGGGGGATGGTTTTCAAGGCGGCGAGGACGCCAGACAATGTCGGCGATTGGAACTGAGCGAAGAATCGAAACGGCTTTGAAGGTGTGCGTCCGCGCACGCGATATGACACCTGCCCGCGAGCGGATCCCGAACGCCTGCGAGCGGCTAGCGGAGAGCCCATGACGACATGTAACCGCCGCAAGAACGGCTATGAGTATTGCTCCCCCGGCAAGGCCTAACTCCGATGGCGCAGCGCGAGACAACCCAATCGCGACGCGACCATACCCCGGAAATCGGGACGATCTACGGCAATGTCGCCCCGAGTGCGATGTTCCCCCACAAGCAGCCGTCATTAATGGGAACCGACGACAACGCCGCAAAGGACGAGAAACAGGTGCTTAACGTCGTGCTCCGCATTCGGCGATGTCGAGGCTGACTCGAACGTCCCGCCAAGATCCAGGCACCAAGCAAGAATCCGAATTGATCGTCCGGCGCGGCCTGTCGCGCTCGTAGCGGAGTTCGAATGTTGCCGGCCGTTGCAAATCGTGCAAAACGCGATCCGTCTCAACAAAATCAAGTGGGAGCTGATGTGGCGAAGGCGTTAGCGCGCGGCAAAAAGTCATCAACGAGACGACCGTGGTCAAAGGACGATCTGCGCTTCCTCAAGAGCATGGCCCGCAAGGAGCCGCTCGCCAAGATCGCCAAGTCGCTTAAGCGGACTGAGGGCGCGACACGTCATAAGGCGACGATCGAAGGCATCTCGCTCAGAATGTCGCCCAAGAAGCGAGCCCCGGCGAAGAAGCGTTGAGACAGAATGCAGCTGGCCGCGTGGCTCGCGACCAGAAAGCGCCCACGAGCAGCAGCGACTTTGCTTATTGAGACGCGGCGCCGCATCTTGCCGGAACTCGGTGGCGTCCGGCAGCGCTTGGATCGCCGGCCGCGAAGGCGTTCCCCAGATGACGCGCGGACGAAAAGCAGCGGTCGCCGAGGCCTATTCCGACCCGGAGATTGTGCAACAGGTCGTTGCACAATTGCCCTCTGACGTCGAGCAACCTCGGCATTGGCCAGATGCTGCGCGAACTCCATGCCAATGGAATCACGCTGCGCAGTGCGGCTGAATTTGAATCGGCCCTTCTCACAATGAACCGGGCCGCACATGGCGTCAACGTCGAACCGGACGCGGCGGAGCGGGCCAGTCAGGTCGGAGCTCGGTTCCTTGACGATCTGAGGAAGCTTGTCGATCCGCAAATGTGACCCTGGCGAAGCGCGGGCGTTTATGCAGCGTGCGGCCTCTCGAATCCTTGAAAAGGGTTCGAGCTCTCGTCGCCGAAGCGGTTGTCGAGGAAATGCCGCGATCGCCGACGAGAACAGCCGGTCGAAGCAAGATGAGTGGTCCGAACGAAGCGCTATCGGCTGGCGCATCGGCGCCAGCGACCCTTGTGTCGCGCGACAGGCGGCTTCTCCTTCAAAAGGGTGAACATCCGCCTTACCGTGGCGGATGCCATTTCGGGCCCTTGCCGGGAGCCTCGATCGCTCTTCGCGTGAGTTCCGCGGCCGTGCCGTGCAGCGAGCGCCCCTCGTCCCGCAATTCGCAAATGATGGGCGATAGGTCCATCGCGCGAGCGCGCAGCCGCCTTCGCCGCGCGACGTTGCTCGCCGCGTTGCCCCGGCAAGGTAGCTGCGGATTGGCCGCCGCCACCCTCCGATCTGGAACCTGTCAGGCAATCAGTAGTCCATTCCGCCCATGCCGCCACCAGGCATCGCCGGGGCATCTTTCTTCGGTCTGTCGGTGACCATCGCCTCGGTGGTGATCATAAGGCCGGCGACCGACGCTGCGTCCTGCAGGGCGACCCTGACCACTTTCGCCGGATCGACGATGCCAGCGCCAAGCATGTCGACATATTGCTCAGTCTGGGCGTCGAACCCATAGGTCTGCGACTTGTTTTCGAGAATCTTGCCAACGACGATCGAACCCTCGACGCCCGCGTTTTCGACGATCTGGCGAATCGGAGCCTCGAGCGCCCGAAGGACAATGTTGATTCCGGACTGCACGTCGGCGTTCTCATTGCTGAGCTTGCCAATGGCCGCCTTGGCGCGCAACAGCGCGACGCCGCCGCCGACAACGATCCCCTCTTCCACCGCCGCCCTCGTCGCGTGCACAGCGTCGTCGACTCGATCTTTCTTCTCCTTCACCTCAACCTCGGTCGAACCGCCGACGCGGATGATGGCGACGCCGCCGGTGAGTTTGGCGAGACGCTCCTGCAGCTTCTCCTTGTCATAGTCCGAAGTGGTTTCCTCGACTTGCGCCTTGATCTGTCCGATGCGCGCCTGGATGTCCGACTTCTTGCCCGACCCATCGATGATCGTGGTGTTCTCTTTCTCGATGCGCACCCGCTTGGCGCGGCCGAGCATCTGCAAGGTGACGTTCTCGAGCTTGATGCCGAGGTCCTCGGCGATCAGAGTGCCTCCGCTCAGAATGGCGATGTCCTCAAGCATCGCCTTGCGGCGATCGCCGAATCCCGGCGCCTTGACGGCGGCGACCTTGAGCCCGCCGCGCAGCTTGTTCACAACCAGCGTCGCCAAAGCCTCGCCTTCGATATCTTCCGCAATAATGAGAAGCGGCTTGCCTGATTGAACGATGGCCTCGAGAATCGGCAGCATCGCCTGCAGCGACGACAGCTTCTTCTCATGCAGGAGAATGTAGGGATCCTCGAGCTCCGCCACCATCTTCTCGGCATTGGTGATGAAGTAGGGCGAGAGATAGCCGCGATCGAACTGCATGCCTTCGACGACATCAAGCTCGGTCTCGAGGCTTTTCGCCTCTTCGACTGTAATGACGCCTTCGTTGCCGACCTTCTTCATCGCATCGGCGATCATCTTGCCGATCGCGCTGTCGCCATTCGCGGCGATTGTGCCGATCTGGGCGATCTCTTCGGAAGACTGCACTTTCTTGGCGCGGCGCTCGATATCCCTAACGACCGCGGTCACCGCAATGTCGATGCCGCGTTTTAGATCCATCGGGTTCATGCCGGCGGCGACGAGTTTTAGGCCTTCCTTCATGATCGAGGCGGCGAGCACCGTCGCCGTGGTCGTGCCATCGCCGGCAAGATCGTTGGTCTTGGACGCGACTTCGCGCACCATCTGCGCGCCCATGTTCTCGAACTTGTCCTCGAGCTCGATCTCCTTGGCGACGGCGACGCCGTCCTTGGTGATGCGCGGCGCGCCATAGGACTTATCGAGAAGAACATTGCGGCCCTTTGGACCGAGCGTCACCTTGACGGCGTTGTTGAGGATATCGACCCCGCGCAGCAGACGGTCGCGCGCGTCGGTGGAGAATCTGACGTCTTTGGCAGCCATGACTTTCAATCCATCTGTTCTGTCGAGGTGGGGAGCGGGTTTCAGGCCGCTTTTTTCTTCGCGACGCTCATGCCTTCGAGCACGCCCATGACGTCGGACTCTTTCATGATCAACAGGTCCTGACCGTCGATCTTGACTTCGGTGCCCGACCATTTGCCGAACAGCACGCGATCGCCGGCTTTGAGTTCGAGCGGAACGAGCTTGCCGCTCTCGTCGCGGGCTCCTGGCCCGGCGGCGATGACCTCGCCCTCCTGCGGCTTTTCCTTGACGGTATCCGGAATGATGATGCCGCCTTTCGTCTTCTCTTCGCCTTCAAGGCGGCGGATGACGACGCGGTCGTGCAAGGGACGGAATTTCATGGGGCTCGTTTCCTCTGTCTGCGCATCCGCCGCGCGGCTCGAGAGTCCGATGGTGTTGCGCGCTTTGACCCCGCTGTAGATGGGCGTGATTGGCACTCGTTACAAGAGAGTGCCAAATGCATTTTAGGCCGAATGACCGCGATGGTGCGCAAAGCGTGAGGTCGCGCTTGACGTGATCGTCTGTCAGGTTGCCAGGTCGTGGTCGAGAACGATTGAAAAATCTAGGCCGCTATGCCGCCATGACGAGGTTCGATCGCCGTCCACGACTGGCCCGCTGCGAAATTGGGCCGATCGCCGTCGCACGCCCGGGATGGCGCCGCTGCTTTGGCGAGCCCCATCTGCACGGCGAGTAGCCCGCCGGACGCCGGATGAAAGGCGCCGTGGGAGCTATTGCCGCCTGCTCAAACGAGTCGATAGACCTGCCCACTGCCCAAATCACGGCACAAGTCCACGCGGGCGCCGTCCCAATGATAGTCGAGATGCCGCCCCTGGATCGGATTCGAGGCGCAGTCGGGATAGAAAAGCCCGGCGCATTCCCCAACGCTTCGATAAACGAGGCCATCTGATCCGGTGACCCGAAGCTGAGCGCCGAGCATCTGGCTTGCCGCATAGTCGTGGGGATCGAGCGCGGCCAGGTGTTTCGGATCGCGGCTTCTGAGATCATGTAAGCGCGCATCGATATTGAGCACAATTTCTTGAAACTGAGAGGTCCATCCGGCTGGCTCGTTCGTGCGCGCCATGAATCGGCTGTGGTGGTAGACCGTCTCAAACAGCGCGACCTCGAACGAATTGCCGGCATAGAGAACGCCGAAGGCGCCCGCGCTGAAGCGGCTCGGCCGATCAGCGCTGACATGGGTGAACGGCGCCATGAGAGTACTGGCTCCCGGGCCCGCCACCCGCCTGCCCGCGGGGACAAGATCCAGATTGCCGATGCTTTCCATCAGCCGCGGATTGGTCTTCTGCTCTGCGGCGATAAGAAGCGGCCAGTCGGCCGGGTCCGCAATATCCTCGAACAAATCGATCGGCGGATGGAGGCTTCGGATGATTCGAACTGCGTTGCGCCAACTGACCTCAGTGAGAGGGACAGTGGCGATGTCGATCACCAGCCGCCTCGCTCGCTGTCCAGGTAGCGGCGAACCCGCATGAGGTCGGTTAGCTCTCCGCCAAGCATCACCTCCAGAACCGTCCGGCCAGCGAACGCGGCGTTCGGCGCCCGAATCCAGGCATAACCCCTTTGAGGCTCGCTGAAGATGATCCTCAGCGCCTTGTGGATGCCCATGAGGTTTGAAAGCCGCGCCTTGGCGTCTCGGTCAATCCGGCCAATCTCGCCTGCTTTCCAGCGCCGATAGGATCGAATAGGCAAGTCCAGCAAAGTGGCTGCGTCTTCGTCCGTAACCGCCCATAGGCGAAAGAGATTGACCGCTGCGCGAAACATGGCGGCGGCCTCGTCATCGGCGATAGGCGCCGGCGTGAAGTCCCGTGGCGCGGTATCGACAGGGAGCAACGCGGTCATCTGGCCTCCGATCTGGCATAATATATCAACTTCAGTGCCAAATGGCAACTTGCGTGTCAGACGTGCGTGTCAGACGGTATTTTGGCCTAGACTCAACATTCGTGTCGCCAGCCCAACTCTTCGCCCGTCACAAAAAACCCGTCCGCACTCTCGCTCTCGGCGCGTCGCGCCGGCGAACCGGTCGATGCGCATCCACTCAACGCGATGGACTTTCTGCTCGCGGTCGACGACGTCAGCCGCGTCGGCGCCCTGCGCCTTCCGGACGAAGAGGGACTATATCAACGCGCAGCAGAAGACGGCCGGCGGACCACGCCGCCGCTGATCGAACTGCCGCAACTGCGGGCGGCGACGCGCGCCGTAGAGACCAATTCCGAGACCGCAAGCGATCTCGCCTATCTCCGGGGGCGCGGCACTTCGCTTGGCGGTCTTCGGCCCAAGTGTTCGGTCGTCGACGATGACAGCTCCCTCGCGATCGGCAAGTTTCCGAGCGTCACCGACGAGCGGCCGGTCACCAAGGGGGAGGTCCTCGCCCTGCGGCTCGCACGGCGCGCGGGGATCAATGCCGCCGAGGCGCGCCGGTCGCCCTCATCAGGCGTTTCGACCGGACTACGGCCGGCGAGCGCCTGATGTATATGTCCGCGTCGACCATGCTCGACGTCGAGCCAAACGACGCCACGCAACACAGCTACACGGAG
>Ga0209698_10004715_pt1 | contig 14870 bp, 11 predicted proteins | sample LitLauG_LLR_2012_FD_187203 | JGI IMG/M metagenome (GOLD analysis project Ga0209698, IMG submission 187203) | Freshwater sediment microbial communities from Pennsylvania, USA - Little Laurel Run_MetaG_LLR_2012 (SPAdes) (version 2) | ecosystem: Environmental > Aquatic > Freshwater > Creek >...
CTCACGGTTCGCGCTGGCAGGATTTTCCATGGGCGGGAATCTCGTGTTGAAGTGTGCCGGGGAGTGGGGTAATGATGCGCCGCGGGAGTTCCGAGCCGTTGCGGCGGTTTGTCCGGCGATGGATTTGGCGGCGTCTGCCGATGCGCTGCACGAGCCTGCCAACCGCATCTATGAATGGTACTTCCTCTTGCGGCTGTTCCGCCGGATGCGGACAAAAGCGAAGTTCTTTCCGAAAGACTTCGACGTGAAGCGCTTGCGCGGGGTTACGAGTCTTCGTTTATTCGATGACCGGGTGACGGCGTACTATTGCGGATTTACCGGCGCCGATGATTACTACGCCCGGGCGGCGGCGGCGAATGTCGTCGACCGTGTTGCTGTGCCGGGATTGATCATTCACGCAGCCAACGATCCGTTCATACGAGTGCAGCCGGAAACACTCAAGAAGATTGCTGCGAATCCGAACCTGACGTATGTCGAGACGGCCGACGGCGGGCACTGCGCATTTCTGGGCGAGCCCGACGGCAATGGCTACGACGGATGCTGGGCGGAACGGGAAGTGGTGGAGTTTGTGAAGAGCGCGGCGGCGGATTAGGAATTGGTCGTCGAGTGCAAGAGTTGCATTGGTCCTCCGGCGCGCAAAGTGCGCGCGCCTCAGGATGACAAGCGGACTGGTTGTTTTCCCACTGCGGCTTTCATCCATTCCTTGGCATGAGTGCGGAGATAGGCCAGCGCCAACATCGCGAGGAAAATGATCAAAAGGCCGATACTGGCCCCGCCGATCGTCTGCTCACGCTTCGCCAGAATCGATACTCTCCCGTACACAAACTCAATGTGCACCCAGTAGACCAGCAGTGAAGCCTGGCCTAACTGAATCAGCGGGCTGAATCCCCACTGGGCGAGTCCCCAGCGGCACCAGGCATAGGTTCCAGTCAGGATCACAAGGAGCATTCCCACGCGGATCAGGAAAAACTCGGGGCTGGTGTGCCAATAGTCGTATGCGGGATAAAGCTGGCGCGGTAAGCCATCGAGCCAGCGGGAGAATTCGATCAACCCCAAACCAGCGACTCCAAGGGAGAAGAACACCCTTGCTTCGCGGGCGCGCGCCCATGGATTTTGCAGGATGAATCCGACCGCGAGTCCGGCGAAGGCAAACGCCGCCCATGGGAAGACAGGGAACAACCAGGCTTGCGGTGTCCCGAGGTTGTGAACTCCGTTGACGTACGACTCGATCGGCCACGGGAGGAAGCTTGGACGCCAAGTGGTCCAGAGAAGAGGGGTGAGCGCGGAAATCAGCAGAGCAGTGAGGAGAGAGCTGATCAGGAGCCAGGTATGCGTCGGAATGCGCTGTTCGGGCCGGAGTCGAAAGGACTCCCCGCTCAGGACAGCCGGAGGCGGCGGTCCCCACATGGCCGCTCTGCGACTCATAAGGACTAAAACTACCCAGCAGAGTACACCCATCAGCATCATCGACAGGCCGATGGTGTTCAGAATGTCGACCCGGAGCAGGTCGCTCTTCGGCGCCCATCCCCAGGAGATGACATATTCCTGCAGGCGAAACAGCAGGCCGAAGGCGAAAATTTCGGCGCCACGGCGAATCGTGTTGCGCGCGATCTGAGCGGGCGAGAAATTTTTCTGCAGGAGTTTGTCGGTGACGAGGGCAAACGAGATTCCGGCCAGGAACAGAAACAGCGGCGCGGGAAACGTGCCACCCAGCTGCGAGTACATGAAAAAACGGCTCCGGCGGGCCTCCCCGCCGAGCCAGGAATCGTAGCAGTGGGTCTGGAACATCAGCAGACAGGCAAGACCGCGCATCCAGTCGATGTAAGCGAGGCGGGACTTTGGGGCTTCGGCCGTGGGCATGCTTCGGTTGCGTGGGAAGTATACGGCAGGGGATAGCGGGCCGGCCCTGTTTTTGGGTAAGAGATGCCGGATGCGGCGGTTTTCACCCGGGCTGATCCCGGTTTCGCCCCATCTTTGTCTCCCCGGGGGGAAGTGACGGACCGGAGAAGAGACAGATTTCGCAGCACCTGCGATTGTCAACTTGAGGGCAGCATACAACCTTCGACCCCAGATACTTGATCGAACAGAGGATAAGTGGTTAGGCTAATTAAACCAATCCATGCAGCCATTCAGAGGAAGGTCCATGTTCAAGAGCGGGCGGGTGTTGCTGTGTCTGTTTGCGGTGACCGGAGTCTTAACAAGTCTCAGCTTTGCGGTCGGCCCTGACCGGATTGCGGGTGATTTGATTGGCGGCCCGAAAGTCGCCCTCAAGGGTAATGTGCACGGGCTGGCCAGACCGGAAAACGACCTTGGCCGCGCTGATGCCGGCCGCCTGATGCAGGGCATCACGCTGGCATTTCATCCTTCGGAAGCCCAGCAGAAAGATCTGGATCAACTGCTTGCGTCACTGGGCAATCCATCCTCCCCGAATTACCGCAAATACCTCACGCCAAAGCAATTCGGCCAGCGCTTTGGGATGAGCTCGAATGACTTGAACAAAGTCACTGCGTGGTTGCAGCTGCAGGGTTTCACGAATATCAAAGTCGCCAACAGCCGCAATGAGATCTCCTTTGACGGCACCGTGGCGCAGGTGGAATCCACCTTCGGCGTGCAAATGCACCACTATCTTGTCGACGGCGTCGTTCACCTCGCGAACGCTGACGAACCTTCGGTGCCCTCGGCCCTCGGCGGATCGATCCTGAATATTAGCGGACTGCATACTTTTGCGCCGAAGCCGAGAGCCCGGGTGCAGCCATATCTCACCTCGTATGTAAGCGGCAATCACTTCATGACCCCGGGGGATTTCGCCAAGATTTACGGCCTGACTGGGCTCGGGGATGGTTCGGGACAGAAGATTGCGGTCGTCGGGCAGAGTGCGGTCGATTCCACTTATAACGATTTGGCCACTTTCCGGAGCGTAGCCGGGCTTCCGGCGAGCACGATCACGATAACGCCGGTGCCGTCGGGGACAACTCCGACCCGTTGTTCAAGTGATGAAGGTGAGTCGGACCTCGATTTGGAGTGGTCCGGCGGGATTGCGCCGAAGGCGAGCATCATTTTTATGACCGCCAGTCTGGCCTCGGGTGATACCTGCGGAGGCGCACGGAGCAATAGCGTTTGGAACGCGCTCGACCAGGCGGTGCAGGCCAACGTTGCGCCGTTCATCGGCACGAGCTACGGGTTTTGCGAATCGCCGACCGTGGGATTGTCGCAAGCCTTCGCTAACCAAGTGCGTGGCTGGGCGCAGCAGGCGGTGTCGCAAGGCCAGACCATTGTTGCTGCCACCGGTGACGCGGGAGCTGCCGGTTGCGATACTGGAGCAAGTGCCACGCAAGGCCTGGCCATCAACGTACCTGCTTCGATCCCCGAAGTTACCGCTGCGGGAGGGACAGAATTCTCAGCCGACAGCCCTACATTCACGACGCCCAATCCTCCGGGCGGGAATCCTCCGTTCTGGGCTCCTGCCGGCGCAACGACCGACACTCTTGTGTCGGCTTTGAAATATATTCCAGAAATGGGTTGGAACGACACGACCCTTGTTGGCGCTCTTTCCGCGACCGGCGGGGGCTCCAGCATCTATTTCCAGAAGCCGACTTGGCAAACCGGAACCGGAGCATCTACCGACGTCATGCGCGATGTTCCTGACATTGCGGTGAGTAGCTCTCCCTATCATGATGGCTATCTGTTCTGTAGCGAGGACGACCAGACGACTGGAAGCATCGTCCAGACTTGCACGTCAGGATTCCGCACTGGCGCCGGTGGCAACTTCACCGTCGTAGGCGGGACTTCGGCGGCAGCACCGACGATTGCGGCAATCCTGGCGCTCGTCAATCAATCTCTGGGTAATACTCCGCCGACGGGAATTGCTCCCGTTAATCCTCGACTCTATCAACTGTCTACGAGCTATCCGGCCGATTTCAATGATGTAACGTCGGGCAACAACCAGGTCCCCTGCACTTCGGGAACGCCTAACTGTCCGGCAGGGACCACATCGATCGGATTCACCGCCGGTCCAGGATACGATCTGGTCACCGGTCTGGGATCGCCGAACGGAGCCACGCTCGCCCAGGATTTTGCAGCGGCAGGATTCATGCTCACTCCGAACGCGGCCAGCTACCAGGTCGCGCAGGGTTCGACTGCGAACATTACCATCAGTGTCACCTCGTTGAGTGGATTCACCGGGCAAATCACCTACACCTGCACCGATACGGTCTCGGAATCGACATGTACCGGACCAACCCAGGCGGTGGCAAGCACTCAGACCGCGAGTTTCACCGTCACCACCAAGGCGCCGACAGCCAAGCTGGAGCACCCGTTCGATCACGGCTCGGGAATCTTCTACGCCATGATCTTCCCCGGACTTTTCGGAATGATCTTTGTTGCGGCGTCGGGGAAGCGGTCGAAAAGAGGAGTTCGTTTCCTCGGATTAGTCCTTGCACTTGGATTCTCCACGCTCTGGCTCGGATCTTGCGGAGGCAGTTCCAGTGGCGGCACCAAGGATCCTGGCACGCCGGTCGGATCGTACAGCATCACCGTCACGGGCACGTCAGGTTCATTGAAGAGTTCGGCCACCTTCCAGTTAGTCGTTCAGTAAACCGGTGCTGATGATCAGGGCGCTCTGCTTAGGCAGGGCGCCTTTTTTGCGTGAGTCTCGACGGGGACCCGAGTCTCTTACTCGGACGCGGCTTTGCATTTGGCGGAGCATCTGCGAAACTGACCACTGACCGCTCGCAAGCGGCACTCACGCATGGGGCGCATCCACGTACTTTCTGAAAATGTTGCCAACCAGATCGCCGCCGGCGAAGTTGAGGCGTTTTGCGGGCATGAGCGAAGCGGGAGCCCGCAGCCGAAATCCCGAGCAGAGCGAGGGATCTCTCGCAATGGGTAAGATTCATGTACTTTCCGAGAACGTTGCCAACCAGATCGCCGCTGGCGAAGTGGTGGAACGTCCGGCGTCTGTTGTCAAGGAAATGCTGGAAAACTCTCTGGATGCAGGCGCGAACCGGATCAAGATCAGCGTGGAGGCCGGCGGGAAAAAACTCATCCAGATTACGGATAACGGATGCGGTATGGTGCGGGACGACGCGATGCTGGCATTCGAGCGACATGCCACGTCGAAGATCAAGAATGCCGAGGACCTGCTGAGCGTGGCGACACTTGGCTTCCGCGGCGAGGCGTTACCCTCCATCGCTTCGGTATCGCGTTTGCGACTGGAGACGCGAGCGGCGGAAGAGCCAGCCGGCACCGTAATTGAAATCAACGGCGGAAAGATCGCCCGCATCGAAGAGGCCGGGATGCCAGAGGGCACGTCGATCACCGTACGCGATCTTTTCTTCAATACTCCGGCCCGGAAGAAATTCCTGAAAGCCGAGTCGACTGAACTTTCTCACATTGCCTCGCTGGTCACTCACTACGCATTGGCCCATCCGGACAAACACTTCGAGTTGCACTCTGCGTCGAATGCCATGCTGGTCGCCCCTCCGGTGGCGGGACACAGCGAACGCGTCTACCAGGTGTTTGGCAAGGAAACTCTGGATCAATTGATTCCGGTAGCGTCCCGGCAGGCGCTCGAGCACATAGGGCTGCCGCAACCTCCACCCTGGCGCAGAAAAGAAGTGGATCGGGACGATGGCGCGGGGACGAAGGAACCGGGAGAGATCCGCGTGCACGGGTTTGTTTCCAAACCCGAGATTCAGAAGCTGAATCGCAATTCGATTTTCGTTTTCGTCAACGGCCGGCTGATCCGCGATCGCCTGGTGCAACACGGGTTGACCGAGGCCTACCGGAACATCATTCCGCCCACGGTATATCCGGTCGTGCTGCTTTTTCTGGAGCTGCCGGCGGCCGAGATAGATGTAAATGTGCATCCCTCGAAGACCGAAGTGCGCTTTCGCCAGCAGACCGTGATGCACGACTTCGTCCGTGACACTGTACGAGCGGCCTTGATGAAGGCGCGTCCCGTACCCCAGTTCGTCACCGAGATGCGGGCGCACGCGACCGCCGGCCAGGCGCTCACGCCGGGCGCGTTATATGGGGGTCAGCCTCCATCCGGTGGAGAGCTTTCGGCGTTGAGTTCCCGGTTTTCGGACAACGGATCGCGGCCGCCGGGAGCCGATCCGCTCACGCTGCAGCCTCCCGTAATGCCGGCGATCTCTTCCCGCTTTCAGTTCGAGGGAGGCATCGCCATTGAAGCAAACGCGGCGATTCCCGTCGCGCGCGGGATGGAATCGGTTCCCATCGCGCCAGACTTCGCCGTAACACTCCCGCGCCATCAGTTCGAAGCCGTTCCTGATCACGGATGTTCCCCTGCGATCGATGTCAGCGAGCAGGAGCCGACGCTGTCGGCGCTGGGAACCCTAAGACCGCTTGGGCAAATTCGCAACTCCTTCATCCTTGCCGTGAACGAAGACGGATTGTGGATCATCGACCAGCACGTGGCGCATGAGCGAGTTTTATTCGAGCGTGTGCTCAAACAGCGGGCAGCGATGAAAGTCGAAAGCCAGCGACTCCTCATGCCGATTGTGCTGGAGTTGTCTCCGGCGCAGCAGGCGGTATTCAGCGAGATCTCCGACGAACTCGCGCGGAACGGTTTCGAAGCGGAACCTTTCGGAGCGCGCAGCGTGGCCGTGAAATTGGCTCCGGCTGGGGTGGATGCGGGCGCGGTGGAACACTTGCTGCATGAAGTGCTCGATCAATTCGCGAGCGAGGAGCAGTCGCTGAACCTGGAGAAGATTCGCGCGGCAATCGCCGCGTCGATCGCGTGCCACGCGGCGATCAAAGTAAACATGCCGCTGGAACAGAATAAGATGGAGTGGCTCTTGGCAGAACTATCCAAAACGGATCACCCCATGTCGTGCCCGCACGGACGGCCCGTGGTGTTGCGGTATTCTGTGAAGGATATCCAGAAGGCGTTCAAGAGAATCTAGCTATCAGCTGTCAGCTCTCCGCGATCAGCAAACCCGTTGAGTCCGGGTGTGGTTTGGCTGAAAGCTGACGGCTGAGAGCTGGCAGCTGTCTTTATGACTGACCTCGAACTTCAACAGCTTCGTCACGAGAAATGGTGTCTGGTTGGCAAAGCCATCCGCACCATCGAAGCTGCGCGCGCGTTTGTCGAGGACGTTGGATTCTGCCTGATGTATCCGCAGCGGCCGCCTTTGCTGGTGCCGACCTTCATCGGAGCTTTCGTCGGATCGGGCGATCGTCTGCCGGAGTGGCAACATGCCTTCAAGGATCCGCGAGCGGCCGAAGCGACCGAGTTGATGGTGCGTCTGCTGCGCGAGAAGACCGCCTTTGAGGCCAACCTTTTCGAGGAGAACAACGGTGTTCTGGTGGCAGCGTCGGTGTTTCCCTATTTCTATGCCATGATGGGCGAGCGTAATCCGAAGCTAGCTCCGAAGGCTGGGACACGCTTGTACTCGCCATTGGCCTGCGACGCTTTTGCGGTTATCCAGCGCGAGGGAGCGCTCTCCAAGCAGAAACTGCTCGAGAAACTGGGCGGCGGTTTGTCAGTCGCTGCTCTGGACAAGTCTCTAGCGGAGCTGTGGTCGAAGTTGCGCATCACGCGCGTCGATTACAGCGCAACCGAGGGTTCTGTCTGGGATCTTCTGTACCGCTGGGCGCCCGAGGCGGTCAAAGAAGGCGTCGGACTATCGGTGCCGGAGGCGCTGTCAGCCTTGGTCTCGAAGTATCTGGATTGCGTGATCGCCGTCGAGCCAGTCGAACTGGAGATATTCTTCGGGAAATTCATCGCTCGCTCGAAAGTAAAAGAGGCGGTCAACGCGCTGCTCGCAGCCCGCGAGCTGAGTTTCGTGCACGTCGCCGGAAAGTCGATGCTGCAGATCACGCCCGCGAAGGTGGCGGCTGTCCCGGCGCCCAGGGCGGCGGTGAAATAGTCGGCAGGTTTTTTCTTGTCGAAGCATCCCGAACTGAACACTTACCGCGGCCGCCTGGCGCCTTCACCCACAGGCCTGCTTCATCTCGGGCACGCGCGGACTTTTTGGGTTGCAGCACGCAGAGCGGTGGACCGCGGCGGAACGTTGATTCTACGGAATGAGGATCTTGATTCGCAGCGCTGCCGCGCAGAGTTTGCCAACGCGATGATCGAAGATCTGCGCTGGCTTGGGATCTCCTGGCAGGAAGGGCCTGATTGTGGCGGGCCAGCCGGTCCATACGTGCAGAGCGAGCGCTGGAGTTTCTATTTGGCAGCCTGGAAGCGCTTGCGCGATCTGGGAGCGATCTATCCGTGTACGTGTTCGCGTAAGGATGTCGCGCTATCGGCTGCCGCGCCGAATGACGGCGAGGATGAGCCGATTTATTCGGGGAAGTGCAGACCTGCAAAGTCTGTGGTCGAGGCCGCGCCGCTTCGCGATCTCGGGACAGCCGAGGCGGCTGTCGCCACATGGCCTGATACGGCTGTTGCCACTTGGCCTGAGGTGGTTGTTGCTACATGGCCTGAAGCACCCGCCGGCGTGAATTGGAGATTTCGTGTGCCGGATGGTGAGGAGATCTGCTTTCCCGATCTCCATCTCGGGACACAGCGCCTGATTGCCGGGTGCGATTTCGGCGACTTTCTGATCTGGCGGCGCGATGACGTTCCGTCTTATCAGCTGGCCGTCGTCATCGACGACGCGGCGATGCAGATCACCGAAGTCGTACGCGGCGCCGATCTATTGAATTCTACCGCGCGGCAGATTCTTCTTTGTCGAGCGCTGGGGCTTCCGACTCCTGATTACTTTCACTGCGATCTGGTGCGCGATGAAGCCGGTGTTCGGCTCGCGAAACGGCATGACTCACTCAGCATCCGCAAGCTGCGAGACAGCGGTTGGACTCCAGAACAGGTACGGACCTCATCCGCAGGATGAGCATAATACCTGAGAAGCTCAAAGTGGCGACGGCCGCCTTCGGCCGTCCCGTGTACAATCTTGCTTCGAGAAATGAACGACCACTCCAAACCCAATCGACCATCCCGCAAACTGATCATCGCCATTGATGGCCCGGCTGGAGCCGGGAAGAGCACGATCGCTTCGCGCCTCGCACGAAAGCTCGGCTACGTCAATCTCGAAAGCGGCGCGATGTATCGAGCCCTTGCCCTGAAAGCGATCGATAAGGACACGTCATTCGACGACGAAGCCTCTCTGGTCAAATTGGCGGAGACGTCAAGAATTCAGTTGGAGCCGACAATCGGCGGAAACCGCACCCTGCTCGATGGCAAAGATGTTTCCTCGCGGATCCGCGAGCGCGATGTGACTGAGGGGGCATCACGTATTTCGGTGCATCCCAAGGTGCGTGATTGGATGGTGTCTCATCAGCGTGAGATGGGTTTAGGCGGTGGGGTTGTGATGGAAGGGCGCGACATCGGGACAAAAGTGTTTCCCGACGCCGATCTGAAAGTTTTTCTCGATGCCGACCCTGTGGTACGCGAACAGCGGCGCATGGCCCAGCAAAAAATTTCTGGCGAGGTTGCGGCGAATGTTGCGGCCGATCTTCGAGAACGGGACAGAAGGGACCGCACTCGGGCTGCGTCTCCTCTTGTGCCTGCGGACGATGCAATTGTGATCAACTCTACCGCCATGAGCGAGGATGAAGTGTTGGCGAAGGTGGAGGAGTTGGTGAAGGGGATGCATGCCGTCAAGGCTTGATGCTGTCTAGTACAGTTGCAGTCGTTCGGAGTTCAAGCGGGAACTGATACTTCCGGCATTCCCCTTCGAGCAGGGATGCTTCGACTCCGAACGAGATCGCTTCGCGATCTCGTTCTGCGCTCAGCATGACAGACACCAGTTTTCACTAGTTGTCGCTAGGTTTGGGGCTATCTTTGGACTGAGACGGCGCCTTTGCCGGTTTCGCCGGAGTGGGCGCTGCTGGGGGCGTCGGCGGCGTTGCAGAGGCCTTGCGAATCTCGATCCCCTCGTGCTCGTTGTTAATCACGATGTGCGAAGATCCATTGCCCACGGTGCCGTTTGCCCTCGACTCGTGCTCGTCGTTGTTGATCTTCAACTCTGGAAAGTCCGACTGAATCTCGCCGCCGCTTCGTGTGCTTGCGTCCAGACGGAAGCCGGCTTTGTCGGGGACCGCTAGCTGCACATCGCCGTTGCGATTATCAATCTGCACATTACCCAGAGTGCGCATGATCAACTCAACCGTTCCGTTGTCGTCTTTCAGGCGCACATCGCCTGAAACAGCCTCGAGCCGGATGTTCTTCGAACGGGTCGTCAGCCGAACCGGACCGGCAATCTCATCCGCGTGCAGTTCGTCGGAGTCCAAATCAAGCGAACCGCCAAGTTTGGAGAAGTCCATGTCGGTTCGCGAAGACTTGAAGGTCACAGTTTTCGCAATGCGCTCGAGTTTCACGCTCTCCTGAAATTCGCCTTCCAGTTGCGCTGATCCCTTTATGTCGGCCACGGTCACATCGCTGACGCGCCCGCCCACCTGCACGTCCCCGGTCACCTGCTCGATTTTGACCGAGCCTTTTTCCTGAGTGACCTTGACGTTGGCCGTGACATCGTCGACCGATGTGTCGCCGTGTTGCGCGGCGATATCGACGTTGCCGCTCCGCCCGCTGACGTTCACATCACCACGCCGGGAACTGACCGTGACCGCCGCTTTCCGCGGCAAGGAGATATCCAGGTCAACTTCTACCGGATGATCTCCTGACGCTTCCGCCATGGCATTCACCGTGAGGAGTCCACCGATGGCGGTAATTGTGGGCTTGGTTGCACTGTTGTACTTGTCGGCGTCGCTCTGGTTTTCAGCTGCAATACGTTTCCGCACGACGACTGTGATCTTGTCGTCATCCGCGGCATGCACGCTGACCGCGCCATGAGTGTCGATGACCTTGAGGCTGGCGTCACCCGGGAAATTCTGCTCGAGATGATCGTTGTAGTTGAACGTATCGCCGAAGAAATTCGGGAAGTCGTTATCGTCGATGTTGATTCCTTCACGCAATCCCGACCAGTTTACGCGTTCCAGTTGATTCCCGATCAGGCCGAAGACCACGATCATCACGACCAGCAATACTCCACCGGCCCCGATGCCGGAGGCACGTGTACCCTCACGCCGCGCCTGTTGGTGCTCGACGATTTTGATCACGCCCCACAAAATCAGCAGGACCGGCCAGTAGCTGGCAAACAGGTGAGCCAGTTTCCCCACCGAAAGAATGTGCATCGTGCCGAGCAGAAAGACAGTGCCGAGAATGATGAGAACAAACGGCCCGGCAAACGACCGGTGACGCGGCGGCGGCAACGGCGGAAGCGGAGAAAACTGTGGCGGTGGTGGTGTCGCAACCGGGTTAGACATTTTTCACCTCGCCAGACGAAGGATCTGTGCTCTGCGCCGGAGTCTGTTGTGCACTCTGCGATACTCCCGAATATGGGTTCGACGCACTCGGTGGTGGCGGCGGTGGTGGCGGCGGATAGCCTGATGATCCTGGAGGAAGTGGGCCGATGTGCCCCGCCCAGGATGCGTTGCTCTGCATCAGCTTCACCACACCGATCACCAGCAGGATGGCTGGCCACGTCTTGCCGAAGTTTACGTCCGAAACGTTATCCAGCAGGAACAGAATTCCAATGGTCACCAGCATTGCCGGCCCGATGAGTTTGCGTGTGCGGCAACGTTCGCAAACACATCCAGGCTGGTAATTCCCGAGCAGTCCCCAGTTTTTTGCAAATAGATACACGCCAAGCACGATCAAGAGCAGGGGCCAATAGCGGTGCAGGCTGAAGTCAAACGCCGTGTTGATCAGGAACAGTATTCCCAGCCCGATGAGGATGACCGCCGCAATGGGAACCTTTGTCGCTTCTGTGGTCTTCTCGCCTGGAGAGGCGGCGGGGCCACTCGAACCAAACATTGAGGCCAGGCCGAAGGGGTCCGGCGCGGGTTCCCCAAACTGGATCGCTCGTGCGGTCCGAATCGCATCGATGATCTGGTACACATAGAAAAATCCAATTCCCAGTCCCAACATCATGTGCATGTACCACGGCACATTGGAACTCTCGATGACGATCAACAGCACCATGATCGCCAGGTGCGCCAATCCCTTCGCATATTGGGAGCAGTAGACCGCTCCAACGCCGAACGGGAAAAATCCAGCGAGAATCCCGGCTACTGTTGGGTTCGGCCCGGAAGCCGGACCGGGCCCGACTTTCAGACCCAGGCCCTGATCCATGAATTGTTGATAGCCAGTTTGGGGCGGCGCAGTCGGCGGAACTGGAGTATAGGGTGTCTGGGGCGGGACATATCCTGGAGCGGGCTGCGTGCCCTCCATGCGCGCCGCGAGGCACGATTCGCAGTAAATTACTCCGCGCACATCGCGGGTGCATTGGTTACAAAGTGGCTTGCCGCAGGTGCGGCAGAACGCCACCGCAGCTTGATCGCTGTGATTGGCGCAGTTCATACGAACCTCCTGTCAGTGGTCACCGACACTACAGGCAGATCGCGATTAGATGGACCCAGAGGATCGCCCGCCAGGATAAGTCTTTCCCCGGTCTGGCTGTAATTGCGATCCTGCTTCTGCTCGGGCTGTTGTGTTGTGTCGTTCTTTCGTTCCTTTTGCTTGCTCTGTCCAGGCTCGGCGGGATTCATGTTGCGCTTGATTCCACGGAGCGCAGCCTGCATTTCCAGAACCTGGCGAGAGTTGTCGACATAGCGGACGACGCGGGCTTGCACGTTGTAGTACGTATGCCGGATCGCGGAGGGCCGAAGGCTGATTTGGCGAAGATCGGAAACCTTCACACCAGCCACAGTCAGGCCCACCGACAGCGCAAAGAATGCCATGCCGAACGACATGGCAAATCGCGGCTGGCGAACCAGGGCCCAAGTCGGCTCCAGAAACGAAGCCTGCACATGCTCCCACCACGAAACCCGTGGCTGCGGTGCACGTACCATCGTCCGCAGGCGTTGGGAGTCAACGCCCGTTGTGGATGCCAGAATATTCGGGACCAGGCTGGCTGGAGGCTCCACCTCCGTGAGACCTTTCAGCCAATTCCGTCCTGCTTCCGCTTCGGCAAGCAGCGGTCCGCAGGTCTTGCAGGTGCGGGCATGTGCCTGGAAGCGGTCGAGTCCGGCTCCGCTGAGAACGCCATCGAGCACGTCCGCAAGGAGCAGGTCGAACTCGACACACTGCATTCCGTTACTGGTATGATCGTTTTTTGTCCGATCTGGCATCACATCACCTGCCTATAGGTACGTTGTAGCAGGCGCGCAAGTTCCGCCCGCCCTCTATTTATTCTCGATTTCACGGTGCCCTCCGGAACCCTCAAAGCGGTGGCGATTTCCCTGTAATCCATGTCCTGTAAGTCCCTTAGAATCACTGCTTCCCGTAGTTCTGGCGATAACCTGCTCAAGGCCTGGTGCACGGTTTCGGAGACCTCCCGCTGGCGTACCCGGGTGTCTGGCGGTGCACTTTGGTCAGGAATTTGCTCACTGAGCGGTTGGGCGTCCTCGTGCTCGGACGCCGCCGAGTCCATCGAATCGGTCATCCGGTCCTGCTTGGTCTTGCGGAAGTGGTCGACCAGCAGGTTCCGGGTAATGGTCGTGACCCAGGTGACGAATGCGCCTTTCGCGGCGTCGTAGCTCGACAGCGTGCGGTACATCTTGATAAAAACTTCCTGCGTCAGGTCCTGGGCGTCGTCCCCCGAACCGGCGAATCGGTAACAGATGTTGTATATCCTGCGGTTATAGGTCTGCACGATCTCCTCCCAGGCGGCGGCGTCTCCGGCGATACAGCGCCGGACCAGCATCGCTACGACCTGGACGTCTTCCACTGTTGCTCCCCGGAGAACTGCGACTTCCAACTGAGACTAGGGTTTGGATGACTGAGACCAACTCCAAAACCCACCCACAGGACAGTACGTGCGAGCGCGCCCTGAAGTTCGCTGCCGACCCTAAGTCTGCGGGAACACGGCATTGTAGCAGCGTGTGACCTTTCGTCTCAGCGATGCTACAAGAATCACTGTAGTGAAGAGCGGGATGCGGTCAGCATCCAACGTAAGGTTGGTTCAGGACAGGCCAGAAGCGTATTGTGAAAGATAACCAAATTCCAGATTCCGAGTCGGCGCACTTTGGGCGTGCAACGTTTTTTCGACGTTCGGGAAAGGTGATCGACTTTCATGAGCAATATAGATCTCAGGCGTAAGAAAGCGCAGCAGTGGGCCGCGGTGCTCTCCACTGCTGTATTGCTGTTCTCTGTTTTCTCGCTGGTCGCGGCGGCACAGGATCGCGAGGCTGACGATCCTCCCGGCCGCGTCGCTCGCCTGGGACATATGGACGGCGCGGTTTCCTTCCAGCCGGCTGGTGAATCGGAGTGGGTCGAGGCAGTACCCAATCGCCCGATGACCACCGGCGACAAGCTCTGGGCCGATCGCGATTCGCGCGCCGAAGTCCAACTCGGATCGTCCAAGATCGATCTGGCGCCCAACACTGGATTTTCTTTTCTCAATCTCGACGACCGCACGGTGCAGATCCAGCTCAGTACAGGCAGCATCAACGTGCGCGTGTATGACCTCGACCCCGACACGGATTACGAAATCGACACGCCAAATCAGGCGTTCGTCATTAACCAGCCCGGACGATATCGCGTTGAGTCGTCGGAAAACGGCGAGTACACGGTTGTCACGATTCGCCAGGGAGAAGGCGAGTCGACCGGCAACGGACAAAGCTACACGATCCACCAGGGACAGCGCGTCACTTTCCGCGGAACGAATTCTTTGAATGCGGATGTCGAGCTGATTGGCGATCCCGATGACTTTGATCGTTGGAGCTATGACCGCGAACGCCGATATGAAGATTCGCCTTCTGCGCGCTACTGCTCGCGTCAGGTTGTCGGCTTCGAAGATCTCGACGACTACGGCGATTGGCGTCCGGCGCCCGAGTACGGA
>Ga0209698_10004716_pt1 | contig 14870 bp, 15 predicted proteins | sample LitLauG_LLR_2012_FD_187203 | JGI IMG/M metagenome (GOLD analysis project Ga0209698, IMG submission 187203) | Freshwater sediment microbial communities from Pennsylvania, USA - Little Laurel Run_MetaG_LLR_2012 (SPAdes) (version 2) | ecosystem: Environmental > Aquatic > Freshwater > Creek >...
GCGCCCGCCCGGCCAGGATTACACGCAGTATCTCGACCCGAATGCGCTCAGGGGCGCACGTATCGGCATCCCGCGGGCATTCTTTTACGACAGGGCGCCCGTGCCGGGAGGAAACTCCGGCGGCGGCATTTCGCGCGGCGGGCTGAACCCCGACCAGGCTAAGGTGATCAGCGAAGCGATCGAGATCCTGAAGCAACAGGGCGCGATTATTGTGGACCCGGCGGATATCCCCAGCATCGTGACAGTGGAACCGGACAAGAATTTTCTCACGTGGGATACGTGTTCCGGCGTTGGCGATTCCAAGGGTCAGGATGCGGGATGCTCGGTGGTTCTCAAATATGGCATGAAGCGGGATTTCAATAAGTGGCTGGCCTCGCTGGGGCCATCGGCGCCGGTTCCGAGCCTCACTGCGTTGCGCGAATGGAACATCACGCACACGAGGGCGGGCGCGATCAAGTACGGGCAGTCGAACCTCGATATCTCGGACGAGATGGATGTGGTGGCCGACAGGGCGCGTTATGAGGCAGACCGCGCGAAGGACCTGGCGCTAAGCGCGACGAACGGCATCGATGCGGCGATGAAGGCCAATCAACTGGACGCATTGCTGTTCCCGGGACCAAACGGAGCGGGGATAGCAGCGAAGCCGGGTTATCCGACGGTGATCGTGCCGTTCGGGACGGTGCCGAATGCGCCGGGTGGCGCGGGCGCGGCGGTTCCGTTCCCGGAGAAGTTTCAGGCAAAGCCGGCGCCCTTCGGGGTCAGTTTCACGGCGATGGCGTGCGCGGAGCCCAGGCTGATCGGGCTGGCGTATGCGTTCGAGCAGGCAACGAAAAGAAGGGTGCCGCCTCCGTTATTCGCGCAGTGACCCAATCGGGAAGCAGGCGAAAAAGCTCGTCAGTCGAGCAGGTGACCCATCTTTTCGCGTTTCGTGTCGAGATAGCCGCGGCGCGATTCGTGCTCAACGGCAATGCAGGGGAGGCGCTCGGCAACCACGATGCCGGCGTCTTCGAGGGCCTTCACTTTGTCCGGATTGTTCGACAGAAGGCGCACGCTGCCGATGCCGAGCTTTTGGAGGATAGCGCCGGGAAGCGAATAGTTGCGCAGGTCGTTTTCAAAGCCGAGTTGCTCGTTGGCTTCTACCGTATCGGCGCCCTGATCCTGCAGCGCGTAGGCTCGCAGCTTGTTCATGAGGCCGATACCGCGGCCTTCCTGGTGCTCGTAGATGATGATGCCGCGGCCTTCACGGCCCACTTCGCGAAGGGCGATTTCCAGCTGCGCCCGGCAATCGCACCGCAGGCTGTGAAAGACGTCGCCGGTGAGGCACTGCGAATGAATGCGCAGCAGCGGCGGGGGAGCCTTACGCACATCGCCCATACAAAGCACGACGGCCTCTTCGACTTTGTCAGAACCGGGGCCGTCCTGCCGGCCTTCAAAGCCGTGGATGCGGAAATGCCCGTATTCGGTCGGGAAGTCGGCTTCCGCAACTTCGGTGACAACTACAGTAACGGCCGGGTCTGACATGTATTGGGTATGAATTGGGGAATACCTGCTGAACCCATTATAATGAGCACCGGTGGAACAGCACCTCATCACGCTGCTGGTTAAGGTCGCGGTAGTCGCGTCCCTCGCCAGCGTGGGGGTCCGAAGCGGCGCGGTGAAGCGCATGCTGCTGCGGGAAGAACGGACGCTGGCGCAGCGCGTCCGGCTGGCGCTTTGGTTCTTTGCTATCTTCGCGCCGGGCGTGGCGATCCGCGTGGTCACAGGCTCCTACGACGCGCTGGATCTGGCCATGGAAGGCAGCCTGCTGGCCGGGATTACGGGCGGCTACGTTTGCGGCTGGCTGGCGGGAATGCTGATCGCAATCCCGGCGATGTTCGCGCACGAGACGCTGTCGTTGCCCTTTCTGGCGGCCGTGGGCCTCGGCGGCGGGTTGTTGCGCGATTCGCCGACCGATAAAGAAGACATCTGGCGATTTTCTCCTTTCCCTGACGTCAACGTGTACCGCATTTTCCAGCAGGGCCGTGAACTGCGCAGCGCGTTCTTCCATGCTTTCTTCACGGTGGCGGTGCTGGCGATGGAGTTCCTGCGCCAGATGCTCGGCACTGCGTTCAGCGGAAATTTGTATACGGCGGTGAGCTGGAGCGACCCGCCGCTGCTGATGCTCGCGGGGTACGCCTCCACGTATTTTTGCGTGACGCTCCCGCTGAAGGTCTGGAACAGCACCCGCAATGAAGCGCGGCTGGAAGAAAAGGAGCGTTTACTGATGCAGGCGCGGCTCGAATCGCTGGCCAGCCAGATCAATCCGCATTTTCTCTTCAATACGCTGAACTCGGTTTCCAGCCTGATTCGCGTTAATCCGGAGCAGGCGCGCGCCATGGTGGTGCGCCTCTCGCGTATCATGAGAGGGCGTTTGCGCAGCCAGGACCATTTGGCTCCTCTGCGTGAAGAACTGGCGTTTGTGGACGACTATCTCTCCATCGAACTGGTGCGTTTTGGCGACAAACTTCAGGTGGTGAAGGACATCGACGCGGCGACCCTGGATATGCTGGTGCCGAGCATGCTGTTGCAGCCATTGGTGGAAAACTCGATCAAGCATGGAATTTCCAGCAAAGTGGCGGGCGGCACCATTACGCTCCGAACATGGCACAGCGCCGGGCGGCTGACGGTGGAGGTGGGAGACGATGGCGTGGGTATTCCCGAGGCTGAACTGGCTTCGGTCTTCAGTAAAGGAATCGGCGTGAGCAATGTAAAGGAGCGCCTGCAGGTGCTTTATAACCAGGATTACCGAATGCTGATCGACAGCCAGGAAGGGCGCGGCACGCGAATTGAAATCGAGTTGCCGGAAACGCAGAGCCGGCTGGCGGCGGTTTCGTAAGATGGAGCCTCGTTACTAAATGCCCCGCGGATTGACCACACTCAGTACCCCGGCTTCCATAGAGCGGAACGGCTTCAGAGGATTGCCGGTGCGAACGCGCCGCATTTATGACCTCGTAGCCGGGATCTACCCGCTTTCCACACTGTTGTTTCACGAAAAGGCGCACAAGGTCGCCCTTTCGCTGGCGGGCATTGAGGACGGTATGCGGGTGCTCGAAGTAGCCACCGGGTCGGGGGAAATGTTCAGCCGAATCGTTGGGTTGAACCCGGGCGGCGTGACGTGCGGCATCGATCTCTCGCCGAATATGGCAGCGAGGACGCAGCGTCTGGCCCGACGGCGCGATCACGCCAAGCAGGCGCATTGCCAGGCAGTAGACGCTCGCAGCATGCCGTTTCGCGATGGTGCGTTCGACGCCGTGGTGTGCTGCTACCTGCTCGAATTGCTGGGCGGCGAGGGTATTCTTCGCACACTGAGCGAAATGCACCGCGTGCTGCGGCCGAACGGGAGGCTGGCGCTGGTGCTGATCGGCGAGAATCACCCGGCTTTCAATGCGCTCTACCGCTTCGGCGGCAGCCTGGCGCCCGCGTTTTGGGGCCGGCAGGTGGAATCGGCGATTCCGGAAGCGATCGAAGGCTGCGAGTTTTCGATTGAACACGACCGGAAGGTGCAGCAGGGATTTTATCCGTCGCGGGTGATGATCGCGCGGAAGTAACCGCCGAAACAAGGAGTTTTTCCGAAGTTGCTACAATGTAGCACATGAGGAAAGCCTCGGTCCGGGATCTTCATATCAATACTTCGGAACTGGTCCGCGACGCGGAAGGCGGGGAGACCATCGTAATCGAGCGACGCGGCGAGCCGGTGGCCGAACTGCGGCCGCTCACGGCGAGGCCCGCGCAGAGCCGCAAAGATATCGAAAATATGTGGCGCACGGTCGAAGCATTATGGGAGGGCAAGCCAATGCTTCCGGACAGCACGCCCCTGATCGAGGAAGACCGGAACCGGTAGCCTTGTACTTCGATACCGCTTATATAGCAAAGTGCTATTTGCAGGAGGTTGAGTCGGCCATGGTGCGCGAACTGGTGGCGCAGTCCACACCGGTGAATACATCGGTTCTGGCTCTGGTGGAACTCCACTGCGTTTTCCATCGCAGGATGCGGGAGGGCCGTCTTTCCGCGCAAGGAGTTCGTCAACTTGCCGCTGAATTCAGCGAACATTTGGAGAACGGTGTCTGGAAACTGTTGCCTGTGCCCGAAAGGTTGCTGCGGCAGACGGCGTCTCTTGTCGTGGCCGCGCCCGCGGATTGTTTTCTGCGCTCAGCCGATGCCATTCACCTCACCACCGCACATGATCTCGGCGAGCGCGAGATCTGGACCACCGACCGGCACATGCTCGCGTCCGCGCCTCTGTTCGGACTCCGCGGCAGGCAGCTTTAAGCCTTCGAACAGGCACACGACCGGGCACACCTCCACCCTGTCCGGCAGGCGAGCCGATGCTGTATGGTACGTTGAATCTTAGTCCTCGGTTTCGCGGTTCCCCTTTCGAGAAAATGGATAAAACTCTGCACGACTTAGGCGGGATTCTGCTCAGCGGCCTGCCTACGTTTTTTCTGATTCTGATCCTCGCGTTTTTCGCAAAGACCCTCTATATCGCGCCCCTGAAAAAAGTACTGGCAGAGCGTCACCGTCTGACCGAAGGGGCGAAGAAGGCTGCCGAAGACAGCTTCCACAACGCAGAGTCGAAAATTGCCGAATATGAGGAAGCGCTGAACCGCGCGCGCAACGAAATATACAAAGATCAGGCTGAGTTTCTCCGCCAGGTACATACCGAACAGGCAGAGCAGACGCGGGTCGTGCGGGCCGAGGCCGACCAGCGAATTGCCGCCGCAAAGGCAGCCCTGGCCGCGGACGCCGCTGCGGCGCGCCAAAACCTGGAAGCGCAGAGCGACGCACTGGCGAGCCAGATTGCCGATTCCATCCTTACGCGGAGGGTTGCTTAAATGCGTCGCCTGATGCGCGCACTGCGGGTCGATACTTTCAAACGGTTATTCTTCTGTGCAGCCGTTTTGGCGACTCCTTTACTGGCTGCCGAAGAGGGTACCGGCGGGGCAGAGGAAGGATCGGGCATCCTGATTTGGAAGGTTCTGAACTTTCTGATCCTCGCGGGGCTGCTCGGCTGGCTGATCGCGAAGAATCTGGGCCCGGCGCTCGCCGCGCGGTCGAAGGGGATCGCCGAGGGACTCGAAGCAGGCGAAAAGGCCAAGAGAGAAGCCGAAGTGCGCGCCGCCGCCGTACAGGCGAAGCTGGCCAACCTCGAACAGGAAATCGCTGCTATGCGAACCAGCTCGAAGACCGAGCGCGACCGGGAAGCCGACCGCATCCGGCGCGATGCGCAGGCGGAAATCGCCCGCATGCTGGCACAGGCGGAACTCGAGATCGCATCGGCGGGCAAGCAGGCTGGCCTCGAATTGAAACGGTACGCGGCAAAACTGGCGCTGGATCTTGCCGAGCAAAAGGTGCGGGCGCGGATGTCACCCGAAGCCGAGGCCGGACTGCTGGCCGGCTTCCTTTCCAGTCTTGAGTCTTCGGCCGGGGACGGCATTGAGGATTCGGCCCGCCTGACGCGGGTTTCATAAAGGGCCATCCGGAAACGAACATGACTTCTTCGGTGATCGTCAATCGCTACGCAAACGCCCTGGTGGATGTGGTTCTCGCCCCCGGCGCGGACATCACACCCGCCGAGGCGGCCGTGCAGTTGCGCTCGTTCGCGTCCGCGGTGCAGGCTTCGTCCGATCTGCGCGTGCTGATGGCTTCGCCCGCCGTGCCGAAAGCGCGCAAGCGCCTTGTGATCCGGCGCATTGCCGAAACCATGAACCTCGGGCACGTGACGAGAAATTTCCTTCTGGTTCTTCTCGACCACCAGCGGGCCATGGCGCTCGCGGAAATGGTTGACGCGTTTGAAGTGATTCTCGATGAGCGGCTGGGGTTCCTGCGCGCGGATGTGCGCTCGGCCTCGGCGCTTTCCCCTCAGCAGCAGGAAGAGCTGGCGGCCCGCCTCGGCAACGTAGCGGGTCAGCAGGTGCGTCTGCGGTTCTCTGTCGATCCGGACCTGATCGGCGGTGTGACGGCGCGCATGGGCTCCAAAGTTTACGACGGGTCCGTGCGGGGGCGGCTGGCTGGCATGCGGCGGCGCCTCGCGTCTAATGTTTAACCAGGCCGTTGTTTAACCAGGCCGCGCTTAATCGGGCTGGTGTTTTTATCGGTTGAAAAGAAATCTATGGCTCAAATCCGGGCAGACGAAATTACAAGTATTCTTCGGCACGAGATCGAAAATTACGACCGCGCAATCGACGTGAGCGAAGTCGGCACCATTATCTCGGTGGGCGACGGTATCGCGCGTATCCACGGCCTCGACAAGGTTATGGCGGGCGAACTGATTCAGTTCCCGCACGACGTGGCCGGCATCGCGATGAACCTCGAAGAAGATCAGGTCGGCGCGGTGCTGCTTGGTCACTACGAAAAGATCCGCGAAGGCGATGAAGTGCGCCGCACGGGTAAGATTATGTCGGTGCCGGTGGGCGAAGCGATGGTTGGCCGGGTGGTCGACGCACTGGGTCTGCCTATCGATGGCAAGGGACCGATCGTCTCTGACAAGACCATGGCGATCGAGCGCATTGCGCCCGGCGTCATCGACCGGCAGGGCGTGAAGCAGCCGATGCAGACCGGTATCAAGGCCATCGATGGCATGATCCCGGTGGGCCGCGGGCAGCGCGAGCTCATCATCGGCGACCGCCAGACGGGAAAGACGGCCGTAGCGATCGACGCCATCATCAACCAAAAGGGCGGCGACATGATCTGCATCTATGTCGCGATCGGGCAGAAACGCTCGACTGTGGCGCAGGTCGTCAAGACACTCGAAGATTTCGGCGCGATGGAGTACACCATCGTGGTGTCGGCCAGCGCGTCGGACCCCGCTCCCATGCAGTATCTGGCCCCCTACTCGGGCTGCGCGATGGGCGAATACTTCCGCGATTCGGGACGCCACGCGCTCTGTGTCTACGACGATCTTTCGAAGCACGCCGCGGCCTACCGCGAGATTTCGCTGCTGTTGCGCCGCCCCCCGGGCCGCGAAGCTTATCCCGGCGACGTATTCTATCTGCACAGCCGTCTGCTGGAGCGCGCCGCGAAGCTGAGCGATGAGCTCGGTGGTGGCTCGCTGACCGCGCTGCCGTTCATCGAAACGCAGGCGGGCGACGTTTCCGCCTACATTCCGACCAACGTGATTTCGATCACCGACGGCCAGATCTACCTCGAAAGCGATCTGTTCAATTCCAACATCCGCCCGGCTGTGAACGTCGGCCTGTCGGTCAGCCGTGTGGGCGGCGCCGCGCAGATTAAAGCCATGAAGCAGGTGGCTGGCCAGTTGCGGCTCGATCTTGCGCAGTATCGTGAGCTGGCGGCCTTTGCGCAGTTCGGCTCCGATCTGGATAAATCTTCGCAGGCGCAGCTCAACCGGGGCCGCCGTCTTGTGGAAATCCTGAAGCAGCCTCAATATTCGCCGATACCCGTCGAAAAGCAAGTCGCGATCATCTTCGCCGGTACCAGCGGTCTGCTCGACGATCTCCCGGTGGAAGACTGCCGGGCGTTCGAAACGGAACTTTATAAATTCCTCGACAACTCGCATCCGGCGATCCTCGACACGATCCGCACGAAGAAGACACTGGACGACGGGGTTCGTGCCAACCTGACTGGCGCGATCAACGAACTCAAAGTCCGCTTCACGAAGGAGCGCAAGTCTCCCGCGGCAGCGCGCGCGTAAGCCTCCATGCCGAGCCTTATCGACATACGCCGGCGTATCCGGTCGGTGAAAAACACGCAGCAGATCACCAAGGCCATGAAAATGGTCTCGGCGGCGAAGTTGCGGCGCGCCCAGGATCGCGTGATCGCAGCGCGTCCCTATGCGACGCAGATGCGCGAGATGCTGGCGAACTTGGCCGCAGCAGCAGAGGCGCAGGGCGAATCGTCGGAAAGCGCCTGGCTGACGCGCCGTGAAGTGAAGCGCATCGACCTGATTTTCATCACCAGCGACAAAGGACTGGCGGGCGCGTTCAATTCCAGCCTGATCAAGGCCTCGCAGCGCTTCTTTGCCGACTATGCACACGCGGAGATTACGCTCACGCTGGTGGGCCGCAAGGGGCGCGATTATTATAAGCGCCGCCATAGCGGAATTCTTTCCGAGCACGTCAATATCCTGAATAAGCCGTCGATCGACGACGCCCGCAACGTGGCACGCGAAATCATTCGCCGCTACCGCGATGGCGAGACCGACGCGGTTTTTCTGCTTAATAACGAATTCAAGAGCGTGATGGCACAGACGCTGTCCGTGATGCAGCTTCTTCCTGCATCGCAGGCGACGGCGGCAAAGCCCGGCGAACAACCTGTGGATTACATCTACGAGCAGCCGCCGCTCGAAATGCTGGATCAGCTGATGCCCCGTTACGTGGAAGTGGCCGTGTTCCGGGCCATGCTGGAAACCGTGGCGGCCGAACACGCGGCGCGCATGACGGCCATGGACAAGGCATCCACGAACGCAAAAGAAGTGATCGACAGGCTGACGCTGAATATGAACCGCGTCCGCCAGGCTGCGATTACCAAGGAAATTATCGAAGTCGTGAGCGGCGCCGCAGCCGCCGAGGAGTAGAGGAAAATTTATGGCAACAGCTCTTGTATCAACAGGCGCCGAGACAATCGGTCACGTAGTACAGGTCGCCGGACCGGCAGTCGACTGCCAGTTCCCTGAAGGTCAGATTCCTGAAGTACATTTTGCGATCCGGATCACGAGCGAAGGCTTTGACGTGCCGGAACCGATCGACATCATCTGCGAGACGGAGCAGCATATCGGAGAAGGCCGCGTGCGTACCATCGCGATGCAGCCCACCGACGGGCTGGTGCGCGGCATGAAGGCCATCAGTCTGGGCGGCCCCATCAGTGTTCCGGTGGGCAAGGAAACGCTGGGTCGCGTGCTCAATGTGCTGGGCGAACCGGTGGACAAGATGGGCCCGGTGAACGCGAAGATGCGCTATCCGATTCACCGTCCGGCGCCGCTCTTTGAAGATCAGTCGACGCGGCTCGAAATGTTCGAAACGGGCATCAAGGTTGTCGATCTGCTGGAACCCTACCTCCGCGGCGGCAAGATCGGCCTGTTCGGCGGCGCGGGTGTGGGCAAGACCGTCGTCATCATGGAGCTGATCAACAACATCGCCATGAAGCACGGCGGCGTCTCGGTGTTTGCCGGAGTAGGTGAGCGCACACGCGAAGGAAACGATCTCTGGCACGAAATGCAGGAATCGGGCGTTATCGACCCGAAGGACTATACGAAATCGAAAGTGGCACTGGTTTACGGCCAGATGACCGAGCCCCCAGGGGCTCGTCTGCGCGTGGGCCTCACGGGACTGACCGTCGCCGAGTATTTCCGCGACGAAGAAGGCCAGGACGTGCTGCTCTTCATCGACAACATTTTCCGCTTCACGCAGGCTGGTTCGGAAGTCTCGGCGCTACTGGGCCGCATGCCAAGCGCTGTGGGTTACCAGCCTAACCTTGCTTCAGAGATGGGCGAACTGCAGGAGCGCATCACCTCTACCAAGAACGGTTCCATCACGTCGGTTCAGGCCATTTACGTGCCGGCCGACGACTACACCGATCCCGCGCCGGCCACGGCGTTTGCGCACCTCGACGCCACCACGAACCTTTCGCGTTCCATCGCCGAGCTGGGCATCTACCCGGCTGTAGATCCGCTCGCTTCTACCTCGCGCATTCTCGATCCGCGCATCATCGGCGACGAGCATTACAACACGGCCCAGCAGGTCAAGGGCGTTCTGCAGCGTTATAAGGATCTGCAGGACATCATCGCGATTCTCGGCGTCGACGAACTGAGCGAAGAAGACAAGCTGCTGGTGGCGCGCGCGCGCAAGATTCAACGCTTCCTTTCGCAGCCGTTCCATGTGGCCGAGCAGTTTACCGGCTTCCCGGGCAAGTACGTAAAGCTGGAAGATTCCATCCGCGGTTTCCAGGAAATCGTGGCCGGCAAGCATGACAGCCTGCCAGAACAGGCGTTCTATATGGTGGGAACCATTGAAGACGCCATTGAAAAAGCACGGGGGATGAACGGTTAAGGCGAACGCGCCAACGGATACAATATGGCCGAAACCATGTCACAGACCATGCTGCTGCAGGTGGTGAGCCCGGAGCGCCTGCTCGTGGATGAGCAGGTGACCGAGGCGCAGATTCCGGCGCTCGATGGTTACATCGGAGCATTACCGGGACATGCGCCGCTGCTGTCGGCGCTGAAGGTAGGCGGCGTACTGAGTTACCGGGCACCGGGTCACAACGGCAAGGATGAAACGGTGGCCGTTTATGGCGGCTTTGTGCAGATTCTGCCGGATCGCGTGCGGGTGCTGGCCGATAGCGCTCAGCCCTCCCGGGATATCAATCCCGAGCAGGCGCGGGAGCGGCTGAAAAAGGCTCAGGCGGCAGTGGAGCAGCAGGGCGTTGCTTCCGACGAAGCCTCACGCGATGAAATAGTGCGCGCGCAGGCTGCGGTGGATGCGATAGCAGCCAAATAGTCCGGATTCGATCTCAAAAATCGGCGCGGCTCTCGTGCGGGAGCCGCGCCATTTTATTGCTCTGCCTGGCCGTTCAGCCGAGTTTTCCACCGTTCATGAAGGCGTCGTAGATATAGTAGCCCCCAATGGCCAGACCGTACACCACGGTAACGATGATCAGAATCATCATGATGCGATCCAGATGCTCCAGCGTCTTTGCCGTCGCTTCCTGTTTCGCAATGGAAAGGCCTGATGTGTCGTGCATATTCACCAGGTCATAGTCGTTTCCGACGATTGTCTTTCGCCAGAGAAAGAGGATCGCCACGGCAACACCCATAGCAATCCACAGAATTACGGGAACCGGCATGGTAACAAACCTCCGCGAAATAATGTACACCCGCCGGAAGTCGAATGCACCCCCCGGTTCGCCGGGTAGTGTCCGAAGATAGAAAAGATGGCGGACGTCCACACCGCTGAGCAGCGCAGCTTCAATATGTCGCGTATCCGTGGCGGCGATACGCAGCCGGAACTGCGGGTGCGCAGGATTCTCCATGCGATGGGGCTGCGCTACCGTTTGCACGGCAAAAACGCATCGGGAAAGGCCCTGCCCGGTAAGCCCGACCTGGTCTTCGCCGGTCCGCGCGCGGTCTTATTCGTTCACGGCTGCTTCTGGCACATGCATCGCTGTAAATACGGCAAGCCTGCGCCGGCGACGAACCGCGACTTCTGGGTGGAAAAGCGGCGCGGTAATGCTGAGCGGGACAAACGGAACCGGCGGGCGCTGGTACGCGATGGATGGAAGGTATTCGAAGTGTGGGAGTGCCATACGCGCGATCAGGAGAAGCTGATCCGGAAACTTGAGCCGCTGGTGAAATTCCTGCGCCCGGATCAGCGGGAACGCGACTGAAGTCGCGTTTACCGGCTACCCTGCAGCACTTCGTCGTAATAAGCCTCGTACCGCGGGATCAGCTTATCGGCACAGAAGCGTGCGGTGGCGGTTGTGCGCGCCGCAGTTGCCATGCGGCCGTGCAGCGCGGTTTCGGCCAGCAGCTCGACGGCGCGCGCCGCCATCCCCGACGTATCGCCCACCGCTTCGAGGAAGCCATCCTCGCCGTCCGTAATCAGCTCTGGTACGCCGCCGACCCGCGTTGCGACCGGTGGCACGCCGCAGGCCATCGCTTCGAGCGCCGCGAGGCCAAACGATTCCATCTCGCTCGGCATCAGAATCGCATGGGCCAGAGGGATCAGCCGCTCCACATGATTCTGCTTGCCGAGAAACTCCACATGTTCCTTCACACCCAGCGACCAGGCCAGGTGCTCGGCCGGAGCACGATCCGGCCCGTCACCCACCATCAGCAACCGGGCATTGGTTTCTTTACGAACCTCCGCCAGCACCCTGATGCAATCGAGCACGCGTTTCACCGGCCGGAAATTTGAAAGATGAATGAGGAGCTTCTCGCCGTTGGGCGCAAACTGGGCTGCACCAGCGCGCTCCGGGTCGGGTTTATAGATATCGCAATTGACGAAATTGTGAATGACGCGGATGTCCTTTTGCGGAGCGAAGACATCGAGCGTCTGCCGGCGCAGATCGTCGCTGATTGCCGTCACGCCATCTGATTCCTCAATTGAGAACTTCGTGATGCCAAAATACGAAGGATCCATGCCGACCAGGGTGATGTCGGTCCCGTGCAGCGTCGTGACGAAGGGAAGCCTTCGTGAACGCCGGGCGGTCATCTGCCGGGCAAGCAGCGCGGAAATCGAATGCGGGATGGCGTAGTGGACGTGCAGCAGATCAAGCTCGTAAGCTTCCGCCACGTCGGTCATGCGCGAAGCCAGCGCCAACGAGTAGGGAGGATATTGGAACAGCGGATAGCTGGTCACTTCCACTTCGTGATAGTGGATACGCGGCATGTCCGTGTCGAGCCGGATGGGATTCGAATATGTAATGAAGTGAACGTCGTGGCCGCGCCGAGCCAGTTCGAGCCCGAGTTCCGTGGCCACGATGCCGCTGCCGCCGTACGTGGGATAGCAGGTGATGCCAATTTTCATGGAGTTTGTTTGCGCTGTCAGCGGACGTACAGATAGAGAGTGTGGCTGCGCCCTTCACCGTCGTCCGGAATAGTCCGCGTCTTCGTCGGCACCCAGGTGCCGATGCCGAAATCGTGCGCCACCACGCGGGTTCCCTTTTTCAACTGCGCCTCCAGCATGGGCTGCACTTTGATATTCGATTCCGGCAGCAGATACACGGTAATGAGATTCCCGGACGCATAATTCTGCTTCATAATGTCGCCGTGAACGATGCGAGCCGTCTGCTGCAGCCCCAGCTGTTTCAATTTTGCCGAGCTCTGCTGCACCAGATCCGGATCCAGTTCGACGCCCGTGGCATCCGCATGATACTTCCGCGCCGCCATAATCACGATGCGCCCGTCGCCGCTGCCGAGGTCGAACATCTTCTCGCCCGCTTTGAGCTGACCGAATTCCAGCATCAGGTCTACGATGGAGTCCGGCGTGGGGTAATAGGGGGCCAGCTTTTCACCGGTCGGCGCAGCCTCGGGCGCGGCGGCCTGCTGCGCGGACGCAGTCAGGGCAAAGACCGCAGCTATCAAAACGCGATTGACGAACATCGAATTCACTCCATAACCGACGACCAGCCGCGCCGCGAAAGATCGCGATAAATCACCGCAGCCGAAATAACCGCCACGCCCAGGAAAATGGCGCCGGACGCGTAGTTCTTCAGGATAATCCGTCCGATACCAAACAGGGAACTGTAGATCAGCAGGCAACCGCACAGCCAGTCGAAAAGATTACGCGTCAGGTCGCGCGAGGGCTCCACATCCGGCGTGAGGCGCGCCACCGGGCGCCAGCCCGCTTCCGAGGGCCGAACGCGGCGATAGAAATTCGTCAGTGTGGAGTCCGATTCCGGCGCGGTCAGAAACGTGGCGGCGAGCCACACTACTGTGGTGATGGCTACGGTGATCAGAATGATGTACGCGAACTGCACGGGGTTGTCGCTATCGAGGTGGAACACGGTCTGCAGTGCGATGGAAACCACAAACGCGGCCGCCATGGCGGAGACTTCGCTCCACGCGTTGATGCGCCACCAGTACCAGCGCAGGATCAGAACGCTGCCTGTCCCGGCTCCGGTTGCGATCAGCAGCTTCCAGGCGCCTGCGATGGAATCCATATAGTGCGTGATGATGGCCGAGACGATCGTCAGCCCCAGGGTCGCCACCTGCGAAGCCGTTACGTAGTGCCGGTCGCTCTCGGCGGGCCGCAGGAAGCGCCGGTATAAATCGTTCACCAGATAGCTGGCGCCCCAGTTCAGCTGCGTGCCTACAGTCGACATAAACGCGGCCGCGAATGCCGCGACCATCAGGCCGCGGAGCGAAGCCGGCAAAAAGTCGATCATCACGCGGACATAGCCGGTCTCCGGGTCCGCGAGGTGCGGATAGAGGATCACCGAGGCGAGGCCCGTAATCACCCACGGCCACGGCCGCAGGGCGTAGTGCGCAATGTTGAACCAAAGCGTAGCAAGCAGGGAGTTACGCTCATCCTTCGCACTGAACATGCGCTGGGCGACGTAACCGCCGCCACCCGGCTCAGCGCCTGGATACCAGGTGGCCCACCAGTTCACGGCGATGTAGACGAAGAAAGTGACGGCGGGCATCCATACGGAATTCAGGTCAGGCACGAAGCTCAGGAACTGGCCGCCCTCGCCGCCCAGCTTTGCCTTCATTTGATCGATGCCGCCCACAGCGTGAACCGCTGCCACTGCCAGCACGATCACCATCCCCATCTTGATGACGAACTGGAACATGTCGGTGACCAGCACGCCCCATAATCCTGCCAGCGTGGAAACAAAAGACGTCAGCGCGATGATGCCGATGACAATCCACAGCGCCTGATCTTTGCCGATTCCGAGCACCAGCATCAGGATCTTCACCATCGCCAGGTTCACCCACCCGAGGATGATGCAATTCATCAGAACACCCAGGTACACCGACCGGAAGCCACGCAGGAACGCTGCCGGCTTGCCCGAATAGCGAAGCTCGGCGAGCTCTATATCGGTGGTTACGCCTGAGCGCCGCCACATCCGCGAGAACAGGAAGACGGTGAGCATTCCGCTCGCCACCATGTTCCACCAGAGCCAGTTGCCGGCGATGCCATTGCGAGCCACCAGGCCGGTGACCACCAGGGGTGTATCGGCGGCGAACGTGGTCGCCACCATGGACGTGCCAGCCAGCCACCATGGGACGTTGCGCCCCGAAAGGAAGAATTCGCTGATGCCCGCCCCGGCCCGCTTCTTGTAGTAGAAGCCGATCAGAATGTTAAACAAAAAGTAAGCGGCGATGATCGACCAGTCGACCGCAGTCAGCTTCACTGAGCGACCCCGTGGGC
>Ga0209698_10004717_pt1 | contig 14868 bp, 12 predicted proteins | sample LitLauG_LLR_2012_FD_187203 | JGI IMG/M metagenome (GOLD analysis project Ga0209698, IMG submission 187203) | Freshwater sediment microbial communities from Pennsylvania, USA - Little Laurel Run_MetaG_LLR_2012 (SPAdes) (version 2) | ecosystem: Environmental > Aquatic > Freshwater > Creek >...
CCGTACCGGAGACTCCGCCCGATGTGGATCGTCCAGATCGCCCTGCGCCGGCCCTACACGTTTCTCGTGATGGCCCTGCTCATCTTGCTGGCGACGCCCCTGGCCCTGTTCAACATGGCCACGGACATCTTCCCGGAGATCAACATCCCGGTCATCAGCGTGATCTGGAAATACGACGGCCTGTCGGCACAGGATGTCGGCCTGCGCATCACCTCGGTGACCGAGCGCGCGCTCACCACCACGGTGAGCGACATCGAACACATCGAATCGCAGTCCGTGGCCGGCACGGCCGTGGTCAAGATCTACTTCCAGCCCGGCGCCAACATCCAGACCGCCATCGCCCAGGTGGTGTCGATTTCCCAGGCGCAATTGCGCCAGTTGCCGCCGGGCATCACGCCGCCACTGATCATCAAGTACTCCGCCTCCAGCATCCCCGTGATTCAACTGGGCCTGTCCGACCCGACCATGTCCGAACAGGCCCTGTTCGATACGGCGATCAATTTCCTGCGCCCCAAGCTCGTGACCATTCCCGGGGCGGCGGTGCCGTGGCCCTACGGGGGCAAGTCGCGCCAGATTTCCGTCGACCTGGATACCGAGGCGCTGCTGTCCAAAGGCATGACCCCGATCGACGTCGTCAACGCGGTCAATGCCCAGAACCTCATGCTGCCCTCGGGCACCGCCAAGATCGGCGAAACCGAGTTCGCGATCGACCTCAAAGGATCGCCCGACACGGTGGCCGGCCTCAACGACCTGCCGGTGCGTTCGGCCAATGGCGCCACCACCTACCTGCGCGAGGTGGCGCACGTGCGCGACGGCTTCGCACCGCAGACCAACATCGTGCGCCAGGACGGCCAGCGCGGTGTGCTGCTGTCGGTGCTCAAGAACGGCGGTTCGTCCACGCTGCAGATCGTCAACGACCTGCGCGCCATGCTGCCGGCGGCTCTGCAAAGCCTGCCCGAGACCTTCAAGGTGGCGGCGCTGTTCGACCAGTCGGTGTTCGTCAAATCGGCCATCTCGGGCGTGGTGCGCGAAGCGCTGATCGCCGCCTGCCTGACCGCCGCGCTGATCCTGCTGTTCCTGGGCAACTGGCGCAGCACCTGCATCATCGCGGTTTCCATACCCCTGTCGATCCTGTCTTCGATCCTGGCCCTGTGGTCCATGGGCGAGACCATCAACATCATGACCCTGGGCGGCCTGGCGCTGGCCGTGGGCATCCTGGTCGATGACGCCACGGTCACCATTGAGAACATCGAACGCCACCTGCACCAGGGCGCGGACATGCACGAGGCCATCCTCACGGGCGCCGGCGAGATCGCCGTGCCCGCCCTGGTATCGACGCTGTGCATCTGCATCGTTTTCGTGCCGATGTTCTTCCTCACCGGCGTGGCACATTATCTTTTTGTCCCGCTGGCCGAGGCGGTCGTTTTTGCCATGCTGGCCTCCTATGTGCTGTCGCGCACCCTGGTGCCCACCATGGTGATGCTGCTCATGGACCATGCACGCGCCGATGCGAGCGCGCCGCCCAGCCTGCTGCAGCGCGTATACCGCCGCTTCGACGCGGCCTTCGAACGCATGCGCGGGGGCTACGTGCTCATCCTGAGCCAGCTGCTCACGCGGCGCGCGCGCTTTGCCGGCGCCTTTCTGGCGTTTTGCGCCTTGTCGTGCTGCCTTTACCCCTTCCTGGGGCGCGATTTCTTTCCCAGCGTCGATGCCGGCCTGATACGGCTGCATGTGCGTGCGCCCACCGGCACGCGCATCGAGGAGACTGCCCGGCTCGCCGACCAGGTCGATGGCGCGATCCGCGAGACGATTGCCGCCGAGGATCTCGAGAGCATCCTGGACAACATCGGCCTGCCCTACAGCGGCATCAACCTGTCATACAGCAATGCCGGCACCATCGGCACTCTCGACAGCGATGTCCAGGTGGCGCTCAAGCCCGGACATGCCCCGACCAACGACTATATCGAGCGCTTGCGCGCCGAGCTGCCGCGGCGCTTCCCCGGGGTGGAGTTTTTCTTCCAGCCGGCCGACATCGTCACGCAGATCCTCAATTTCGGCCTGCCGGCGGCCATCGACGTGCAGCTCTCCGGCAACAAGCTCGCGGCCAACTTTGCCATTGCCAGCCGGCTGCAGGCGCGCATCCGCCAGATTCCAGGGGCGGTCGACGTGCACATCCTGCAGCGCATGGACGAACCCGCGATGGCGCTGTCCATCGACCGCACCAAGGTGCAGCAGATCGGCCTGAGCGCCTCCGACGTCGCCCAAAACGTGCTGCTGAGCCTGTCGGGCAGTTCGCAAACGCAGCCGGCGTTCTGGCTCAACCCCGTCAACGGCGTCGTCTACAACATTGCGGTGCAAAGCCCGCAGTACCGCATCGATTCGGTCGACGCCCTGCTGCGCACGCCGGTCAACGCCAGCGGCAAGGACGCGCCGGCGCAGTTGCTGGGTAACCTGGTCAAGCTCGAACCCGAACGCCAGCTCGCCCTGGTCTCCCACTACGACATCTCCCCGGTCATCGATCTGTATGTCAGCGTCGACGGGCGCGACTTGGGTGGCGTGGCCGCCGACGTGCAACGGCTGGTGGACCAGGCCCGCGCCGAGCTGCCGCGCGGCGCGCAGATCAACGTGCGCGGCCAGGTGAGCACCATGCAGCGCTCCTTCGTGGGCCTGGCCATAGGGCTGGTGATGGCCATCGTGCTCGTATACCTGCTCATCGTCGTCAACTTCCAGTCCTGGGTCGATCCCTTCATCATCATCACGGCGCTGCCCGCGGCGCTGGCCGGCATAGCCTGGATGCTGCTCATCACGGGTACCACGTTGAGCGTGCCGGCGCTGACCGGCGCCATCATGACCATGGGCGTGGCCACCGCCAACAGCATCCTCATGGTGGCTTTTGCGCGCCAGCGCCTGCAGGAAGGCCGTCCGCCGCTGTCGGCCGCCCTGGAGGCCGGGGCCACGCGGCTGCGGCCGGTGCTGATGACGGCGCTGGCCATGGTCGTGGGCATGATCCCGATGGCGCTGGGTTGGGGCGAGGGCGCCGAGCAGAACGCGCCCCTGGGCCGGGCCACGATCGGCGGCCTGCTTTTTGCCACCGTGTCGACGCTGTTCTTCGTGCCGGTGGTGTTCGCCAGTATCCACCAGCGCCTCGCCCGCAAGGCGGCGCGCCGTCCTACCGGGGGCCAGCCGGCCGCCGGCTTGCCAGGAAGTACCGTCCATGTCTGAAAAAAATCACGCTGCCATCGGTATGCACGGCTCGGGCCCGGCCGGGGCAAGTGCCGGTCCCGCGCCCCGTGGCCCCATGCTGCGCGTTGCACGTCGCTCCGCGCTCGTGATCCTGGTTCTGCTGGCGCTGGGCGCGGCCGGCACCGTCATCGCCCGCTACCTGCACGCCCGCGACCTGCGCGCGGCAACCAGCAACCAGGCCATCACCTATGTCACCACGGCCACAGCCCAGCCGGCCAAGGACGGCGAAGCGCTGGTGCTGCCCGGAACACTGCAGGGCTTCATCGAGTCGCCGATCTATGCGCGCACGACGGGCTACGTGCTGCACTGGAAGCGCGACATCGGTGCGCGCGTTGAAAAAGGCGAGTTGCTGGCCGAACTCGACACCCCCGAAGTCGATCAGCAGCTGGCCCAGGCGCGGGCCGCGCGCGAGCAGGCCGCCTCCAGCCTGGAGCTGGCCCGCTCCTCGGCCGAACGCTGGGAGAGCCTGCGCCAGCGTGACGCGGTTTCCCAGCAGGAGCTCGACGAGCGCCGCAGCGCCTTTCGCCAGGCCCAGGCCAACTATGCGGCGGCACTCGCCAACGAGGAACGCCTGAAGAACCTGGAGGATTTCAAGCGCATCGTGGCGCCCTTCGCCGGCGTGGTCACACGCCGCAACATCGACGTGGGCGACCTGGTCGACGCCGGCAACGGCGGAGCCGCCCGCGCGCTTTTCACCCTGGCCCAGACCGATCCGCTGCGACTCTACGTGTACGTGCCGCAGACCTATGCGGGCCTGGTGCACGTGGGCCAGGCGGTGGGCGTGACGCAGTCCGAAATGGCCGGAACCCGTTTTGCCGGAACCATCAGCCACACCGCTGGCGCCATCGACACGGCCACGCGCACCTTGCAGGTCGAGGTGAGCCTGCCCAACCACGACGGGCGCCTGATGCCGGGCGCTTATGTCGAGGTGCGCCTGCCCGTCGGTGCCAGCACGGCGCTGCTGGCACCGTCGAATGCGCTGATTTTTCGCGGCAGCGGCTCCATGGTTGCCGTCCTGGACGGCAGCGGCCACGTGCACCTGCAACCGGTCACGCTGGGGCGTGACCTGGGCCAGTCGATCGAACTGCTCGGGGGCGTAAAGGCCGGCGACCAGATCGTTCTCAACCCCCCGGACGCCCTGGCCGAGGGCGATGTCGTGGCGGTACGCCCGCCGGCAGCGGATAAGGGCAAATCGTGACGCGGGGCACAGCCGGCGGCGCGCCCGCGGCGCGCCGCGCCCTGGCGTTGGCCGCCGTGCTGCTGGGCGCCTGCGCGGTCGGACCCGACTATCGCGCGCCCGCTACGACGCTGCCGCCGCAGTGGGCGACCGAAGCGCCCTGGCGCGCCGCGGCACCCCAGGACAGCATCGAGCGGGGCAGCTGGTGGCGCATCTTCGGGGATGCGCGCCTGGACGCGCTCGAGGCCAGCTTGCTCGAGCACAACGCTACGCTCGAGCAGGCCGGCGAACACTACGCGCAGGCGCGCGCGCTGGTACGCGCCAGCGCGGCCGCCTATTTCCCCACGCTCAATGCCGGCGCCGGCGCGCTGCGCGACCGCATCTCGGCCCGCCGGCCCCTGGGCAATTATGCGGTGCCCAATTCGAGCACCGTGCAAAACGACTTCACGGCCGGCTTCAACGTGCACTACGAACTCGACCTTTTTGGCGGCGTGCGCCGCCAGGTCGAGGCCGCACGCGCCGCGTCCGAACAGGCCGCGGCCGACCTGGCCAACGCGCGCCTGGTGCTCACCGCCGAGCTGGCCGCGGACTATTTCACGCTGCGCGCCCTCGATGCCGAGATCGACGTGGTGCGCCAGAACATCGCCCAGGAGCGGCGCGCCCTGGATTTCGTCAGCGCCCGCCACGACATGGGTGTTGCCTCCGGCCTGGACTTGGCGCAGCAGCAATCGCAGCTGGATACGACGATCACGCAGATCGACCTGCTCCGCGTGCAGCGGGCGCAGTTCGAGCATGCCCTGGCGACCCTCACCGCCACGCCGGCGCCGGCCTTCACGCTGGCGCCGCAAACCGGGGCCTTGCAGGTTCCCGACATCCCCGTGGGCGTTCCCTCCGACCTGCTGCAGCGCCGCCCCGATGTCGCCTCGGCCGAACGGGCGCTGGCCGTGGCCAATGCCCAGATCGGTGTCGCCAAGGCGGCCTATTTCCCCAGCGTGCCGCTGGTCGCGGGCTATGGCAGCGAGAGCAATGTGCTGACCAGCCTGCTTACGGCGCCCGCCAATCTCTGGTCCCTGGGCGTTTCGGCCACCCAGCCGCTGTTCGATGCCGGGCGCATCGGTGCGGGTGTCGATTTCGCCCGTGCCGGCTACCAGGGCGCCCTGGCGCAATACCGCCAGGCGGTGCTCGGGGCGATGCAGGAAGTGCAAGACGGACTCAGCAGTCTGGCCAACTTGCAGCGCGCGGCCAGCGAGGCCGGCGCGGCCGTGGGCAGCGCGCAACGCGTGGTCGACATCGCCAACGACCGCTACACCGGCGGATTGGCAACCTACCTCGATGTCGTCACGGCCCAGCAGGCCTTGCTGGCAAACCAGCGCCAGCAGGTGCAGATCTCCGGGCAGCAACTGGTGGCGGCCGTGTTCCTGGTCAAAGCGCTCGGTGGCGGCTGGGAGGGCATGGGACTGCCGTCCTACACCGCTAGGGGCGCCGCAACCGCCGCGGCAATCAGCGCCACGCGCTAGTGGCGTGAATTGCGGCGCCAGCGCCACGCGGCGCGGCGGGAAGCCGTCACATTTCCATCGACCGCCGGCGCTCCGGCCGTCGTAGGCTTGGGTCTTCTTCCGGATGCCCCAAGCCCTGCGCCACAATGCGCTGCCCCACCAATGCAATCTTCAAGGCCTGCGCCTGCGCTGCGCTTTTGGCCGCGGCCCTGCTGGGCCTCGTGGTGCCCGGCCGGGCGCAGCCGACGAGCGGCAGCGACAGCGCGGCCACCCAGGACCCGGCAGCCTATCGCAAGATCGCGGCGCATGACGGCTGGACCATCTATTTCAAGAAGAACAGCCTGGACATCTGGCACGGCAACACCCCCTACGAGCACCTGAAGAACGGGCATGCCGACTTCGTCGTTACCTGGAAGACGCCCGTGCATCTGCCGGGGGGTGCCGACGAAGCGCCCGCCCGCAGCGCGGCCATCAGCTACATCTTTTCCTGTTCGCCGCCCGTGGCCTCGGTGCTGGCCTCGGTGGTCTTCTACACCTCCACCTTCGTGCCACGCGAGGACAGCCTGATGCAGCAATGGACCGCTAGCCGCCAGATAGTGCGCAGCTACAAGACCGAAGAGGCTCCCGCCAGCGTCAGCTGGAACGAAGTGTTCGCGCCGAGCTCGCGGCATTACTGGACCGAGGCGTGGCAGAAGATCTACGCCCAGATCTGCAATCAGTGAACTGCCAGCGCCCGACCTGCACGAGCGGCGCCCGCCACAACTGCGACACAAACGTTTCCGGCTACTCGGCACCAGCAGCGCCACCGGCATAGCGTCCTTGCGCCGGGCATCGGGCCAGGCTTGATACGGATCAAGGGCATCCGCCCCAGGACCCCTAACCTCGCCCCTTGCCCACCTTGCAGGGGCGGCGTCCGCCGTGCCCGCCCCGCCGCCATGATTCGCATTCCGCCCGACATGATCGAACCCCTGCAACACAGCGGCCTGCGGCCGCTGCGCCTGGCCGGCCAGGACCTTCTGCCGATCGTGCAAGGCGGCATGGGTATCGGGGTATCGGCGCACCGGCTGGCCGGCCACGTGGCAGCCGCCGGCGGCGTGGGCACCATCAGCGCCGTCGACCTGCGCCATCATCATCCTGACCTGCTGGCGCGCACGCGCGCAGCCGGCGTGGACGCCGCCGGCAAGGCGCTGATCGACGACGCCAATATCGAAGCGCTGGCGCGCGAAGTGCGCGCCGCGCGTGCCCTGGCCGGCCCGCATGGCCTGCTGGCGGTCAACGTGATGCGCGCCGTCAGCGAATATGCGCCGTATGTGCGCTGCGCCCTGGAAAACGGCATCGACGCGGTGGTGGTGGGCGCGGGCCTGCCGCTGGACCTGCCCGAACTGGCCGCCGATCACCCGCGGGCGGTGCTGATCCCGATCCTGTCCGACTCGCGCGGCGTCAATCTGGTGGTGCGCAAATGGGAGCGCAAGCAGCGCAAGCCCGACGCGATCATCCTCGAACATCCCGCCTACGCCGGTGGCCACCTGGGCGCGGCACGTATCGACGACGTGCGCGATCCGCGTTTCGACTTCGAACGCTCGGTGCCCGAGACCATCGCCGTGCTGCGGGCCGCCGGACTGGAAGGCACGCCGGTGATCGCCGCCGGTGGCATCCGCACGCTGGCCGATATCCGCCGGCTGCAGGACCTGGGAGCCGCGGCGGTGCAACTGGGAACGCCCTTTGCCGTGACGCTCGAGGGCGATGCGCACCCCGAGTTCAAGCGCGTGCTGGCCGAGGCGCGCGACGAGGACATGGTCGAGTTCACGAGCGTGGCCGGGCTGCCCGCGCGCGCCGTGGCCACGCCCTGGCTCCAGGCCTATCTCAAGGCCGAGGGCAAGCTGCAGGCCGTGGCGCACGCGCGCACGCGCTGCGTCAACGTGTTGCGCTGCCTGGCGCAATGCGGACTGCAGGACGGCAATGCCAAGTGGGGCCAGTTCTGCATCGACCAGCGCCTGGCCGCGGCCCTGCGCGGCGACGTCAAGGGCGGCTTGTTCTTTCGCGGCAGCGGCGCGCTGCCCTTTGGCAGCCAGATCCGCAGCGTGCGGGAGCTGGTGCTGAACCTGCTGGGTGCGGAGCCGGCTGGCGCCGCACTGCCCGCCGCTTCATAAGACCGGCAGGGCACGTGCCCAGGGCCCGGTGTAGGCGAATCGCCGCAGGCCGTATGCGCCAGGCCTATCTGCACCCGGAACGCGACCCACAATTGCTTGCAAGCCGCTGGCGTCGCCGCCGATAGCGCCGGCTGGCCGCCCTTCCCTCACCCGCGCTTGCCGCGCTTACCTCGGGCCTGCTCCAGCAAACCGGATGCATTGGCCGGATCGCGCAGCCAAAGGCACAGCGCAACGGCGGTGTCTTCGTCCATGGCATCGACCAGCGCCCGCTGGCGCTCCGGATTGTCACGCTGCTCTATGACCTGCTTTGCGGCCGCCTGCACGGCGGCGGGGTCGACTTTCAACTCCTCCAGGCGCCTGACCTGCGCCGAGGCGAACGTCCAGCGGCCGAAGAGTCCAATAAGTTCCGAATCGATGTTTGCGCTCATGGCTCTCTATGAAAAATGATCTTGCCGCGGAAAAATTGGACTGGTACCTCGCATCGGCCTCGCGTGAGGCGAGCGACTCGTCCTTCAAGTTCTTCAGCGCCTGCTGCTCGACATCAAGTAGAACCGCAGCTTTTCATCGCAGGGCATTACCTCCCCCATTCGAGCGGTGTCATCGGACCTCGCAGGAAAGCGTGCCTTTGCAGCAGAACGACCACAAGGTAAAAGGGCAGATACGAAAACGGGATCTTGCGCTGCGCGTTGGTGAACATTGCGCGTTTTCTGCAGCTGCGACAAAACACACAGCAACGATACCAGCTCATGTAACCCGCTGGCGATCGGGCGCCGGACCTGTACACAGCGCCAAGTACACCGTGCCACATTTTACCTGTCGCCGGTGACCAGTCCCTGTCGAGTGTCCGCGAATGGGAGCCCACACAATCGTTGAAAGTTGGGAACGCTCGACCAAACGTCTGGCACTGCAATGAATTCTAAAGGTCAGCGGAAATATCCATCGGCGCAAACCCGATTCTGGCCAGCTTCGATATATCGCGTAATGCCCGTGATGCCTCGGGAGCTTGTTGCCAAGCGTTGCACACCGGCTATTAGAGGTCAAGAAGCCCGATCTGGAGCGGCTAGCGGACGGGACTCTCGCTGCGGTAAGTCGACATAATTTCGTGGTCACGACCCACTGCAGGCGATGCCAGGGCAAGGAAGCGTACTTCGGACTGAGCATGCAGGCCGAGAGTCCGCTCTCCCGCGCCCGCCGGAGAGAGGGAGTCTTCCCAGGAGAACGACTGAGTTCTTGCGGTCGCTATCGCGACGCGAGCGGCTTGCCCGCTCCTGGCCGCGACCGTCGATTCCGGCATGGCGCCGGTCCATTTTGCCAGTTGTCGCATTGCGCCGCATACCCGACTCCATGCATACGCGACGCGTCTCGAAGATCCCTTTCCGCTGTACTGCCGACCTAGTCTTCCAACGCCGTTGCCGGCAACGTTTCCGCGTTCGCGATCCACCCCCGTCATCTCCGCCCGCCGGAAGCGACAACGCAATTCGGCGATGCCGGACATCCCCAGGTCACTGCGTTTTCACACACTTGGCCGGTCGCCGCTGTTTGGCTGCATGAGGGGGTTGCGACTCGCCCGCGAATTCTTGTGCATTTGACATATTGACATACTATAGATATGGTTTGACATATGCGCACGACGGTTCGATTGGACGAACGATTGCTGGAACGGGCCCGCAGCGAGGCAGCCCGGCGTGGGGCAACACTCACGTCGCTGATCGAGGAGGGGCTTCAGCTTGTCCTGCGCCGCCCAAAGAAGCCGACGAATCAATCTCTTGTGACGCTGCCCGAGTGCCGAGCTGGCGGTGGAACCGTGCCGGGCGTAGACCTCAACGACAGCGCCGCCCTTCTTGATCGCATGGAAGGGCGACTTTGATCCTGGCGGACGTCAATGTCCTGATTTATGCATTCCGCTCGGACGCCGAAAGCCACTCAGAGCACAAATCCTGGCTCGAGTCCGTCGTCAATGGCGCGGCGGCCTACGGAATCTCTCCGCAAGTGCTGGGAGCGGTCGTGCGGGTGTGCACGCATCCAAGGATTTTCGCCAAGCCAAGCTCGCAGAGCGAGACATTCGCATTCTGCCGCGCGCTTCTTGACCAACAAAACGCCACAGTGATCGTACCCGGCGAACGCCATTGGTCGATCTTCGAGGCCCTTTGCTACCAGTCCAAGGCAACCGGCAACCTTGTTCAAGATGCTTGGTTTGCGGCGCTCGCCATCGAAGCCGGATGCGAATGGATCACCACCGACCGAGATTACTCCAGGTTCCCCGGGCTGAGCTGGCGCTCGCCATTTTGATAAGCCGGGCTTGTTCGGGACTGTGCACACATTGCTGACGTCAACGGTCGAATGACGCATCGCTGCGGAACTGGTCGCCACGCCTCGACACCGGACGTACTTTCGGAAAATCGACCCTCAGCGACCTTTCGGGTTGAAGCGGGCCTTGAAATCGTCGATGGTCAACGTCTCCAGCGCAGCTGCAACCTCTTTCACTTGTCCTGGGGCGAGGAAGCGGGCCGGCCCATATCCAACGTCGTCTCCAACCTCGTCGCCACCAAGAACGGCCATCGCAAGCGGCCCTTCGCCCCCATCAGATCTACCAGTAAGCACGAAGTGAATTCCGTGCCAGGACTTGTCGACATCAATCGAGTTCTCGGGCTCGCCATCACCATCATCTGGATAAAGGAAGCCTTCGATCAATGACGGATCACTCCGCATCTTCTTCTGTGTATCGGAATTTACCGCGGCGAAGCAGCCAACCATTCCCATGAACAATCTCCACCAATTTGACGCAAAGGGCTGTACAGCCAAACATGCTTGTTGACGCGCTCACCAACCATGGTCTCATCAACACGAACCAAAGCAGAAATTCGCACCCTGCCGTTCACTGAAAAAATGCGCGCAGCCAGCGTTAGGTGTCAATCTTCGATTTCTTGAGATATATCGCTAGCAATGCGATGCGGTTTTCATTGCATTCGTAGAATTCGGCTTCGAGATCTTTGAAACGGGCAGTCTCGGCAACCTCATCTAAGAGCGCGCCCCGCAGGTCACGGTCGTCGGGCAACGGAAGATTTGGAACGTCTGCATTGGCGGCGGCAAGCAGAGACGACGTGAGCTTCGCGCCTATCTCCGCAAGAGAGCGAACCGTGGAAACGGCAAGCACACCACTTGTATTGAAGTAGTACTGATCAAAGCCGCCGTTGTTCACCTCGGCTTCCAGCAGCCACACGCCGACACCAAGAGCTTCTGTCGGCGATAGTGCCTCCACGCCGTCTCGATGGTATTTGTCGAGCCACGGTTCAATTGTTTCAAGCACGAAGTCCAAGTCGTCCATTGTTAACGTTTCAAGGTAATCAAGTTCTGAAGGAGAAATGGTCGGACTCGATTACCCGAAGCGGCGAGGCATCGATGCTCGGTGATGGCCGTGACCGCCCCGATAGCGTGTCTCCCGTCCAGTCTGCCATCTGTCGCGACACGTCGCATACCAGAATTCCGGCGGGGCGCCTCACTTTGTCGTTGCCCTTCGGACTAGCCGCCAACCCGGTTACGCCCGGCGGTAACTCAAGTAATCGTCGCCAAATTGAACCTCGGCCGGCGCTGGGGATCACGCCTTGACCCATTTTCAGGATCGAGGAAGGAGGCACTCGACCAAGGGCATGGGCGGCCGCTCAGCGCTCACCAAGTATCGTATAGCTCGCGTTGACGGCCGGCGTACCTTGCGGCCAATTGAAGATGGAGCCGACCACGGCATAGCCATCCGGCATCATCGTGTCGCGGTTCGGGGAGATATTGCCCGCGGAACTTTGCGCGATGAGGAATGGACGCGGCATGGTATCGCCCGACACCCGCGTTCCCACAAGAAAAATATCGCCGGCGCTATCGGCCAGGCCCGTCGCGGTGATGATGTAGCCCTGCGCCGCAAGTCCGGCCGCCGCCGCGGGCGCGTCCGCCGGAGTCGATGTCAGCACCTGCGCGTCATAGACCGTAGCCAAGTCCGCCTGCCAACCATAGGAAATAAAGGTCACCTGCGCCCCGTCGCTGGAGATCGCCGTGATGACCCGGCTATTGGCCCCGGCCTGCGTGGCCGCGGCCGCCAGGTCCGCTGGAGCAACGGTCTGGACCGCCAAATCGAAACCGGTCTGAACATTGGATTGAACCCACCCCAAGGCGAAGAGTGCGGAGGCGGGCTCCATGTCCAGGGAATTGATCACCGACCCGGAGGAGATCGGGTTGGATGCGGAGAAGGCGAGCGCCGACGGTGGCTGCAGGTCCGCCTGGAAGTTGGCGTACGTATCGGCGGCATAGGCTGTCAAGAGCCATGGCGCAGTCGCGGCCAGAGGGGTCTCGAAAAAAAACCATGCACACCCGGTGCCATCGGTTATGGGGGGGGACGCGCAGTTCCCACCGTTACCCACGGTGAAAGGCGATCCTAGGGCCGGATAAAAGAATTGCTCCATCCTTCCGGGAATGTCGGTGTTCACGCCGGTGCCCGCATTGCCGTAGCCGTACACGGTGCTCGAGTCCGCCACCTGCCGAAAGCGCAGGTCGCCGGCGATGGGCGCCCGGGCCGTCACTGTCAACGTTGCGGGAACGCTCGCCATCGCGCCGGCCGTGTTGCTCACCGTGACGGAAAAACTCGCCCCCGAGTCGGCAAACGCGGTTGGTGGTGTTTTGTAATTGGCACCCGTCGCACCCGCGATCGCCGCGCCGTTTTTCATCCACTGGTATTGCAAGGACGAGCCGCTTGCCGAGACGGAAAACACTGCCCCCAGGCCCATGGGAATGCTCTGGCTGGCGGGCTGAACCAAAATCGACGGGGCAACTAGCACCGGTGCGGGCGCTGGGGCATTCGAATTGCCGCCGCCGCAAGCGTGCAACAAGGTGACGCCGGCCAGCACCGAGAGCGCAGACCACCTGAACCGGATTGCCCCGCAAGCTTTGTCCGCGTACATGCTCCCCCCGATGGAAAGGCCGAGCTTCGCTTGCGGCCCGCGTTCGTACTCTAACGGAACTATCCGGCCAATCGGCCAGCGACGGATCTCCTGCAAAGTTCGGTAACAAGATTTCCAAGTCTTGCGACGCGGGCCGGCGTCGGCAGGTCCGTCACGTCAGCGGGTCATGCTGCCACCGACTGCGCCGTTCTTCATGCCCCAATTGCGCCATGCAAGGCCTGCCCGGATAGTCCCTTTCCGGACTTCAAGCCGGCAGGAACAGCGGTCGGCGCAACGACGCAAAGTTAACGTTTCTTCACCGGTTGCTTCCGCCACAAATCTGAATCGGGGTCAGGCGAAGGCTAGTCAGCATTGCGGACGAGCAGGGTGACATTCGACGCATATTGCCGGTGGCACCACTGCAGCTTGCGCGCGATCGAGTCGGGAACCTTACTGTCTGAGGGGGCCGGGACGAATCCAAATTCCCGATAAAAACCATCCAGATGCACAAAGGGAACGCAATACAAGCGGCGATGATTCGACTCGCGCAGGAGGAAATTCACCAGCGCCCTGGCCACCTGCTGCCCGCGGTACTGCGGCAAAACGTAGATGCCGCCCAATTCGGCCGAGTTTGCGTCCACGGGAACGAGTCGCCCGAGTCCGACCTTCTCGCCGTCGACTTCCGCGACGACGATGAAGTCTTCCGCCGTGGAAGGCACGAAATGAATTTCACCGTAGCGCTCGTTGGCCCAGATCAGTTCCTGCGCAAGTAAACGCCGCACGAGCAGCAATTTTCAACCCTCCTCGTCGCGACCGATGCAATTCGCAAGCGGGAACGGGCAAGGGGCGCCCGAGGCCGCTACGCCGGCCTATGGTTCCGATTCAGCCAAGCCGTCCTACGAACGACGCCAGTCTAAGTGATCCTGCGCTGCGGCTGCGTCCGGTGCAGGAACCCCGTGCTTCTCATACCAAGCGTCCGTCTCTGCGACAGCCTGTCGTAGCCAGACAAGGTCGGGCGCTTGCGTCGCGTTCGCGGCGTCGTAGGGCCGGGGCTCCGCGGCAAAATGCGCACGGAAGATCCGATCGACCATGTAGACATGATGCAGGGTGCGCAGGCAGGGTTCGATTCGCCGCAAAGGTTCCGGCGGCAGCGCCGCCAGCACGGCGAACAACTCCTCATTGGCCCAGGACTTGTGCGCGAACAAGGGCTTCCGGGTGCCGGACAACGGCGACTGGGGACCCACATTCCCTCCTGGCGACGCTAGCCTAACGGGCTAGTAGAAAAGATCGGCGATCTCGACGCTGGAGCGGCGCCCGACGCACTCCAGGTTTTGCTGCAGCCAGGCCTGTGCGTGGCGGCGCCCAAGGTCGCGCAGCGTCATGAAGAACTGCAGGTTCACGGCCAGTCGCGTCTCGGCGGTGAAGTCGCTCATGAACTCCTGGGCGTCGATCACGTGAAAGCAGGTGCGCAGGATGCGCCGCTCGAAACGCCCGATGGGAAAGCGGGTCTTGCTGACGTGGTCGCGAAAATGCGCGAAGGTGCGCATCTCGCGCAGGAAGGTGGCGGTGAAGGCGAATTCGAGCACGCGGTCGCGGATGTCCTGGGCCGAGTTGGGCGTCTCCTTGTGGTGCAGCGGCGACAACAGCACCAGCAGGATGTCGTGCGATCGGCATTCGTAAAACAGCGGAAACACCGCCGGGTTGGCCGCATAACCGCCATCCCAGTACGGCTCGCCATCGATCTCGACCGCGCGGTTCACCGTGGGCAGGCAGGACGAGGCCAGGATCGTGTCGACGCTCAGTTCCTCGCGCCGGAACAGGCGCAGCTTGCCCGAATTGGCATTGGTCGCCGCCACGAACAGCTTGAGCGGGCTGCGCTC
>Ga0209698_10004718_pt1 | contig 14868 bp, 8 predicted proteins | sample LitLauG_LLR_2012_FD_187203 | JGI IMG/M metagenome (GOLD analysis project Ga0209698, IMG submission 187203) | Freshwater sediment microbial communities from Pennsylvania, USA - Little Laurel Run_MetaG_LLR_2012 (SPAdes) (version 2) | ecosystem: Environmental > Aquatic > Freshwater > Creek >...
ACGTAAGCGTGACCGCCGTGTTTGTGATCGCGAGGTCGCGCCCGACGTTGTCGCTGCCAAAGACGACGGGATAAACGGGCGGCAGTCCGTCCATCGCATTCGCATCCGCGAGGTCGCTGGCATTGCCATCGGTGAGCAAAACAATCCCCGCAAGCGGCTGCCCGTGGTGCCGTGAAGCAACCTGCCGGAGCGCCCCGCCGAGCGCACTCGCGCGACCGTCGAAGGTCAGATCGCCAAATCCGTCCGTCGCATGCAGCCGGGAGTCCGCGAGGTAATTCCGCACGTCGAAGTTTTCCGTGAGCGACTTGAGCCACATGCTGTGCTCCCCCGTCAGCGACTCGCGCAATTCGGCACCGCGCGACTGCTTCGCATCCGGCTCCAGCAGCGTGAGACTGCGGCTGTTGTCCGCGACAACCCCGAAGACATTCGACCCCGGCTTCGCCTTTTCACGGCTCCACATCGGCTCCAGCAAACACAAGAGCAGCGCCGCAATGCCGAGCAGTTTCAGCACGGCGCATGTGAGCTTCAGCCGCACCGAAGCCGCACTCCGCACATACGACCATGCGACCGCGATCAGCGCGACCGCACCCGCGACAAGCACGGAAGTCAGCCACGTTTTTCCTGCAAGGAAAACAGCGCCGAAAACCATCAGCGGCTCCTGCCGAGTTCCTCGTAATAGCGACGCACGCGCTCCGAGTATTTCACCGGCACCGGATCGCGATCAATCGGCACGAGCGACTCGCGCGACTCCCGCCGCGCGAGTTCGTCGTCCAGCCGGTTGCGCAATTCCGCCAGCGGCTTGCTGATTTGCGATTTCACGATGTCCCATTTCGGCTGCGCGCCCTCGCGTTTGAACTCCGAACGCATCACCTTCGCCACCTCGCGGATGTCCGCCACCCCGCGGCGCAATTCCGGCGTGTCTACCATCTCCTCCACATTCCGCAAGCGGTCGGACCAATCCACAAACCCGTCCCCAGTGAGCGGTGCACGCACATCAAACTGCGGGCCGCCATCGAGACCCCCGCCGCCGTTCGCCCCACCGTTGTTCGCACCGCCGTGTGTCCCGGCGGAAGACGCCAGTTGCGCAAGCCGCGACGCCGCTTTCCCGCTCTGCTGCGCGCTGCCCTGTGGATTATTCGCCGCTGAATTCTGCCCGCGTTCCGAGCCGGACTGCGCAGCGGACGACTGGCCCTGCGAACCGGGCGCACCCTTCCCGCCCTGCTCGCCACCTTGTTGCCCTTGCGATCCTTCCTTGCCCTCACCCTGCCCTTTTCCATTTCCACCCTGCGCCATCCGCCCCTGCCCGTTCTGCCCCTGTGCGTCCTCTTTTCCTTCACCACCTTTCCCCTGCTGATTTCCTTTGCCTTCGCCCTGTTTCCCCTCCTGACCATCCTTACCCTGCTCGCCCTGGGACCGCCCCTGACCTTTCTCGCCCGTCTCCTTTCCACTCTGCAATCCTTCCTTCGCCTGCTGAGAAGCAGCGTCATTTTTCCCCTGCGATTTCTCCTGCTGTCCGTCGCCCTTCTCACCCGGAGCTTGGACTTTCTCCCTGTCGCCCTTGCCATCCTGACCGCGCGCTGAATCCGGCTTTGCTGACGGATCATTCGAACCCCGTTTCCCCTCACCGCCAGCCTTTGCCTGCTGCGAATTGCCATCCTTCGTCTCCGCGCCCTCGTTGCCCCGGCCTGAATTTTTCCCGTCGTGCGTCGCACCGTCGCGATTCTCCGCAAGGTCGGGCCGAGCATTTGCAACCTCCCGGTCGAGCTGCCTGCCGAGCGAATCAAGTTCCGCGCGCGCCTGGCGCAGCGCCTCGGCCTCGTCGCCGAGCACGCTTTCCGCCGCACGCTCCACTCCCAACTTCACCTTCTCCACTTCGCTGCGCGCCTTTTGCTCAAAGTCTTTTGCCTGCGATTGCATGCCGCGGCGCGCGAGTTCACCGGCCTTCTTCAGCGTCTCGTCCGTGCCCGCCTGCGCATTCTCCCGCAACGTGTCGTAAAGCTGCCGCGCCAGCAGTGGCTCCGCGGCTTCGGCCTGATCGGAAACGCGCTGCATCTGCTCGCGCAAATCGGTGAGCCCTTTCTGCTGCTGTTCAAATTCCTGCGAGAGCTTCTCCTGTGGACTCGATCCATCGAGCGTGCGCCGCTCGCCTGCCTTCGGCTTCGCATCGAGCTGCTCCGCGATCTCCTGCTGCTTCTGCTTCAGCTCGCGCGCGTCGGCGCGCATCTGCCGCATCTCGTCCTTGAACTCCCCGCTCGCCTTCTTCCGCAATTCGTCGCGCATTTTCTGAAAGCCCTGCTCCGCACGCTTCCCCTCGGCGAGCGCGCGCGATGACTCGCCGCGCTGCATGGATTCCGCAGCCTGCTGCGCATCGTTGCGCGTCTGTTCAAGCTGCTTGCGCTCCTCGCCGAAACGCGACTGGTTCTCCTGCTTTTCCAGCTTCTGCTTCAGCTCATCGGCGTCGGCGAGAAGCTGCTGCTCCTCCTCGCGCAACCGCTTGAGCTGACGCCGCGCCTCCTCGCGCTCCTTCTCCGTCTTCGCCTCCTCCATCGCGGTCTGCAGCTCCTTCACGCGCTCGTTAATGTCCGCCTGCCGCTGCGCGAGTTCCTTCAATCGGTTCAGCACGGCGAGCTGTTCCTTCTGCTGTTCGTTCTGCGGCTGCTCCGCCTCCTTCTGCGTCTCGTAGCGCTTCTTCTCGTCCTTTATTTCGAGCTGGTCCAGCTGCGCACGCTGCTTGTCGTCCTGCTGACCTTTACCCTTGCCCTGCTGCTGGCTCCGCTGCACACGAAACTCATGCGCCGCGAGTTTCAGCAGTGCGTTGTAAGCCGCCTGTTCCGCGTTGAGCGCATCGGTAAGCGGTGCAGTTTTCTTTTCCCCGTCGTCGAGGTGTTGGAGCGCGAACTCCATCTCCTGCGTCACACTCGCGACCAGTGCCACTGACTTCGGCTCCTTCACCTTTCCTGCGAGCTGCTGCGCCATACCGAGCGCCTCCGCCTGCGAATCTTTCACCACCGGCTCATCCTTCAAATACCTTTCGCCCGGCACAGACGTGCCTGCGGCATCCTCCGAACGCTTGAGATTCCACGTCGCGCTGATGATTTGCTTCTGCAATTCCGCGAGCTTCGTCGCCTCTTCGCCCTGTCCCCCGCCCTGTTGCTGTCCACCCGCACTCTCATCGCCCGGACGGTATATCTCCTCGAAAGGCCGCACCTCGGCGAAAAACATGTCGTCCTCGGTGCGTCGCGGCTTTCCATCGGGGCCGATGTCCTCCGCCCACACGTGCCACGACACGAGTTCGTCAACCTTCACGCCGATGTCCTCGAGCTTCAGCACATGCTCCAGATGCAATCGCTCATCCGGCTTCGAGTCGTGCGCGAGCACAATCTCCTTCGTCTCGCCGCCACCGATGGAATAGCTGATGCCCGCCGCGCGCAGGCCAAAGTCATCCCACGCATCCACACGGAACGCAATTTCCTCAATCGGCGAAACGCGCTGATCGCCCTTCGGTGTCACGACCTTCAGTTCCGGCCTGCGGTTCGGAAGCGCATCGAGCGTGAAAGTCGCGGCCAGCTTGTTCGCGCGTCCCTCGGTGTCCATGAGCTTCAGCTCCCACACCTTGCTCTCACCGACAGGAAAATCCTTCAGCTCCGCGACAGCCTTCGCGGCATCCACGCGCAGGGGAACCACGCTCCCGTCATTCGCCACGAGCGATGCGGACTGCACGGCCTTGTTCAGTTGAAACGCCACATCGAGCTTCGCGCCCTGCACCGCGCTCACACGCCGCGTGTCCGCAATCACCTTGTCCGGCAGCTTCGCAAATTCCGGAAAATGCACGACCGCATCCGCGCGATCCAGCCGCGGATGCTCGAAGACCTTCACTCGGAAATCTCGGGATGCTCGCCCGGCAAATTCCACGCGATAAGACAAGTCGCCCGTCACCTCTGGCACGCCGCCGCCAAAAACCGGATCGTCGAGATTCTTCACGAGCGGGATGCGCTGCGCCGGTGATTTCACGGGCGTAAGCACCAGCACCGCCTCACTCGGCACGTTCACACCAAACTTCGCAAGCACCACGAGTCCGCTACCGCGCTCCAACTCAATGTCGCCAGGCGTCACCTTAACTTCATCCTGTAACTTGCCAGCGAGGGCTTGCGGAATTCGTTGCGGCGCCTTCATCAACCCTGCGACTGAAATCCCAAGCAACACGAGCATCGCAAAATGCAGCACAGTCGCGCCGAGCAGTTGCCAGCCTGGCACAGCCTTCACGCAATCGCGTCGCCGCACCTCGGCTACCGCGTTCGCAACGACACGCTGCTGCAGGAAATTCAGATTTTCGCCGTCTCCCTCCGGATGCTGCTCGATCGCCGTGACGAGCAACGCATGCAAATCCGGATGCTGCTGCTCCACGCTCCGCGCAATGACGAGATAGTCCGGCTCCCACTTCCTCGACGCCAGGCGCACGAGAATCCACCCGATGTATGCCGCACCGATGAAATCCACAATCAACGCGGAGCCTCGCATGTGCGCCCTCAGCATCAAAAAAGCGGCGCCTGCGAGGAACAGCCACAGCACAGCAAGCCACAGCATTTGACGGAGAAATTTCTGCCGCCGGACGATGGGTTCCAGCGCGGTCTTGAGCAGAGACAGAGTCATGATGCGACCTCAGTGTTACGGCGGATTGCGGACACTTTCGCAGCGACGGCAGTTTCCACCAGTAGGAAGATCACTGCGGCGATGACGAGCCAGCGCCAGAGCTTTTGCTTCTGCTCGGCGTCCGTTGCGAGCGCGCACACGGCGGCATTCGCAGTTGTCGCGGCGGCCACGGTCTTGTCTTCCATCGGCAATGCCAGAGCCGCGAGGCGGTCGCGATCAAGTGGCGATGTGCGGCTCTCCTCGGGATCGAGGTTCACGGCAAACCGGAGTTCGCCCGGATTCGCCACATAGATGCCCGGCTGATCGGTCGCGGAAAATTTTCCGCCAGCGGCGACCGGCACCTCAGAACCATCCGGCTTCCGCATAGTGAACGACTGCGGGCCGGGCGGCAGGATGATTTCGTCGCCGACAAAATACTGCGCCCGTGCTGGCGGCAGACCCGAACCTTCGTCGAGGATCGCGTGCAGCAGCGGGATGAATTTCGAGGACAGCGCGAGCTGGCTGTCCACCGGACGCCAACTGCTCGTGAGCACGATCACTCCGCCCTTGCCGAGCGGCACTTTGAGCATCGCTGGATCGCGGTCATCAAAACTCGCGAGCACCTGCGCACCGGGCATCTTCGCCGCGTCAAGGCGGCGATGGTGCCAGAAGTGAATCTTCGTGAAGTCGCTGAATCGCGGATCAGCGAACGGTGCGAAAAACGGACTCTGGAATTCAATCTGCGCAAGCAGCGCGTATTCGCGGACGGGAGCCTCGCCCGCGACGAGATCGGGGATCTCCAGCAGCCTGCCGAGCACTTCCCCGCTCGCGATGTTTGCCATCGGCATCACCACGAACCGCCCGTCGCGCGCGAACTGCCGCGCGGCGGCAAGCTGCACATCACTCGCTCCGTCGCCGATGAAAACAAGCTGTGCACTCTGAAGTTCAAACGTCGCAACCGCATCGGTCGCACGCCGCGCGGCGATGTCCACGATCTCCTGCGGTGTCTGCGGAAACGCCCGGCGCAAATAAAACAGCGAACCGCGCGTATCATTCTCCGCATCCGCACCGAGGAAAATTACCGGCACATGGCGAGGCGGCGGCGGGAGCAGCCAGAGCGTGTTGTCGAAGTCCGTGTCATCGCCGGTCAGCGTGAGTTTGTTCGCTCCGTCCGGAAGTTTCGGCAAACGGATCACCGTGCTCTGCCCGGCAGGAACGTACGCATCGAGCGCTGCATCCACCGCGGTGCCCCACGCGAGGTGGAACCGCTCGGTCTTTGATTCCACCGCATTGCTGATTCGCACCCGCAACTTCTCATCCTTGTCGGCAGCATCCTTTTGCCCGTCGCGGACCAGCCATTGCGCGGACGCGTTGCCGAGCTTTGCCGCCTTCACGGATTCAAATCGCACGGTCACGTCCCGCGGCCATTCGAGCCCCTGCAGTCCGTCCAGGCGCATCCCTTCCTGCATATCGCTGATAACCACAATCTCTCCGCGTGACGCCGTCGTTTGCCGGGCACCGCTGACGAGATCCAAGGCCTGCAAAATCGCCGCGCCGAGATTCGTGCCGCTCCAGCCGGGATTCACCGCCGCGAGTCGGCGGAGCGCATTTGGAACGCGTTCCCCGATCGGCATCGTGCGCCACTGCTCCATGTCCACGAGCACGCGCGGCGCACGATCAAAGGCAAGCACCGTCACGGCATCGGGCGGAGTTGCAGTTCGCAGCAGTGCCTCAGCCCTTTCGCGCGCCTGCGTCCACAGCGTCTCGCGCCTCATGCTCGCGCTCGTGTCCACGAGAATCGCCAGCCGTCGGGCTTGCCCTCCGTCGTCGGTCGCCTTCACGCTGCTCTCGCGGAAAAACGGCCGCGCAAAACCGAGCGCAAGCGCGAACAGCACGAGGCAGCGCAGCAGGAGCAGCCAAAGGTTTTCGATGCGCCTCTTGCTCGTGACGCGCGGCGGCGTCGGCCGCAGGAACATGAGCGAGCTGAACGGCTTCACTTCGCGCGTTGTCCGGCGGATGAGATGAAAAATGATCGGCCCCGCGACGGCCAGCGCGCCAAGCAGAAACAGTGGCGCGAGAAAGCTCATGCTGCCGCCCCCTTTCTGCGGATGAGTTTCCCGCGGACAGAGCGCGTTTTCAGAAAATCAAACAGCGCGAGTTCGAGCGGCTGCGATGTGTCGAGCAACATGTGACTGATGCCGAGGCTCTCGCACATGCCGCGCACAGACTCCACATGGGCCTCCAGTCGCCGCACATATTCCGCGCGAGCGAGCGACGGATCGAGAAACAGATCGCGCCCGGTCTCCATGTCGAGAAAGCGTGCGGCCTGATCGAAATCGAAAGTCCGTTCCGCAGGATCAAGCGTCTGGAAGACGATCACCTCATGCCGGCTCGCCGTGAGCAGTGCGAGCGCATTGGCGAGCGCCTCGATCGGCGCGAGCAAATCGCTGATGAGCACAATGAGGCTGCGTTTCCTCACCAGTTCTGCGATGCGTCGCAGCGGCGTCGCCACGTCGGTGCTGCTGCCGTGCGCAGGCTTTTCCAGTGCGAGCATCAGGTGTCGCAGATGGCCTGGGCGATTCCGCGCGGGCAAGTATTCGCGCACCTGCTCGTCGAATGTGAGCAGCCCCGTGGCGTCGCCCTGATGCGAGAGAAAATACGCGAGCGTCGCCGCGAGCGTGCGTGCGTAGTCGGCCTTCGTGTAGCCGCACGAACCGAACGCCATCGAGCGGCTGCCGTCCACGAGCAGGCTGCAGCGCAGGTTCGTCTCGTCCTCGAATTTCTTGATGAAGTAGCGATCCGTCCGCGCGACGAGCCGCCAGTCGAGATACCTCGGATCATCGCCCTCGGCATACGGACGATACTCGGTGAACTCGACCGAAAAGCCGTGATACGGACTGCGGTGGATGCCATGCCAGAAACCCTCGACCACTGTGCGCGCACGCAGCTCCAGATTGCGGATCGCCATGAGTGCCTTCGGATCGAGAAACGACGCTCCGCCCGCTTGGGGCGAGGCTGTCGAGGTCGGCGGCGCGGCAGGCATCGTCATCGCTATTTCACAGTCTCCAGCACGCGCTCGATCACCTTGCCGACGCTCACGCCCTCGGCCTCGGCGCGGTAATTCACTAGCACGCGGTGGCGCAGTACGGGCGCGGCGAGCGCGATGATGTCATCCTTCGTCACATGCGAGCGTCCGGCGAGCAGCGCACGCGCCTTGGCTCCGAGACTCAGGAATTGCGCGGCACGCGTGCCTGCGCCCCAACTCACCCAGTCGTTCACAAAGCCCGGCGTGTCCGCCTGCCGTGGACGCGTGCCCGCTGCGAGGCGCACGGCGAAGCGCACGAGGTCTTCCGCGATGGGCACTTTCCGCACGAGCGCGTGGAAGCGCAGCGCATCCTCGCCGGTGAAAAGCGCATTGATCGGCTCACCGCGTGCGGCAGTGGTGCGCTGCACCACGGCGACCTCGTCGTCCTCCGGCAGGTAATCAATCACCACGTTGAACATGAACCGGTCTAGCTGCGCCTCGGGCAGCGGATACGTGCCTTCCATCTCGATCGGATTCTGCGTCGCAAGCACGAAGAACGGCTCCGGCAGGGCATAGCGCCGGCCGCCCGCGGTCACCTGATGCTCCTGCATCGCCTCCAGTAGCGCGGCCTGCGTCTTAGGCGGCGTACGGTTGATTTCGTCCGCAAGCAGCATGTTTCCGAAGATCGGCCCCGGCATGAACACGAGTTCGCGGCCATCAGCGCCTTCCTTCAAAATCTCCACGCCCGTGATGTCCGTCGGCATGAGATCCGGCGTGAATTGGATGCGACGGAATTCGAGATGGAAAATCTGCGCGATGGATTTCACGAGCAGCGTCTTCGCAAGACCGGGCGCGCCGGTGATGAGGCAGTGCCCGCCGGCAAAAAGCGCGATGAGAATCTGTTCGATCACCTCGTGCTGGCCGACGATTGCTTTGCCGAGTTCCGTGAGGATTCGCGGGCGCGCCGCGGTGAGTTGCTCGAAGGTTGCGGCATCGTCGTGCGCGGAGTCACTGTGTGGTTGGTTGGTCATGGAGAAAATGTGGGGGCGGTCCGCTCAGTGCGTCATCGCCCAGAAGACAATGTTGATACCGAGCGGGAAGCCGCGCTTTTCCGAGAACTCGTGGAAGAAATAATCGCTTTCGCCCTCGCGCTCCCACGAGTCGCCGTTGTCGCAGTTGTGCGTGGCGATGACCATGATGCGGCCCCTGTCGTCGAACATCGCGCGCACGTGCATCTCGGTGCATTCCTCGATGCTGCCATCCTTCTGCGGATGCCGCTCCCACGTCACCCCGTCGTATTGGCTGCGCACGCCCTGCCGTTCGTTCGGCGTCTGGAGTTTGTTTTTTTCCACATTCAAATCGAAGACGCAGTGAAAAATCGGATGGTCCATCGGCAACTCGACGAACTCGCGATCCGGGAACACGCGCTTGATCTGCTCGGCGAAACCCTCCCACTGCCACTCGCCCCAGAAGTCGTCCGCCATGAAAAATCCGCCGTTGAGCAGATACTTCCGCATGATGGGAACCTCCTCCTCGCGCAGCATCAGCGCGCCCGGCTCGACCATGTAGATGAACGGGTAGTCGAACAGCGCCGGATCCGTGAGCCGCAACGTGCGCCCGTTCGGATCGGTGTGCATCGAGGTCATCTGCTGCAGGCGGAACGAGAGGTTCAGATCGCTGTCGGGGAAATCCGTGATCCAGCTTCCCGCAGTCGGCGAACCCTCGGGATCGCGGTCGCGGATGATGCGGCAAAAGGTGAAAGCGTCGCGCGAAAATCCCGGCGGATTCTTCCACACGGGCGTACCCGTGCTGTGCGAGGCGATCTCGCGCGCCGTCTTCACCGTACGCGCGTCCACCGCCTCGCCGCCCTCGGTGTAATAGATCGGCCCGTCCATGTTGCGACGGCGGCGCTGCGCGGAGGCGAGGCTCGCGAGCAACGCGAGCATCACGATGAACATGATGCCGCGCGTTCTCATTTCGGTGCAGCGGGCATCACGTCCGGTTCCTGTTTTGGCCTCGACGCTTTTGCGTCTAGTTCCAGCAAAAGCGCGTACGCCTCGCGGAAGCGCGGCGCCTCCTCCAGCGCGATCAGCACTTCGCGTTTAGCGGCGGAATCACCAGCTGAGTGGAGCGCACGCGCAAGGCGGAAATGGATCCCCGGCTGATCCGGTGGATTCAGCGCGAGCATCGTGCGGTATGCGCGGATTGCGCCAGGCTTGTCACCGGTGGCCTCGCGCGCCTCGGCGATGAGGCGGTACGGCGTGTGTGCAAGCGGATTCACGGCGGTGAAATGCGCCGCATTCGCGAGCACGGCGCGCCAGTCCTTGCGCGCCTCGGCGATTTCCATCAGGCGGGCGTACGCGTCCGGCGCGTCGCTGCAAAGCCCGGCCACCTTGCTCAGCATTGCTTCCTCCTCGGCGGTTTCGCCGAGTTTGCGGTGTGCAAGGGCCAGCATCGCGTATGCGCTGCCGGAATCGTGCTGATCCGGATAGAGCGCGATGACCTTCAGCAGCGACATCTTTGCGTCGATCCATTTTTCCGCCGTGAGCAACTGCTTCGCCTGCTCCATCAGCGCCGTGAAATTGTTGGGATTCTTCGCAATCCACTCTTTCAGCTCCGGCTCACCCGCGAGCGCGGCTGGCTCGGGCTTTGTCCAGTCGAGCTTCGGGCCGGTGCCGTTGGCAAGACTGCGCGCGTGCTCCGCAAATTCCGCGTCGAGCTTTTCAATCGGCGCAAACCGCGCTGCGAGCGCGTCATTGATCGCCACGCCGCGCGCGAGGTCCGCGAGCAGCGCGCGCACTTTTTCCAGGCCCCACCGCTGCACGAACCACTCGACCACGAGCGACGACTCATAGTACGCGAACTGCAGATGCACGGGCGTCTTCGGACTCAGGAACGCCGCGCTGAGCTTGCTCACGGGAGTGAGGTCGTCGCCGAGAATCATCGCGCGGTAGCGCGGAGTCATGTGTTCGCCCCAACTTCCGCGCTGCTGGCGCTCCTCAAAGACGCTGATGCCCTCGCTCAGCCAGCGCGGCATTTTGTTTTTCGTAAGCGTGAGTGTGACGACGTGCGTGAACTCGTGCCACAGCACCGCCTGCCAGTTCGACGGACTGCCGGGCCGCGATGCGGGGCTGTTTGCAGTGATGACGCGGCCAAAGCACACACCCAGATAACCTGCGCCGCCGGGCAATCCGAAGGTGCGAATCGCGAAATCCTTTTGATCGGGAAAAATCTCCACGACCGTCTTTTCGCCGAGCGGCATTCCGTATTTTTTCGTCAGCGTTGCGTGCGCACGCTCCAGCAGCGCGAGAACATCCGCGCCGTACACCTCCGCCTCGCGTGGCTCCATGCGGACTTGGAAATGCGTGCTCTTCAGCGTCTGAAAATGCGCGATGGTGTCGCGCAGTTCGGTAAGATTGAACGCAACCACATCGTAAGGGTCCGCCTTCTGGACTTCGTCCGCAAGTTGCCAGCCCTCGTCGTCGTTGCCAAGACGCAGGAGATCCTGCGCAAGCTGGATTTTTGCGGGCAGGAATTCCGGATCGAATTTCAGCGCCTCACGCTGGAGCGCCGCGCCCTCGGCGAAGCGGTACTTGTGCGAAAGCTTGCTGCCGATGAGATGCGGAACGCCGGGATTCGTCGGCCACAGTTTCAGCGCCTCGGCGCGCTCGGCTGCGACAGCCTTTGCATCCGATCGGAGATTTGCGAGCACGGCGCGCAGCGCGTGCGCCTCCGCGTTGCGCGGGTTCACGCGCAGCACTTCGGCAAGCTCCTTGTCCGCCTCGGGATAATTCTCCGAATCCATTGCGTGATCCGCGAGCAGCAGATGCGCGCCCGCGTGGCTCGGATTGAGTTCCAGCGTCTTCGCAATCTGCTCCTCCGTCGCCTCGCCGTCACTCGGCGCGAACGCGCGCGCCAACCCAAAGTGCGCCTCCGCGTTGTCGGGGAATTTCTTCACCGCCGCTGCGAAGCTCTTCGACGCCAGCGCGAAGTCATGCTTCGCCAGCGCGAGTTCGCCCGTCGCAAGATATGCCTCGGGAAATTCCGGGTTCGTCTTACTCACCGGATCGAAAAACAGCTCCGTCACACGCTTCGGATCGGCCCCAAGCAGGATTGCCGCCCTCCCCAGCGCCACGCGGTCCGGCGGCTCGCGGTAAGCCCAGTCGCGCTGACCGCCGAAGCGATCCATCTCCTCCTTTAAAATCTTCGCACGCTCCGTGTCGCCATTCGCGCGGCACACATCGAAGCCCGCAAGCCGCAGCCGCATCGCATACGGGAACCGCTCCAGCGCCGCCACGAGCACTTCCTTCGCCTCGGGGTATTGTCCCACTGCCATCAGCCCCTCGATGCGCAGCAGCGGCCAGTCCTCCATCCGCGGGTCTTCGGCCTCCGCATCCTTCGCCGCACTCACAGCCTTGGCGTATTTTCCTGAGAGCAACTGACTGCGCACTGCCTCCACATCCGCCGCCGGGGAAAAAACCACACCCCACGCGAAGCACACCATCAAGGCGAACGGCGACAGTCCACCGCCTGGACGGAGCAGCGGAGAAACTCGGGACAACATTGATGGGAGACTAAACGGTCCAATCCACTTTGCTCAAGCAGCGACCTTGTCCGGATCTACGATTGCCAGAACGGAATGCACTTTTCTCTTGCCCGAAATATTCTTCTGCGGATTGTCGCGGCCTCACTTTTCAGAACCGCTTTCAACAACGGGGAGTTAGCTCAGTTGGCAGAGCGCGTCATTCGCGATGATACTGAGGCATTTGCGCCTCATTTTAGCCCTCATGCTCCGAAGTGATCTCACCTCTGAAAATCGAAGAATTCGCATTCCGTCGCGAGGTGCCCAAGTGATCGCAAAATTGCTCATTTAGACCTCGTCGGGTTACCAAACGGGTTACCCAGAATCGCACCGGCTCGATGTTCAGTCATGTGAGAATCGACCGCATCAAAACATCGCCGGCGGACATCCTGCTATTCGTCGGCAAAACATGGCTTCAAAATCTGGACGTGCTGGTGCATCCACAAGAGCACTCGCAGAACAACGCAGGCCGATACGGGCAGGCTTCGGCATTGTGGCGCTGGCGATGCTGTGGGTGTTCTTCAATCTGCTTCCACATGCACAAGCAGGAGGAGTTGTCTCACCGGTGCTCCTCTTCATCCTGTTCAAAGTCGCAGCGAAGCACTTGGATTCAAAAATCGACACGAAGGTCGTCGAGGAGAAACGTGCGCTCCGTGGTGCGGTGGCTGAGGAGAAGATGGAGACGATTTTGGATCAGCTCGGTGACGAGCATTTGGTGCTTCACGATGTTCGCTGCGAGTTCGGCAACATCGACCACATCATTTTGAGCAAGCGGCACGGTGTCTTCCTCATCGAGACGAAGGCGCACGGCGGGAATGTGGCTGTTGTTGATTCGATGATCAGGGTGAACGGCAAGGCACCGGAGAAAAACTTCATCTCGCAGACGCGACGCAACACCTACTGGCTCGCCGAACAGTTGCAAACAATCACGGGCATCAACCCGTGGGTTTCATCGTTCATCGTGTTCACCAACGCATTCGCGGAGCAGAGCCCGCGCATCAAAGGCATTACCGTCACGAACAAGAAGTTTCTGCTTCAGAACATGCAGCGTGTGAAAAAGCCGCTGGCACCCGAGATTTGGAATGCCCAGCAAAAAATTGCCGATGCCCTCACGCCGAAAAGCGAAGTCTGAGCATCACCACAACGTCTACGTCATTCTTCTCGATGACGCTGTGGCAAAACATCCGTCGGTGCTGCGGCTGAATCCAAAACGTAATCCGTCAGCTACGAGATGATCAATGCTTCGTGGTTAATCACATCATCAGAGCATTTCGTGATCAGTTTCCAATTTCCGGAACCTGCAAATCCACCCTTATCTACACCCCGTTGAACGTTTACGGACAAGCCAGTTGCGTGGTCAGTTTCCACGTCATCGGATCCATGTCCATGCTCGCACAAAGCTCATCGACCTCCACAAAACGCAAAGTGAAGCCATCCTCCCCAACATCGCGCTACCCGCCACGCTGCCGAAGCTCCCGGTGCAGCTTTACCCGAAATACCCCGCCCGCTTCCACGACCGGATGCCCGTCGTGCTCGCCGACGCAGACGCGCCCGCATGGCTCGGCGACGAACCGCTTCCCGACGACCGCCTGCGCACCCTCTGCCGCGGCCTTCCCGCCGAGGCCCTGCTTCACGAAACGCTCCCGCCGAAGCTGAAAGTCACAAGGAAGTCCGTCACGAAGCCAAGCGAAGACGATCAGCCAACGCTGCTGTAGAAACACGCACACAAACGCCTGCTGGTGGTGACTTGGAATCCGCACACCGGGGCACGCCGCAACGTTCTTACGCGGGCGCGGGAAGCCCTTGTCAGGCTTCTTCGGCGGATCGGCGAAGCGTGAGGAGGACGATTTCCGCGGGGGCTTGCACTCGGACGGGGAACCAGTTGCCGACGCCGTTGGAAACGACGAGTGCGCTTCCGGGGCGCCTGTAAAGCCCGCTCCAGTAGCGAAAGAGCACCGGCCCGATGCCGAGGCGTTCGTTCAGCATGAGTTGTCCGCCGTGCGTATGGCCCGAGAGCGTGAGTGGAATGCCGTTGGCCGAGTCCCAGGCGTGGGGATGGCGTGCGAGCAGCAGCGGCCACGCGGATGGATCTCGCCGCGCAAGCAGTGCCGCGATTTCCCGGTGTGCTGCATCGTCCCCATGCGTCCACGGGATGCCGAGGAACTGCACCTTCCGGCCCCGAATTGTCGCGCCCGCGATGTCACCAAGCAGCAGCGGAATGCCACCGCGCGTCGCGTCGCGCCGAAACGTGCGGGCGTTTTCGATGAGATCGTGGTTGCCTTCGCAACCGACGATGGCGTGCCGGGCGCGAAGCGCGCGCACGATCTCGACGGCGGCGGGAAGGTCGCGCAGCGAATGATTGATGAAGTCACCGGTCAATGCGATCACGTCGGCGTCGAGGCGGTTGGTCTCCTCGACGATTCTCTCAAGCACGTGCCCGCGCGTGAAATGGCCCACGTGGAAATCGGACAGGTGCGCGATGGTCATGCCGTCGAGCGCCTCGGGAAGTTGAGCGAGGGGAACGTCGAGCCGACGGACGCGGAAGCCGTCAAGCTGCGCCTCACCGATTGCCGCCGCTCCAAACGACAGCAGCGGCGGGGTGAACGCTGCGGCGACGCCGATAAAATCGCGC
>Ga0209698_10004719_pt1 | contig 14864 bp, 10 predicted proteins | sample LitLauG_LLR_2012_FD_187203 | JGI IMG/M metagenome (GOLD analysis project Ga0209698, IMG submission 187203) | Freshwater sediment microbial communities from Pennsylvania, USA - Little Laurel Run_MetaG_LLR_2012 (SPAdes) (version 2) | ecosystem: Environmental > Aquatic > Freshwater > Creek >...
GCTGAATGCATCATCAGGCATGTGGTGGCGAGCAAGACCGCGGCACGGATTGTAAGGTCAACCTTCACTCGGCGTCTCCTTGTTCAACACGGACTTCCAGCTTTTTCAGGCCCAGGGCCGCGGCGATCTCGGCGGCGACTTCCTCTACCGAGCGTCCGCTCGTCTGAACCTTCAGCGAGGCCGTTCCGTAGACCCTGCGCCGCGTCTCGTACAGTTGGGAAAATTGTTCGAGGCTTTGCAGCAAGGGCCGCTGGACTCCGGCTTCACTGGCCTGTTTTGAGCAGCGCTGCCAGAGTTCTTCCAGCGGGGCGTCCAGAAAAACCGTCGGCATTCCGGAAGCTGACAGCAGGGCAGCATTGTTTTTCTGAACGAAAGCCCCGCCTCCAAGGGCTACGACTTTGAGCGCACCGCCCGCCAGTTCTTCCACTGCACCGAGCAGCGCGGCATGCTCGGCGCGCCGGAATTCGGTTTCACCGGATTCCCGAAAGATCTCGGGTACGGTCCGCCGCTCCCGCTGCTCAATCCGGTCGTCCAGGTCCTCAAAAGCCCAGTTCAAATGCTGGCCCAGCCAGCGGCCTACGCTGGTTTTGCCGGCACCCATGAATCCGACCAGAAACACGGCATTCCCCGCGAAGCGCGTCGCGCGCCGAACCCGAGACCGCACACGACGGCGCACTCTGGTGCCTGAGGTCTTCTTGCCAGATCGCTTCTTCAAACGGTCCGGATTTCTCTTGTTCGCTATTCTGCAGCGCGTTTTCTGAGGTGGATTTTACCACTGAAGCTACGCAACATTACCGTGGACGAGACTGCCGCGCGCCCCATGGTACCCCATAAGGCAACGCCCTCTTTGATGGGAAAATAGGTGTGCTGTTTGGGCTGAAGGTGAACGTCGTCATGTACTTCGCCTCGCACCGAACGCAGACTGACATCAGCCGACGTGGTGTCGGGAACGGCGGCATCGATATTGCCGCTGTGGCTGGTAAAACGATAATCTCCGTGATCGCCAAAATCTCCGGTATAGCTGATTCCGCCGCTGGTCGAGACGACCTGCACATGCGGACCGCTGACACCTTTCAGCGTAACGTTGCCGCTGAGTGAATCGATTTCTACGTGACCGTCTTGCACGTTGGTGAGCGTGACCGCGCCATTCAGCGTTTTCACATGCACATGGGCGCTGGATATATCGCGGACATCCACCGTGGCGCCCGCGCCCTCCAGGGACATATCACCGTGCAACTTCTCCGCCCGCAGCGTGCCCATGCTGGAGTGGAGGGTGATGCTGGCGTCGGCGGGAGCGAGAATTTCATAATCGACGCGGCCCGATTGAGCGTCGGATCCTGCCAGCAGATGCGATTCAATCTCCACTCGATTGCCAACGATTCCATTGTCGACTTCGACTTTGTCGGATGAGAGTATGGCGTTCACAACCACCACGTTGCCCGTGGACGGTCTCACCGAGACCGAGCCGTACGGGTTATTGACCGAGAGTCCGGCCTTCGGCCCGACATTGAAACGATATTCCTTGTGCGTCTCGGCCAGCAGCGTACCGGTCGAAATCACGAGAACTACGCTGACTGCCGCAAGCTGAAATGTGCGCCCGCTCATAAGATCCCCGAATTCCTTCATTTCTCTACTCCGACTCGAAGCACCGCTTCCGGCAAACTCGCGCCCCGCACTATTGCAGGGAGCGATCCAACGCCAACTCAAACAGCATCGCCTTTTCCTGATAAGCCTCCATCAGAGAGCGGCGCGCCTCTTCGTCGTTTGGATCTGCCGCAGCTGTGTTCTTCGCATCCTGAATATACTGGTTTACACGCCGAAGATTGTCAGCATACTGCTCCCGCTGCGCAGGGGATTGTTGCCCGACCTCCTGCAGCAAGTCGTCATCGTTCAGCCCGACCATCGCCGCATCGGAACCGGGTACCGCCCCCGTAGGATGGTTCGGCTGAAGAGCAATGTCGGGGCGGGTGTGCTGCCGTACATAAAACCCAACCGTGATCAGCAATAGAGCGGCAGCCGGAACCAGCCATCGCGACCATCCCCACTGGCTGCCAAGAGAAGGCAGAAGGGAAAGACTCCGGCGCTGGGGCCGAATCAAGCCCTCCTGCCGTAACGTGGCTTCGATGGACTTCCAGACGCGCGGGTCAGGTTCGTGAGCGGCGTGCAAGTCCCCCGCAGCGGACACGATCACCAGCAAGTCGGCGACGAGTTTTGCGCACCCGGGACAATTTCTGAGATGAGCCTGCTGGGCGGCACCGCTGCCGTTCTCGTTCTCGACCAGGCTCTCTTGCAACTCAACGCAAGTCATACTGCTCTCCCCAAGCCTCTGCTGCTGCCTCAGTGTAACGCCACTGCAAAAAGTCCTGCACCGGAATCAAGGGCCGCCGGTCTGCGCCAGCTTACCTGCTACTTACTTTGTTGCCTGTAGTGCCCATTCAGGATTTCTCTGCTTTTTCGTTTCGTTTCATCTTCAGCAGATCCCTTAGTTTCATGCGTGCTTTATGGAGCTGGGACTTGCTGTTCCCGATCGAGCAGCCTACGAGTTCGGCGATTTCATTATGTTCGTAACCTTCGACATCGTGAAGCACAAAAATCATCCGGTAGCCGGGAGGGAGGTCTTCCACTGCCTTCTGCAACTGCAGCCGGTCGATGGATCCGGCTAACGCGATATCTTCCGCCCCGAAATCCTTCTTCGGCGTATCTTCCTCGCCCGCCTGGGTAGTCTCTTCGAGCGAAACCACCGGCAGGCTCTTCTTTCTCAGGTGCATCAGCACAACGTTGACCGAAAGCCGATGCAGCCACGTCGAAAACGCCGATTCACCTCGAAACGTCCCAATCTTGCGGTAGAGCTGCAGGAACGCTTCCTGGGTCAGATCCTCCGCTTCGGCCGTATTCGAAGTCATGCGCAGACAGAGCGAATAAACACGGCGCTTATGCTTGTCGTAGAGGGCTTGGAACGCCTGTGCGTCCCCCTGTTTCGCCTTCTCGATGAGCTCGGCCTCAGCCGAATCGCTTGCCAGTCGCTGTTGTGGGTCGGTCAAGTCGCCTTTTCCGGCCGCACCCCGTGAGATGCGGCTAACTATCTTTGCGTTGTATGGGTTGCGAGCAGTCGCCGAGGAACTAAAGTAATTCATGGATTCCACTTTTGAAATCGATTCTACCGTTCTTCGGATTCTGCTCACCCCTTCCTGAATCGCGAAACCCCTTTGGGCTAGGCAGGTTAAACAGTTCTCCGCAGGAACTATTAAACCCTATCCCAAATTTAGAGTCGCGTTCTTCGAAAATTGGTAAATTCCAGATCTCTAAATGGTCACCTTCAGGCGGATTTTGCCGTGGTAATCGTTTCCAATCCGTGACCGTGCGGACCGGTCTCGCGGATGCGCAGGAGGATCGAAAGAGCCAGGCCGACAATGCCAAGGATCGAGAAAATCCAGAGTCCGAGAGCGTATCCGCCAGGATTGTCGAGCCCGGCGTGCGAGTAGTCGTTGGCTTTCCCGATCAACAGGTTCAGCAGGAAGAAGCCAATCTGTTGGATCAATGTCATTAAGGCATAAGCCGTACCCAGACGCGACTGGTCGACGATGTAAGCAACCGACGGCCACATCACAGCGGGAATCAACGAGAACGCGATCCCCATCATGGAAATGGGCACGTACAGCGAAACCGGGGAGTACGCGATCATCAGGTAGACCGGCATCAACAGCACAGAGCCGAACATCATGAACAACGCGCGTTTTCCGACCTTGTCTACCAGGAGGCCGAACAGCGGGGTGGCAATCATGGCCGCCAGCGGCAGCAGGCTGTTGAGCCGGCCGGCCTGTTCAAGAGAGAGTACTCGGACTGCCTCGGCAGCATGCGATCCGCCGTGCGCGGAAAGGATCTTATTGGTGAAGAGGTCGATCGCGAACGTGCGAAACGGGAAGATCGCGGAGTAGAACGTGAAGCACAGGCCGACAACCAGCCAGTAAGATATTTCGAAACGAAAAATTCCGCGGAGTTCCAGCTTATCGGTAGCGCCCGCCGCCGCCAAGGAGTATCGCTTCTCGGCTTGGCTCTCAAAGAACCAGTAGATGATGGAGCAAACGATGGCGAACAGTCCTGCTCCCACGGCGATCAGCAGAGGATTCTGCCAGCTGGGCTGCCCGCCCGGTCCATCGGGATAAAAAGCCCGATTTGCCCAAGTGGGGGAATTGTCGGCCGCCACCGAGGCCAGTCGGGCAATGGTGAGGTTGATGCCGAAGGCGAAACTGAGTTCTTTGCCTTTGAACCACTTGGCCAGCGCGGTCGTGACCGCGACGATCATCGATTCCGCGCCCAGCCCCAACACTGTGCGACCAGCGATCATTACGGTTGCATTCCCTCGTGAAGCTGTGATGGACGCTCCCAGGAAGCAGATCAGCGCGAACGCCAGGATGGCTTTCTTCGTCCCGATTTGATCGATGATGATTCCGCCAACGAGGAGGGTTGCCACCGCCGCCACGCTGTAGCTCGCATTCAGCCAGCCGAACTGAGTGGCCGAGAATCCGAGGTGGTCAATGAAGATCCTCTCCAGTGCGTTGATGCTGTCATAAATGTAGTAATTCCCGGCCATGGCCAGGCTGACGAAGACAAGAACAACCCAGCGGTAGATTCGGCTCGGCTCAGGACGAGTGGTGTCGTGCATTCGGGCCCCTTGCACCGCAATAACGAAACCAGAAGATTAGCAGAGATCAACGGCTAGCTCCTAGCTGCTGGCTGCTATCTCGGAGTGGAGTTCGTCGGGGAAATGACTTCAACTCCCCACATATCTTGCATAAAGACTGCGCGCGACGGCGGTGTCGGTCGTGCCTTTGATGATCGCGCGGCCATCAGGGAAGAGTGTCATCTCGTAGGGCTCATGCCAAAACTTTAAGACGAAGTCGTTGTGGCGTACTGTTCCGTGGGGTCGAAGGCGGCGGTCCATCTCGGCGAAGTCGATAGGACGCTGGCGTTCATGAATCTGCACGGAATTCCTGCCGCAGAGCGTGATGTGCGGGCGTCCCTCTCCGGCGAGATGGATGAAATTGTGTTCGCCGCAGGCACGGCAGCCAGCCCGAGGCTTCGCCGCCGAAATTTCGGCATGCTCATTGGTCCACACGTCGAACGACAGCAGAGTCCGGCGTATCGCCGGGCTGTCGGCGCCCGCGACCAGGAACTTCAAAGCCTCGGTTGCCGATACGGAGGCGATCAGATTGACTGCCGAATTGAGAATCCCGGAGGTTTCGCAGGTCTCAACCATCCCTCGAGGAGAATCCGGGAAGATACAGGCCAGACACGCAGTTTTGCCCGGTACTACGTTCAGCGTTACACCGTAGCTGCCTACGGCGGCAGAGTAGATCCAGGGCAGGGAACGATCGACAGCAAAATCGTTGATCAAATAGCGGGTCTCGAAGTTGTCGGTGCCATCGAGGATCAGGTCGGCGCCGTGCAGCAAGGCCTCAACGTTCGAGGGGACGAGATCCTCGACTTTTGGCTCGATGACGAGCGCAGAATTGAACGCCGCGATCTGGCGGGCGGCGGCGATCGCCTTGGGCAGCGACTCAGCGGCATCCGCTTCATCAAACAGCGACTGGCGTTGCAGATTGCTGGGCTCGACGTAATCGCGGTCGATGATGCGTAGTAACCCCACGCCCGCGCGCGCCAGCAGGCCGGCCAGAGCCGAGCCCGTTGCGCCGCATCCGATGATCGCCACCTTGGAGGCGGACAATTTGCGCTGGCCTTCTTCGCCGATGCCGTGGAACAGGGTTTGCCGGGAGTACCGTTCATCCAGTAATTTTCCGCCGCCGCGTTCGCTGCGCTCGGGTTGGGAATGCGTTTCCTGTGCCAAAGAGATCACCAGTTGGAGGCTGCAAAACCTTTATTATAAGTGGCTGGGTGGAGAGGAAGAATTGCAGCGGGCGGGCGCAGTTTGTCATCTGTCGATAACCCACACCACGAACGGACTGGGCGCGTGTATCGAAGTCAGAAACGCCTGATTCCAAGGATACCTTTGCCGAAACGGTACGCGAAATCCCTGACCGCGACGATCGCAATCTGGGCCGCGGTTTTGTCGCGGGCGGCAATTGCTGTTCCGGTATTGCCGTCAGACGCCGTTTCTATCCAATCTGCCTCGGTCCCGCAAGCGCCGCCCGCCTCAGGAAACGACTATCAGGGCAAAATGGTTCTGGAAGTCGAACTGCCGCGGGTTGCCGAGCGGGACCGCGATCATCTGCTCAATTTGCTGCCCCAGAAACTGGGAAACCCTCTGGACCGCGATCGAGTACGAGAGAGCATACGCGTTCTCTATGCTACCGGGCGTTTCGCCGACATTCAGGCTGAAGTTACGCCATCGGGAACAGGCGTCGTGCTGGCTTTCGTAACTTCCGCCAACTATTTCGTGGGTGCCATCGATGTCGAGGGAGCCCCGAACCGTCCGAACGCCAACCAGATCATCAACGCATCCAAGTTCTCGCTTGGGGAACGCTACACTCAGGACAAACTGGACCGCGGGTTGGAAAATATCCGCCAGCTGATGCAGGAAAACGGGTACTACAAGGCGCGTGTCACGGCCGAGAGCACTTCGAATCTCACGACCCAACAGGTCGATATTCTGTTCCATATCGACGAGGGGTCGGCGGCGCATGTGGGCGAAATAAAGGTGACAGGTACCTCCAGCCTTTCTTCGTTTGCGGTGCAGCGGACTGCTCACATGGATGCCGGTGACCGGGTCACGGCTGCGAAGATAACGGACTCGCTCCAGCGTCTGCGCAAGAAGTTCCAGAAACAGAATCACGCGCTAGCCCAGGTTTCCATCGCCGAACAGACGTACCGGCCTGAAAAGAACGCTCTGGACTTCACGTTCCAGATCGACCCCGGACCACTGGTTCTGATCTCAGCGCGCGGATATCACGTCAGCCGTGGAGTCCTGAAAAAGGAAATCCCGGTTTACGAAGAAAATGCAGTCGATGATGATCTTCTGAACGAAGGCAAGCGCAATCTGCTGGACTATCTCCAGTCGCGCGGTCACTTCGACGCAACCGTCGACATCAAGAAAGAAAGCGATTCCAAGACGCTGCGCATTATCTATGACATTGATGCCGGCCCCACTCACAAACTGGCCCTGATCGATATTTCGGGCAACAAGAATTTTCTCGACACTGCGAAACTCCGCTCTTATCTTCAGATTCAACCCGCCAGCCGCTTCCTCAATCATGGGAAATACAACGAAGCGCTCCTGAAGAGCGATGTCGCAACCCTCGAAAGTCTTTACAAAGCAAGCGGCTTCCGGTCTGTGAAGATCGACACAAAAGTCGATGACAACTACCAGGGCACGCCGAATAAACTGGCCGTCCATATTCACATCGAAGAAGGAGTGCGCACGCGGGTGGGAGAGGTGCACATTGCCGGCAATCAGAAGGTGAAGACCACCAGTCTGCCAGAGCTAAGTACCCAGCCGGGACAACCGTATTCTGAACAGGATCTCGCCAACGACCGCGAGCGGGTGCTGAGCTACTACTTCGACCACGGATTTCCAAACGCCAGTCTGGAGATTATTACCAACTCTTCGGCGACCGAACCGAACCGCGAAGATGTCACCTACACCATTCAGGAAGGCGATCTCTTCACCGTCGATCAAGTCATGGTCGCAGGGACAGAGCACACCCGCGATTTCGTCGTGCAGCGCGACCTGCAGGTTCGCTCCGGTGACCCCCTGAGCCAGCAGGACCTATTGAACACCCAGACACGGCTCTATGATCTCGGCATCTTCAGCCAGGTCGACACGGCCGTGCAAAATCCGGAGGGCAGCGATCCGTTGAAAAACGTCCTGGTGCAGGTTCGCGAAGCCAAGCGGTACACCTTCACCTACGGGTTGGGATTCGAATTTCAAACGGGCCAACCGAACGGAACCACCGCTCCCCAGGGTACAACCGGAGTCAGCCCGCGGGTGGAGTTTGACGTGACCCGGCTGAATCTCGCCGGCCGCGACCAGACTCTGACGTTTCAGTCGCACGTCGGACGCCTGCAACAGCGTGGGCTCATCAGCTATACGGTCCCGAAGTTATTGAACAGCGACAAATTCAAGCTGATCTACACGGTCTTCTACGACAACAGCCTTGACGTCGCCACCTTCACCTCGCAAAGACTCGAAGGAAAGATCGATTTGCGGCAACAGTTCGGAAACTCCGGTACCGAACCCGGAACCCGCCCAGGCCCGGATTCGATCATCTACCGCTTTGACTTCCGGGCAGTGAAGGCCAGCCATTTCGCGCAGGATTTCTCCCCCGGAGCGATTACCCTATTATCGCTGCCCGCGCGCGTTGGAGGCCCTGGTTTTACCTTTATCCACGACAAGCGCGATAACCCGCTGGAAAGCACCAAGGGCGACTACTTCACTTTGGACGCGTCGGTGGCGGCGAGCATCTTTGGATCACGGTCGGAAACGCCCGAATCCACCTTGCCTACCAATTTCGGCCGTGCTTTGGCCCAGTACTCAACGTATTACGCATTCGGGAAAGGCAAGCCTGAGAAGAGGTTCGTGTTCGCACGGTCGACGAGCATCGGTGTGCAGCAGCCCTTTGCAGGGACGCGGATTTTGCCTCCGGGATCGTGTCCCCTGAATTCCGCAGGAGAACCGACCTGCACCTTCGCCACGATTCCTCTGCCGGAGCAATTCTTCGCCGGGGGTGGCAACTCGCATCGTGGATTTGGGTTAAATCAGGCAGGACCTCGCGATCCCTCGTCAGGGTTTCCGGTCGGCGGCACCGCACTGTTCGTGAACAATCTCGAACTCCGGTTTCCTCCGGTTGCGCTGCCTTACCTGGGAGAAGGATTTGGCTTTGCCATTTTTCACGATATGGGGAACGTCTGGACCGCGCCGCACGATCTGCTGAAGGGCCTGATGCGCTGGCACCAGCCGGATACTCAGCCGTGCCTGGCAAGCGGCAAACCGGGGTCTCCAGAGTGTACCGTCTTCAGTAACACCGGGTATGATTACACGGCACATGCAGTTGGCCTTGGCTTACGATATAAAACACCTTTAGGACCTTTGCGGTTCGATTTTGGATATGATCTGAATCCGACCCGGTACTTCCAGGAAGTCACTACCACGGATCCGATCACGAAGCTGCAAATCACGACTTTTACAAGACAAGCGTTGCGTCGTTTTAACGTTTACTTCAGCATAGGTCAGCCTTTCTGATGATGAGAGCCTTTGTCCAAGTCGGGTCGCGCGCGCTCGCTCTGGCGCTGGTGCTCGGTGCCCTGGTCCGAACTGCCGGTGCCGGCGACGTGATCGATCGCATAGTGGCCACAGTCAACGGTCACATTATTCTGCAAAGCGATTGGAACGACTCTCTTCGGTATGAAGCCCTGCTGAGCGCGCGTGCTCTCAATGAGTTCACCGACGACGATCGCCGTGCAGTGCTGGATCGCCTCATCGATCAGGAACTGCTCGGCGAGCAGATGAAATCGGCTATGTTTCGGCGGGCGTCAGAGGAGGAAGCGTCGGCTCAAGTCGCCGAGGCACGCAAGCTCTATCCGAATGCCGCGAATGCCGAGGGCTGGGAATCGGTTCTCGCGCGATTTGGGCTCACCGAGAAGGCCTTGATCGCTCACGTGCAGGAGCAGATCGACCTGATGCGTCTGGTGGACGCTCACTTGCGTCCGACGGTCCAGATCGATTCCAAGACCATCGAAGCCTACTACCGCGAAAAGTTTGTTCCGCAATTGAAACAGTCCGGAGTCGAAGATGTTCCGCTCGCCGAAGTTTCCGGAAAGATCCGGGAATTGCTCACCCAGGAGAAAGTCAGTGAACTGATGGTCGCCTGGCTTCAGTCCTTACGGTCGGAGAGCAAAGTCAGCCTTCCTGGCGCAGTCGACTCATCGGAGGGAGTGCAAACGCGGTGACCCAGCCTGCCGCCAGACCTCGGCGCTGGTGGAAATTTATCCTGATCGCCGCCGGAGTGCTCGTCCTCGCCGTCCTGGCAGGACTCTGGTATACGACTACGGATTCCTTTCAAAGCTACGTTCACCGCCGGATGGTGCAGGAAATCGAGCGCATCACCGGCGGCCGGGCTGAGATTGGCAAGTTCCACGTCGTCCCATTTCATCTGCAGGTGGACATCCGAAACATTACCGTGCACGGCAAGGAGGGCCCCGATGAGGTTCCGCTGCTTCATGCCGACAGCGTGGTCGGACAGGTCAAGGTCATCTCGTTTCTGCGCACGGAGTTTGGATTTCAGTCCCTCGTGCTCGAGCACCCCGTCGTGCACATCGATATCGGACCGGACGGGGCGACCACCAACATCCCGGCTCTTGGTGAACTACCCGCCAACTCGGGGACATCTCCGATTGAAAAGCTGTTTGCCTTGTCCATTGATCGTCTCGCTGTTCATAACGGCGAACTGATCTGGGCCGATAACAAAATCCCATTGAATTTCGACGTGCAGGGCACCAACGTGCGGATGGATTACTCATTCCTGCGGGGACGGTATGAAAGCCATCTTGCACTGGGCAAGGTCGATAGCGGCATTCAGGGTTTGCGCCCTTTCTCCTGGATGACCAGCATCGATTTCAGCCTGGCTCCTACATTTGCGGACATCAAGTCGCTGAAGTGGAACTCAGGCCGGTCCTCCCTCGAGGCAAGCGGCCGGATCAGCGACTTCCGCCATCCGAGAATCGATGGCAGTTACGACGCCAAGGTCAATCTTGGGGAGTTGAGCGCGGTATTCCGGCGCGGCGATTTGCGCGAAGGCGCAGCCGAGTTCAAGGGTACGGGTCGCTGGTCCGCGACCGACTTCACTTCCTCCGGGGAAATGTCGCTCCGCGACCTGGACTGGCACAACGAGCAGATTGGCTTGAAGAAAGCCAGCGCCTCCGCCGATTACTCGGTCAGCGACGATCAGATCAAAATCTCCAAGCTCCAAGGCAAACTGCTCGGCGGCAACTTCACAGGCGAAGCGCAAGTCGACAACTGGCTCCACAGCATTCTTCCGGAAAAAAACAAGCGTGCCGATCTTCCCGTAATCGGCGTTCTGAAGCCTGCTCCGAAGAAAGGGGAGAAGGCGAAAACCCCAGGCGTCCAGAGCGGAACCGTGCGTCTGCGTTTTCGGGATGTCTCGATCGGAGACTTAACCGCAGCCATGGATACGCCTGCTCATCCCCTCGATGGTTTTCATCCTGCGGGTGCAGCCAGCGGAAGTCTGGATGCGGGGTGGAAGGGCACTCCGGATAACGCCGATGTCACTTTCAGTTTCGATGTGACTCCACCAGCGCAACCTGCGCCGCGCGACTTGCCTCTCACTGCGCGGCTGCAAGGGAAATACCACGGAGTGAACGATTCCCTGGAACTGGCGCAACTTACTCTCTCGACTCCGCATTCGAAGATTGTGGGCACTGGAACGCTCGCGGCATCTTCCAAGATGCACATCTCCCTCTCGACTTCCAATCTGGAAGAATGGCGGCCGCTGGTGAAGGTCCTGGGAGGACCAACAGAGCTGCCCTTTCGCGTGGATGGAAGCGCTACCTTCAGCGGTGCGGCGGGAGGCAGTTTCTCGTCGCCAACAATCGCGGGCACGCTGGTGGCAGAAGATTTTGAGTTCACCGTTCCCGCGACTCCGCGCACCCCGGCGAAGCCTGTACATTGGGATTCGCTGGCGGCCAGCGTCCAGTTTTCCTCGCGCGAACTCGCGATTCATGGGGGCATCCTGAGGCGCGGCGACACGCATGCGGATTTCGAATTTAACGCCTCCCTGCAGAAGGGGAAGCTCGAGGAGAACGGCCCGTATACCGCGCGTGTGAATCTTCACAATGTGGATGTCGCCTCGACCGCCGCGCTCGCCGATCTGGACTATCCCCTCACCGGAACGGCGGATGTGAGTCTTCAACTCAACGGCACGCGCGCTCATCCCCACGGCCAGGGCCATATCCGTGCCATCAAGGCATCCGCGTATGGCGAGGAGATCGAAAAATTCGACGCTGATTTGCAAATCGGCGATGCGGGAGCCACGCTGAGCAATATCCGGCTCTTCCACCAGGACGGCGAAATCACCGGCACCGCGACTTTCTTGGCGGCGGGAAACGGATTCCGCCTCGACCTGACCGGCAAGAACTTCGATCTCTCCCGAGTGCGTCAGATACATCTCGACGAGTTACCCATCGAAGGACACGCCGATTTCACCTTACAGTCTTCAGGCACCTGGGATCAGCCGGCGATCAACGCCGATGTTCACGTCCGTGATCTCACCTTGGACCATGAATTGACCGGTGACCTTTTCCTCCAGGCCGCGACGAAAGGCCGCGACCTCATGGTCAGTGGGCATTCTCAGTTCCCGAAAGGAACTCTATCCCTAGAAGGAAAAGTGGGAATGCAAGGGGACTATCCCGCCAATGTCACAGCGCGCGTGGATCATCTCGACCTTGATGCCCTGTGGCGCGCCTACCTGGGCCATCAACTCACCGGGCACTCTTCCGTCGCCGGCGCGGTTACTATGCAGGGCCCGCTGCGCTATCCGCAGCAATGGCGGCTCGATGGGACCGCGACCGACCTGAACGTAGACGTCGAATACGCGAAACTGCACAATCAGGGGCCTGCCAGTTTCACTTTTGCCGGACGTATTCTCCAGATTCCGGATACGCACCTGGTCGGAGAGGGAACTGATGTCACCGGACACGGCGCGATCTACTATGCCGATAACCAACGTCTCGACATGGCCGCCGACGGGCTGGTTGACCTCCGCCTGCTGAACGGTATTGATCCCGACTTGACCGCTACCGGTCAGGCCACCATCCACATGTCTCTGACGGGAACGGTCAAGGACCCTCTGCCGCAGGGCACCGTTCAGATCAAGGATGGCACAGCCAATTATGCCGGCATACCCAGCGGCGTGAGTGAGATGAACGGGGCGCTTGTGTTTACCCGGGATCGCATCTCCATCGATCAACTCACGGCCCGGGCCGGCGGTGGCACGATTGAATTGAAGGGCGAAGCTACCAATTACAACCGGCAGCTGCAGTTCAATCTAACCGCGATCGGGAAAGAAGTGAGACTGCGTTATCCGCCGGGCGTCAGTTCCACGGCTACGGCAGAATTGCACTGGACGGGAACCAGATCGGCCTCCCTGGTTTCCGGTGATGTCATGGTGACGAAACTGGCCGTGACGCCAGGATTCGATTTCAGCTCGTACCTCGAGCGAAGCCGCCAGTCGGCTTCGATCACCGCTGCGAACTCTCCTCTCTACAACGTGAAGCTGGACATCGCCGTCCGCACCGCGCCCGAGTTACAGATGAAGACGGCGGTAGCGAGACTCTCGGGCGATGCCGATTTGCGCTTGCGGGGATCGCTGGCTCGCCCCAGTGTGCTGGGCCGGGCCGACATCCTCGAAGGCGATGCCACCTTCAATGGCATCAAGTTTCGCTTGGAACGCGGCGATATCACATTCGCCAACCCGGTTGCCATTGAACCGCAGGTGAATTTGCAGGCCACAACTCACGTCCGCAACTATGATCTGGATGTTACGGTCACTGGAACTCCGGACCGGCTGAACGTGAATTACCGTTCCGAGCCGCCCCTGCCGAAATCAGACATTATCGCGCTGTTGGCGCTGGGCCGCACCAGCGAAGAATCCGAGCAGTTGCAGCAGCAATCCGGACAGACGCTGTTCAACGACGAAGCGACGAACCTGATCATCAATCAGGCGATCAATTCCACCGTCGGAAGCCGGATGCAGAAGCTTTTCGGAGTCAGCCGTATCAAGATTGATCCACAGGGTCTAACCACGGAAACGAACCCTGCCGCGCGGGGGCCGCAGATTACCATCGAGCAGGAGTTTGCCAACAACCTTTCACTCAGCTATAGCACGAACGTATCCCAGAGCTCGCAGCAGATTATCCAGGGCGAGTACTATATCAACCGCAACATCTCGGTGCTGGGTACCCGCGATCAGAGCGGGGTTGTGAGCTTTGATGTGCGCGTTCGCCGCCGGAAGAAATAGAATACTCATAGTCGCCTCTGGAACCTGCATGACCTCCCCGGGTAGTACCGCCTTGGATTCGATTCTTCGGCAGCAGATGGTGAACTCGCAGTTGCGTTCCCGCGGCATCAGCGACGAGCGCGTGCTGGCGGCCATGTCTCGCGTCCCCCGCCACGAATTTGCTCCTGCGCAATACCGGGACCAAGCTTACGAAGACCATCCGCTCCCGATTGGAGAAGGGCAGACCCTCTCTCAGCCTTACATCGTTGCGCTGATGCTAGAAGCCCTCGATCTTTCCCCCGACAACAAAGTGCTGGAGGTAGGGACCGGCTCGGGGTATGTGACTGCTTTGCTCGCGGAGATAACTGCCGACGTCCTGTCGATCGAACGGCATGCCTCTTTGGCGAACTCGGCACGCGCCCTGCTCTCTGCCATGGGCTACAGGAACGTGCGAGTTGTCGATGGCGACGGCACACGCGGATTTCCGGAAGCTGCGCCCTATCATGCTATCGTCGTCTCTGCTGCAGCCCCGGAGATCCCGCCTGTGTTGATCACACAACTTGCTGAGGGAGGGCGGATGATCATCCCGGTGGGCTCAGATGATTCGCAGCAGTTGCAGTTGATCCGCATGGAGTACGGGCAGCCCACTCTGCAATGTCGCGAGCTCTGCCGTTTCGTTCCTTTAATCAGCGGTTTAGAGACCTGAGACGCAATCCAAAGAACCTCAACGCGTGTTTTACAATCGATTCGTGCCCGTTCTTCACGATTTGCGCATCACTCTGGAGATGATCAAGTGGGAGCACTCCATCTTCGCGCTCCCGTTTGCTCTCTGTGGCGCGATGCTGGCGGCTGGCGGAGTTCCCACGGTTCACCAGGTATTGTGGATCGTAGTCGCCA
>Ga0209698_10004720_pt1 | contig 14860 bp, 14 predicted proteins | sample LitLauG_LLR_2012_FD_187203 | JGI IMG/M metagenome (GOLD analysis project Ga0209698, IMG submission 187203) | Freshwater sediment microbial communities from Pennsylvania, USA - Little Laurel Run_MetaG_LLR_2012 (SPAdes) (version 2) | ecosystem: Environmental > Aquatic > Freshwater > Creek >...
TCACCCACAGGTAATGCGAGGCGTACAGTGCGCCCATGAACTGTCCTGCAATGCCCCCCGGCGGAGGAAGGGGAATGAAGTTCAGAAAGCCGTTCAGGCCGAAAACAAAAAAGATCACGCCCGCCAGATATCGGGCGATTGCGGAAGCGCTTTTCATAACCGGGTTCTCCTTTTGGATCGGCAGCCATTCCATGGCGTCAATCATATTGATGTCAATATAGTTGATGATGTATACTTCTGAGGGATTCAGGTTTTTTATGACGCGAGGCTTTCAAGGCACGGACCACGTCTGGCTGGTAATGATGAAGGCGATGCGCGCCCTGACGAGGTACGCAGCCGCCGGTATTGAAGAGACCCGGCTCGGTCTCTCGGATTTCGCCGTCCTGGAAGTCCTGCTGCACAAGGGGCCTTTGCCAGTCAATACGATAGGCCCGATCGTCGATCTGACCCCAGGCTCGATCAGTACCGCCGTGGACCGTCTCGTCGAGAAGGGTCTGGTCAGCCGGGTCGAGAGCGCCGAAGACCGGCGCGTGCGGATCGTGGCCCTTACCCCGTGCGGCAAAGACCTCATTGCTGGAGCCTTTCGGAAGCATTCCCTACAGATGAAGAGAGTGTTCTCTGAACTGAGCCCGGAGGAGCTTCGTGGCATCGAATCGGCACTTAAGAGAGTCGGCAAGCGCGCTGCCGCGCTGATGGAGGAGAGTTGAGCGGCTGCATGGGAGTTGTCATTCCCCATTCCCCCGTGGCGTCGGATACATTAGCGCAAGCGGCACACGGTCCAAAGAGGAGAAACAACAGCTATGTCCCACAGCATATCGACCTTGCTGACCCGCAATCTTCACGACGTCTTCGGTGAGAACGACCCGGCGCGTCGGCGCGCGGCAATTGACGAAATCTTCACCGAAGATTGCGTGTTCTACGATCCCAAGGGAGGCATCTACCGAGGCCGCGACGAGATCGATCGAATCGCGGGTGCGGTCAAGGCTACTCACCCTGACTTTCGATATCAGCCAGTTGCCGAGCCGGAGGAAGTGGGCAATGGCGGGCGGGTCCAATGGGTATCGGGCCGCCCTGGTGAGGCGCCAGCATACGCTGGCACTGATTTCACCATTGCCCGGGACGGCCGGATCGCCGCCGTCTATCTTTTTTCGACAAGCTGTAATTCACCGAGCATCGCGACGCTGACTATGGATGCGAACTTCATCCTGATCGCGACGCCTGACAAGCACCCGTGTATGCAAAAGCGGCAGGCTGAACCTATCCGGAAAAGACTCCGTTGCACCTTACGGCCACGGCGAAAAGTCGCGGCAGGTTTACTGTCGGTTTTCAGTGCGACCTGCAAAGTTTTTGGGAATTCCGGGTTCGTAGTGGGTCAATACCGCCGGTCGGCGGGATGCGACAATGCCGGGGATGCAGGATCAGGAACTCTATCGACGTATTCTCGGATTCGAGGCTCCCTGGTTTGTGGATTCAGTGGATTTGAAACTGGAAGCCGGTAAGATTCATGTTTACCTCCGACACCATGAGATGATCGACTGGCCATGCCCGCAATGCGGTGCAGCCTGCAAGCTGTACGATGATCAGCCGGAGCGCCGCTGGCGACATCTGGACACCTGCCAATATCAGACGATCCTACATGCCGAGCCGCCACGCAGCGAATGCCGTGACCACGGAGTGAAGGTGATCAAGATCCCATGGGCGGAGCCGTCGAGTCGGTTCACGGCCCGATTGGAAGCGTTGGCAATCGAATGGTTGAAGGCAGCCAGCCAGAAAGCCGTGGTGGGGTTGTTGAAACTGAGTTGGGACGAGATCCACGGGATCATGGGGCGGGCGGTCCAGCGTGGGTTGGGACGGCGCCAAGCCGTGGCGATGGACATGTGGGACCCGTACATCGAATCCGTGCGGGAGCACCTGCCGGAAGCGGACGGCAAGATCGTATTCGACAAGTTCCATGTGGCCAAACATCTGGGCGATGCCGTGGACAAGGTGCGGCGGAAGGAAAGCAAAACGCTGAAGGCTGCTGGAGATGACCGTCTGGCCGGAACCCGCTATGACTGGCTGAGGCATCCGGCATCGATGGAGGCGAAGGACCGCAGGGAGTTTGCCGAACTCAGGAACAGTGAGCTGAAAACCGCGCGGGCCTGGGCGTTGAAAGAGACTGCGATGGCGTTATACGACTACATCTATGAACGACCAGCGAGAAAGCATTTCCGCTGGTGGCATGGCTGGGCGGTACGGAGTCGGCTCCAACCGATGACTGAAGCAGCACGGATGCTCAAGCGCCGGTTCGAAAATATCATCACGTACCTGCGGCACCGCATCACTAATGCCAGCAGCGAATCGATCAACGCCAAAATCCAGTGAGTGAAGTAAACGGCACGAGGCTTCCGCAACAGGCAGAGCTTTGTTCACGCCATCTACTTCCATTGCGGTGGTCTCGACCTGGCCCCTGAAGCCACTAAATAGCCTGAAGCGTCAAGTTTTTGCGCTGTATCTTATTAAGTAGATGAGGAGGATTGATAGTCACTGCTAGAATCTAGATTCTCACTCTGGCTAATTTGGTATTGTCAGCAAGTGGTTCATTTTGCTATGCTTATGAAGCTGCTTGAGCGGGAGTAATTCAGTTGTCAGAGTGCCAGCTTCCCAGGCTGGCTCCATTTCGTTTCCCGGGATTTGGGCATGCCCTCGCATGGGCTCTGGTCCTCAGTTCCCAAAACCAGTGTTAGCAGCGGCTTTACTCCAGGTGCTGGCCCACCATCGCACCCGCTGGCGAAGGACCTGTCATGGCACATACGATGCATACAAGTCCCGCACGGCTTCGCTGCAATCGGCAGTAACTACACGGTCGGTCGATTCGCCAGCCCTGACCGGCGAATCAGCGGCCACTTCCGAGCGCCTAGCAGCCCCGTCCAATCCGGCGTTCGTAGACTGACTGGTGGTCAGGCCGCAAGTCTGCTTACACCGGGGAGGACCGGATTCTGACCAAACGCAATGTGTGCTGGATGTGTGCCGACCGAATTCGGTGCGGTGGAGGCACACGCACGCTCGGCGACTCCCTTTGAAGACTGCATCTAACCGGTATCTATGCAGAGGCGGAGCCGAATTCGATGCTGTGGCCGCCAGTTAAATGGGGCTCGCGTCGGAACCGTCGGGGCGAGCCCTTTCGCGGGATCGTAGGCGGCCCGGGTTAGGATCCGCTTCGAATTCGCAGTGGGCAGTCCGTTCTGCCGGGCCTGGATCGGACAAAAACATGTTCACTAGCTCCACAACGCCTCGAAACTTTCCGGTACCGCCGACGCAGTCGGCATGTGTGTTTTTCACTCAGGAGGCGGTGGTCTACGAATAACAGCCTCAATCTGGCTACTTGCGAACTTCTTGGGGGCATACCGGCCTCACTTGAAAATATGAGTAGCCATTGGCCAAGCGAAGCCCTTATGGGATTGATTATGGAGATTTGGTTTTCGCAGCCACGGTGCACAAGGGTAGGAAGCAGTCGGATCGGGGTGATTTTGAAAAAGCGACGTTCGGGAAAACCTTTCATCAACCTTTCATCAACGGCCGCCTTTGTTCGCCACGCATTCGCCTCAAACGAGGCCATGCCAGGCATGAAAATCAAAAAGATAGGAGGACGTTGCATGCCTATGAACCAGAAGGTCGGCAGTTCGAATCTGTCCGGGCGCACCATCTAATCAGCCACTTACCAACCGCGGTCTTTGAGGAACTGTGTACCGTGAGCGCAAATGTGGGTGGGCAGTTGGTGGGTCGACGTTCTGTCCGTTAGCCAGACGCCTCGCCCAGTAGCCTCTCGCAAGGGTCTGATGGTATATTCTTCCTGCGTGGAAGAGGCTCCCATACTCGCCTCAAGCAAAGTCACCATCCTCCTGCGCGCCTGGAGCGCCGGTGATCAATCCGCGCTTGACCAGCTATTTCCGGTGGTGCATGCTGAGCTCAAGCGAATAGCCAGGCGCTACATGATTCGCGAGCGCAAGGAGCACACCCTCCAGCCCACGGCGCTCGTCAATGAGGCGTATCTGCGCTTGGTCGATGTGCGCGGCGTGGAATGGCAGGACCGGGCTCACTTCTTCGCTCTGTCGGCACAGATGATGCGCCGGATTCTCGTGAATTATGCTCTCGCCCGAGCCTCTGGCAAACGTCACGGCCAAGGGCGGCAGGTCTCCCTTGATGAAGCAATGGCTGTCTCTCTCGACTGCGGCTCCGAGTTGGTTCAGCTGGATCAGGCTCTGGACGCATTGGCAAAGCTCGATCCCCGGAAGGCGCGGATGATCGAATTGCGCTTCTTCGCCGGCCTGAGCGTTGAAGAAACCGCTGTCGTTCTCAAGGTTTCACCGCAAACTGTCCTCCGGGACTGGAAACTATCCAAATCGTGGCTGGCGCGGGAGATGAGCGGCGCCGTCAGGGATTGACGGCGCACCGCACGTTTTTTTTTCAAAGCCGTTAGAGTCTTGAACCGGAATTCCTGCTTCTTCAATTGAGGGCGCCAAAGGCGGCGCACCCGTCAATCCTGAAGGAGGTTTCCATGTTTCAGATCCGCGGCGTATCCATACTGTTCACGATCGGCCTGCTACCGGCGCATGCGCAGTCCGCGTACTCGCAGCTAAACAGTGACGAACAGCAACTCGTCGAGCTGGACCGGCAATGGTGTGATGCGGAAGTAAAACACGACGAAGCCGTTCTCAATCGCATCCTGGACGACCGCTTTCTCGTGGTGTCGGCAAGTGGACAAGTGACCAAGGGCAAGGCTGCGTTCATCCAGATGGTCCGCAAATTCACCTTCACGTCGTATACCGTTCTTCATGACCACATTCAGATCCACGGCGATACGGCGATCGTTGTGGCTCAACTTACGACTCGCACCCAGGACGGAATCGACAGCGCGCCAGTGCGCTGTACGGTGACCTACGTCAGGCAACAGGGACGATGGCGGGCAATCGCCGAGACGTTCGGACGAATGTCGTCTACTCAGTAATCCAAATCAACTAGAACCATAGGAGAATCAATATGAAACACTTCACGATAGCCACGCTGGCACTGACGGCTCTCACCGTCATGCTGGCAGGATGCAACCAAAGCGCGACCGCGGTTACCGATACTCGCGAAGCCGACACACGGGAGATCCGCGCGCTCGAAAACGATTGGCTCAAGGGGGCGACCGAAAGGAACGCGGATAAAGTTCTGGCTTATTATGCGGACGATGCGGTGCTGTTGTGGCCGGATGCGTCCACCGTTTCAGGGAAGGCGGCCATCGCCGCGGTCATCAAGGACATGCTTCAGGACCCGAATCTGGCATACAGTATCAACCTTGCCGAAGAGAGCATGGAGATCGCGAAATCAGGCGATTTGGCCTATACCCGCGGCTTCGGGACCATTACTATGACCGATCCGAAATCCAAGAAAGCGGTCGCCGCGAAGGGTAAATACGTGATGATCTTCAAGAAGCAGAGCGACGGCCACTGGAAGGGCATCATCGACACCTACAATCTGGACGCCGCAGCGAAATAGTCTACTGCAGCTTCGCGAGGTCTCCGCGGGCTTGAAGCAATACAGGTATCTCGCGGTCGGCATCTTTCCACAACGCGAGGAAGGTCCCATATTCGGATCGGGCCTTCCTCGCGTCGTTTTGTACAGCGTAGACACGGGCCAGTTGCAGATGAGTCAAGGCCGTGAGCGGGCAGTTCCAAGTCATTATTTTGAGAAGCTTCTGGAACTCGTCCGCCGCTTGTTGCGCCTGGCCGGTCTTCAAGTAGGCCTGACCGCGAACGTACACGGGAAACAGGGGCGGTACGGTGTTGAGGAAGGCGGGTGGGTCGCCCAACTCGTATCCCACGGTTGGCTCCAGCGCGGCGAGAGCGCCGGCGCCATCGCCTTGGCCCAGCAGCAGAAGGGCACGAACCGTGGGCAGCACGTAATGTTGCATCATCGTGTCGGAGGGGAAACCGGAATCCAGATCATCCGCCAGTTTCCGCGCCCTCGCCAGATCGGCTCCTTGCGCGAGGGCCAGGGCGGCCAGCACTCGCACGTCCCGTCCGGGCATCAGGGCGAGTGCCGCCGCGGCTTGCTGCCGCGCCTTGGCCATATTTTCCACCTCAGCATGGTGCAGCGCCGCATACGCGAGCCACAAGGCCGCCGTCTCCCTTGCATCGTACTTGCGGGCAGACTCCACGGCGCGGCGCGAAGATTCATCCGCCTTGGCCAACTGTCCATGGAACGCTTCGGTGTCGGACTGCATACTCAATAAAATGTCTTCCATTCCCGGCTTACCCATGGAGATGTCAAAGTGCCGCCGCATCATCGCCTGGTCGGATTCCATGAACCCGACGAGGTACATGAGCGAATCGGGGTACAAGTTTTCCAATTTGCGCGCTCGGGTCTGCTCATACACCGCCTTGGCTTTGTCCAACTGGTGCGTGCAAAGATATCCGGCCATCACGGCGGAAATGAAGTAACCGTTATCCGGGTTCAGGCGGAGCGACTCGCGGACCGGGTCCATGCCTTTCTCCCACTGGCCCTGAATGAAATAGCCCATGGAGAGATTCCCCCAGCCATCCGCATCGTTGGGGTAATCCCTCACGTAGCGACTAAAGACTTGAATCGCCTTGTCGAGTTCGCCGGTGGCGTCCAGATAGTACATGCCCTCGATATAGGAACGCTCCCGCTCGCTGACGCGACTGCGCAGGGCGAAGGCTCGTCTATAAGCTTCGATGGATAAGCTCATTTCGCCCAGGTCGAAATAACTCGAGCCCAGTGAAACGTAGGCGCGCGCAAAATTCGGATCCAGTTCCACGGCGCGCAGGAGATAGGGGAGCGCGTCACGGTCGCCTTGCTCGCGCGCGACGCGATTCCCTTGCGTGAACGCCTGAAGCGCCGCGAGCGACGAGGTGGTGGCCTCGTCGAGCGGCTTATCATATCGCTTCACGGATGCTAGCGATTCGCCAAGTTTGGCTCGCAAATCGTTCGCCGCGCCGTTCAGAGCCTGAATCACTCGCTCACGGTCCGCGGCCTCGGCCTCGCTGCTGGCCAGGGAATCTCCGGTTTGACACGTCAGTGCCTTGAGCCCGATTATGTAGTGGCTGCCTATCGACGCGATCGAACCTTCAAGGACAGCTTTCGAACCGGTTCGCTGGCAGACTTCCCGCGCTGTGTCTCCGGTAATGCGTTCGCCCGATTTCCGGTCCATCAGTCTTAGCGTTGCGCCAACCCTGTCCTCCGACAGGACATTTATGAATGGCGACTGTTCGAGCTGAATAGAGAGGGCCTGTTTCAGGGTGTCGTCGAAGATCGATTCTCCGGTCCGGTTGGAGAAGTCGGTGAGAACGATCGTGTCCCGTCCGTTCAATGTGGTTGACGATCGTGATCGATAGTAAACTCCGCCGCCGATCAAGACCGCGGCGAGCATGGCGGCTCCAGCGAGGGCCATCGGCCGCCGCAGTCGCGGGGACATCTTTGGTTTCGCCGCCCTGGCGACTTCAAGATCGGCCCGAACCTCGGAAGCGTGCTGATATCGGGAGTCGCGATTCTTCTCGAGCGCCCGGCGGATAACCTCTTCAAGTCTCGGCGAAACCTGGGGACTCAACCGCGACGGCGGCGCCGGGACGCGCTTCAGGATCGCCTCCATAATCAATCCCACGCTCTCCCCCGGGAATGCCGGCTTGCCGGTCGCCATCTCGTACAGCACGGCTCCGAGGGAGAACAGATCCGTTCGTGTGTCCAATTCCTCGGCGCGTACCTGCTCGGGTGACATGTAGGCAACCGTGCCAATGGCGCTACCGGGATCGGTAAGGCGTACGCCAGCTCGGTCCGCCACTCCGCCGGAAGCCAACTTGGCGATGCCGAAGTCGAGAATCTTGATGTGCCCCCGTTCGGTAACAAAGATGTTTGCAGGCTTGATATCCCGGTGGACGATTCCCTTGGAGTGCGCGGCCTCAAGAGCATCGGCGATTTCTACCCCGAACAACAACGTCGTATTCTTATCCAGTGGTCCCGACGCAATCCGGCCATCGAGTGTCACACCCTCCAGAAGCTCCATCACTATGAAAGGCAAGCCGGCGTGTTGACCGATTTCGTGAATAGTGCAGATGTTCGGGTGATTCAGAGCCGCTGCCGCTCGTGCTTCGCGGTCGAACCTTTCGCTGAATTGCTGCTTGCAGACTTTGATCGCGACGTCACGGCCCAGGCGAGTGTCATGAGCGCGGTACACTTCACCCATTCCCCCCGTACCCAAGTGAGCTTCGATCCGATAGGCTCCGAGCATCGTGCCTGCCGCCAAAATGCGCGGCGCTAGCGCGTCTGCCTCGTGCGAAGGCGTGAGATGATGCCACGCAGGTCTTTCCAACAGACGGTCTGCACGACCTTCGTGCTCGATCAGCGATTGGACCTCGCGGCGAAGTCCGGGATCGTTTGGGCAGGCTTGTGCGAGAAACGCCGCACGCTCGTCATCTTGCTTCTCCATCGCGACGTGATAGAGCTCCTGGATCTGGCGCCACCTGTCCACGCTCACGGGAAAAGTATACTATCCTGGCGGATATATTCAAGGGGTTGCGGGAGCCACCTTGCCTACGAACCAGAAGGTCGGCAGTTCGAATCTGTCCGGGCGCACCACGTGAACCGCGCTTTACGCGGTATGCCCGAAAGTATGCGGTGGGTTTGCTCGATCAGGGAACGCCAGAATGCGCTTGCATGAGGTCCCCGCGGCTGCTGCCCCAGTTCTTCGCTTCCATGCCGTACTCGATTTCAGCCAGGCATTGGTCGGCGTGAGCCTGTTGGCACGCCGTCTGGTGCGCGGAATTCTTAACCCGGCGCATAAGAATTATCGATTGGACCCCGATCCCCCAATCGGATAACCTGAAAATAAGCTTGGTCTGTGCCGACCCCGCCGCTATCTCCCAGGTGAGAAATCCCAATTTAAGGAGCCTGCCTTGTCCCATATCACATTGCTCGGCCTTCCCGACGACCTGGCGCGGCAGTTGGCAAGCGTTCTGCGGGCAGAGGCCCATCAAGTGACTCGGAGGAAATATCTGCAGGACCTGCAGCGCGGTCCCCGGGCCGTGGTGGTCTTCATTTCCGGAGACACCCCCGATTTTCGCAATAACATAACCCTTCTCCATGAGGCGGAACCCGATCTGCCGGTGGTGGTGGTTACCCGCCTGCCCGGAGCGAGCCAGTGGCTGGATGCCTTGGATTCCGGTGCCGCCGATTATTGTGGCGCTCCCTTCGAACGCGTGCAAGTCCGCTGGATCCTGCAGTCGGTCTTGCCGGCCAAGCGGCGGGCGGCGGCCTGAGCATGACAGCACAACAACGTCGCGCTTTCCTCCACGGGAACGACCGCCGCACCGGTCACCGCTACGCCATTTCCGCCGCGGTCGAGTATCGGGTGATCTGTGGCTATCTGGTAATTCAGAAGGGCTTTGGCCGGACGGTAAACCTTTCCAGAGGGGGAGTCCTCTTCGAATCGGATCAGGCTCTGCCGGTCGGCACGCCCATCGAGGTTTCCGTTGCCTGGCCGGCACGCCTTCACGATACGGTGGATCTCAACCTGTGCGTATCCGGCCAGGTTGTCAGGTCGGCCGGCGAACGCACGATGGTCAGGATCCTGCGCCATGAATTCTGTCTGCGCGGCCGATTCGGATCCTCCAAACGCAGAATCAATCTATGGCCCGAACCGCGCCTTGCCGCCGTTCCGGCGCTTCTCTGAGCGGTGCGGTATTCGCTCAGGCGCGAAACAACCGGCGCTTGGTCAGCACACCCCCTTACTCTATGTTGGCGTCGTACTGCATCGCGCCCAGGATGTTGCCCTCCGTGTCCTCGAAGAAAATCAAAGTGCCTACTCCGGAGATCGCGGCCTTCGACATGACCACCCGCCCGCCATTCTTCTCCACCGCGGCAATCGTATCGTCGATCGATTCCACCGCGACCGTGCACTCGCAGCCGAACATCGGCTTTCCGTCCACGATTTCCCGGCGGCGTTGCAGAGCCCCGAATATGCCGGGGTCGCCGCCCGTCTTCGTAACAAACTTGTAAAACTCGGGCGGCCCCCAAGGCTGGCCTTTCCAGCCGAAAACCTCTTCGTAAAACCGGCGGGCGCGCCCTACATCGTCCGCGTTGATGGCAAAGTGCGCTACATGAAACATGAGCACATCGTAACCTGAATTCGACCGCCGTTTTGCCGTACACTGTCAGATGATGCCGCGAATCCGACACGTGCCACCGGGCCCTCCTGCCCTACGGCGATCCGGTATTGCTGGAACCTTCAACCATTTAAATTCGCAGGTATTTAGGGAACTTTTGAAGCCCCCAACCGTCTTACTCTCGAAAAGGAGTCTCCCATGAGTTGCAAAATCGGCGCTTCCCTCGCCTTCGGCGTCTTGCTGGCGGGCGCGGCTTGGTCGCATCACAACATGACGGCTTTGTTCGATTTGAACGATCGGGTCACATTGACCGGCACCTTTACTAAGCTGGACTGGCGGAATCCCCATATTTACCTTTCGGTGGACGTGAAGAACGCCAATGGCCAGACGGAGACTTGGGAAATCGAGGGGCCTCCCCCCAGCTTTTTCCGGACCCGCGATATCGCCAAGTCCGATTTCGAGAACGCCCTCGGCAAAACCGTTACTGCGGAAGCCAGCCGCGCCCGGGATCACTCTCCGTCCGGCCTGATCCGCACCATGACTTTGCCCGGCCGTAAGGTTGTTTCGGCTTGTCCGCAAAACTGCTGAGCTGAGTGAGGCGCCTATGAAGATTTCCTTCAAACTCGCGATCCCTGTCGCGGCGGCTCTCCTGTGCACTGCTTTCCTGGTGGCGCAGACCCCCGATCCACAGGATGAAAAAACCAGAGCCAAGGCGGAGCGCAAAGCCAAAGATATCGCCCGCGCGTTCGAGCAAAACGCCCGGACCTTTACCCTGTTCGACCGCCAGGGCAAGACCCTGAACACCGTAGGAGTCCGCGGAATGTACAACGGCCTCGTACTCTCGCCGGACGGAAAGCGAGTTGTCTTTGGCAAGGCCGACCTGGAGAAGGAAACCCAGAACCTTTGGGTAATGGACTTGGGGACGGGTAGCGAAGTGCAACTCACCGCCGGCAAAGCGCGCGAGCCGACGTTCTCCGCCGTCTGGTCGCCCGATGGGAGCCAGGTCGCCTATACAGCCCTGCGGGATGGGACCTTCGGCGTCTATCGAAAGCCGGCCAACGGCCAGGGCGCCGAAGAACTCCTCTACAAACTCTCTGGCATCGCCGCTCCCACCGACTGGTCCGCCGACGGCCGTTTCCTGAGCCTCTCTTCGGGCGATCTCGGAGGTAGCGTCCTGTCAGCCCTCCCCCTCAATCCGTCCGTAGAGCGGAAGCCCCTGGAAGTCTTTCGCAGCCCGAAGAAGGTGCAGGGCGGCCGCCTCTCGCCCGATGGCCGCTGGATCGCCTACCTCTCCAATGAGTCCGGAAAAGATGAAGTATACGTGCGCGCTTTCGATCCCGCGGGAGCGGCGGGCCCCGCAACGGCCGGGCCCTGGAAGATTTCCGAACAAGGCGGCCTCGGTATGACCACCTGGCGCAAGGACGGCAAGGAGTTCTATTTTATGGCCGCCGACCGGAGCCTCATGGCTGTATCGGTCAACACGTCGCCAACCGTGGAATTCGCAAAGCCGCGAGTGCTGTTCCGCCCCGCCGACGATATCGCCGCTACCCCGGGCATAGCCACCATCAGCAACGATGGCGAGCGCGTGCTGATCGCCGTCCCGCCGCCTCAACTGCGCCAGCTTACCATCTTCGATCGCCAGGGCAAACCGGTGAGGACCGTCGGCGAACCCAGTCAATTCGTGGTCCAAGCCCACTTCTCGCCCGATGGCACCAAGCTGGTGTATATGAAACAGGACCCCACAACCTCGGACGTCGATATCTGGACCTATGACCTCGAGGCCGGCAAGGAATACCCCGTCACCAGAGACAATTGGCCGGAAAACGCACCCCTCTGGGCGCCCGACGGCAAGCGCGTTTTGTATGCCTCCACTCGCGACCGTTACGCCGGCATCTATCGAAAAAACTGGGATGGCACGGGCGAAGAAGAGATGTTGTTCCGCTACACGCCTGGTGCCGCGATCGTCCTTACCGACTCGTCACCCGACGGAAAATTCCTGACCTTCTTCACCGGAGTCCTGGTGATGGTGCCCCTCACCGGCAGCGATCCGCTGGCGCGCAAGCCCATCGACTGGTTGCGCGATGAATACGACAATGTCGGTGCCAAGTTTTCGCCCGACGGGCGTTATGTCGCCTACCTCGCCAACGTCGAAGATCCTATGGCGCTCGACGTCTACGTGCGCCCCTTCGACGCGAGCAAACCCGATTCCCCTCCGCCCGGAGAGCCCGTGCAGGTATCCAAAAACGCGGTGGCCTCGGGCATGCTCAACTGGCGCGGCGACGGAAAAGAGTTGTATTTCATGACTCGCGATTGGGAGGTAATGGCCGTCGATGTTACGACTACGCCCACGTTCCAGGCCGGCACTCCAAAGCTGCTCTTCAAACTGCCGGTCCAGCCCGTAGGAAATGCTTTGCAGTGGAAGAACGTCACCCGTGACGGCCAGCGGTTTGTGTTCTCCATGCCCCCGCGCTAGGGCTCTCCCAAACGAAGATCCCTCCTGGGAATCTTCCCGGAGCGTGACTTGGCCCGATTCAGTTCGTCCGCGAGCTCATTTCCCCAAGTGAGTCCGGTCCTTCTCGTTTTCGGTGCACACGTAGAGGGACTCACGCGCGACGAACTCGACGCCTATCTGGCGCAGCAGATCAAAGCCGCCGGGGTTTCCCAGCCGTTGTTTGACGAGACTGCCCGGCAGGGGATGTATCAGGCCACCAAGGGCCTTCCGCGCAAAGTCAACAAACTGGCCATGACGGCTTTGCGGCTGGCCGCGGCGTCGAAGCCTCAGACCGTCAATGAAGCCATCTTGCTGGACGCCACGGCGGAGGCGTTGCTGTGAAAGAGACCGCTGTCAAGGCTCCCCCGAAACCGGCCGTGGTATCGCTGGCGCAGTTACTCACCGAACAACCGGCCGCGCCGCCGCCCGGCTCGATCGAGCCGGGACTGTTACCGCCGGAAGGCATTTTGTTTGTGGGCGGCGAACCCAAGGTAGGCAAGAGTCTGCTGGTCGCGAATCTGGCGCTGGCGCTGGCCGCCGGCAAAGACCGCGCCGGTTTCCGCATACCGACCGCGCGCCGGGTTCTGGTTTGCCAGTTCGAACTGCCCACGCCGCAGTTTGTTTCCCGCCTGGCGTCGATGCGCCGATCCGTGGGAGCGGCCGCCGACCAAAACCTGCTAGTGGATATCCGTGCCGGCGGCAATCTGCTGAGCGCGCCGCAGGGTCTGAATCACTTTCTCAACGCCGCCCGTCAGGCCGCCGCCGAGGTCATCGTGCTCGACCCTTTGTACTCCACCCACGACCAGGACGAAAACGATACCCGCTCGATGGCGGCGCTGTGCCAGAGCCTGTTGCGCCTGCGCGATGCCTCCCAGTCCGCCCTGATCGTCGTGCATCACGTCCGCAAATCCATCGGCCGCGAGGAGATCGGCAGTGCTTTCCGCGGCTCCTCGGCGTTGCATGCGGTCGGCGACTCCTATGTGCTGCTCACCCGCCCTTCGGCCCATCTGTCCGCCACCGTCGAGCTGCGCTTCCAGTTTCGCTACGCTGCCCCGCCGGAGCCCCGCTTGCTCCAACTGGACCCGCACACGCTGTGCTTTTCCGCTGCCGGCCTGGCACCCGCCCAGACTGCGGCAGCGCGCAAGAAGGTGGAACAGGAGCACGTGACCAAGGCCCTGGCCGGCCTCGGCCAGCAGGCTCGTTATAACCAACTGCGCCAGCAGATCATGGATCTGGCCGACTGCTCCAAGCGCACCGCGCAACTGGCCATTGCCGAGGCTTGCCGGCAAGGCACCATCGTGCAAACCGGTGGGCAGTATCGATTGCCGTTTTGATTTTCACGACTTTGCGCCGGGTCGCGCCGGTGCAAACCCTGCCCCGCGGGGAGTCGGGGCCCGAGGCTGGCGACGGATCTGCAGCCCAGGCCTGTTCCTCAGTCCACCCCGCCGGAGCCTCCATCGGTTTCGGCGGGGTTTGCGTTTTCAAAAACAGAATACTGGGATCAGCTTCCGAGCTTGTCCTCGGAGTCCAAACGCGAAGATGCCACGGCGCGCTTTTTGCGCCGGGGCTTTCCTTATGGATTTTCTCGCGGGATACCCTGTTCTGCCTACACAGCAAAGTATCCTATCCCGGCTTCGCGCCATGGCCCCGTACACAGTCAGACAGAAACGTGAGAAACACTGCGGAGAACATCGGGAGAATCGAGCCGGAGTAGATTGCGAACCGTTACACTAGCTCAACATGGATGGATAGCCGCCGAGCACCCGAAATGGCTGGATCAGGAAACGTACGTGAACCGGATATTACCGCGCCTTTCGGAATTGACAGCACCCGCCATCGCGTCGGCAATTCAGGTTTCGATCGGCTATGCGGATTCGATCCGCCGCAAAGGCAAAGTCCATCCGCATGCGAGGCACTGGCAGACGCTCGCTGAACTCATCGGCGTCAGGGGTTGAGAAATCCTATGATCGACCGATGGCCACTTATCGACAAGCCAAGCTTACAATCATGATATGCGGTTCGCGCTTTTTGCAGCAGCGATCTATCTTTCTGCTCAAGATGTGGTGATTCGCAGTGGACCTGTTCCCGCGCCGTCAGCCGCTCATCGAAGCAGGAGAGACGAATGCGAAAGAACCGAGCGAAACAGCAAAGTGTTGGCCCGCTCAACATGCGAAGCGGATTCGCATTATACTGAGATCCTAGTAGCGCGTGCGGAAGGAGGCAACAG
>Ga0209698_10004722_pt1 | contig 14859 bp, 15 predicted proteins | sample LitLauG_LLR_2012_FD_187203 | JGI IMG/M metagenome (GOLD analysis project Ga0209698, IMG submission 187203) | Freshwater sediment microbial communities from Pennsylvania, USA - Little Laurel Run_MetaG_LLR_2012 (SPAdes) (version 2) | ecosystem: Environmental > Aquatic > Freshwater > Creek >...
GACCACACCAGACCGGCCAGCATCGCCACCACCACCGCCGACCACAACAACCGCTCACGCCACTGGCTCCGAACTGAAACTGCCGGCGCCGCGTCCATGCTCGAGTCACCGCTCGCGATCCAGCGCAACTCCCGCCCAACATCAGCGGCGTTCTGCCAGCGCGCTTCCGGATCTTTCGCCAGGCAATCCTGGACCACGTGATCGAGTGCCGCCGGTGCCATCGGCTGAATTTTCGAGATCGGCTCCGGCTCTTTCTCCAGGATGGCCGACGCCACCGAAATCTGGCTCTTGCCCTCAAACGCGCGCTTGCCCGTGATCATCTCGTGGAGCACGCAACCGAAGCTGAAGATGTCGCTGCGCGCGTCCGCTTCCTGCCCTTGCAGCACTTCGGGCGCCATGAATTGAAATGTGCCGACGATCGTCCCATGCTGCGTAAGCGTCCCAGCCGGCGCGCCAAGTACCGAAAGGTTCATGGTCGGAGTCGACGGCGTCAGGTTCCCTTTGCCGCTCACCGCCTGTGTGCCAAAGATCCCACCAGCCGGTTTCGCTAAACCGAAGTCCAGCAACTTCGCGCCCGATGCCGTGAGCATGATGTTCCCGGGCTTGAGATCTCGGTGCACGATGCCGGCGCGGTGCGCTTTCTCCAGCGCGTCGCAGATCTGCACCCCGCACTCCAGCGCCTGCTTCACCGGCAAGGGGCCCTTTTGCAGCCGGGCCTCCAGACTCTCGCCCTGCAGATACTCCATCACCAGGTACGAGGTTCCATCCTGGCTGCCCACGTCGTGCAGTACACAAATGTTTGGATGATTCAAGGAAGAGATGGCGCGGGCTTCCCGCTCGAAGCGCTGCCTGGCCTCGGCACTGTCTGAAAGATGAGCCGGCAGGATCTTGACCGCGACGGTGCGATCCAGGCGAGTATCGCGGGCGCGATACACTTCACCCATGCCGCCTGCTCCGAGCGGCGACTGAATTTCATAGGGGCCAAGTTTTGTACCAGAGGTGAGGGCCATCCGTTGGCGTCATTATAGTCCTTGCCGAGTGCCCTTGCGCTATCCAGCGATTTTCTAAGTCAATGCCGCGTCATCCAGAAACTGGCGCAGGATTTTGCCGACCAAATCTGCCTGCTCCCAGGGCGCGTAGTGTCCTGCTTTCGGGATCGCTTTCAGGTGGCTGCCTGGAATGCGCTGGCGCATTAGTTCGCCATCGGCAGCTGTGGACAACATGTCTTCTTCTCCCATCACGATCAGTGTGGGTACGTTAATCGTCTTCAGGTCGGCGACCGAATTGGGGCGCTCGGCCATCCCGCGCTGGATCAGGCTGATGTCCTCGGGCGACATTTTCCTCATCATTCTTCGAGCACCCTCAACCAAATCCGGACGGGTGGCGACCGTGGTGCGTCCCATCAGCGTGGGAATCATGCTCTCGAGGAACGGCTCGGTTCCCTGCTCCAAAACATCGGCTGCTGCCTTGACCCGGTTTGATCGGGCTTCAGGCGTATCAGACTGAGGCCGCGTGTTGCAGAGGACAAGCGCGCTTACTCGCTCACGAAAACGGCGCCAGCATTCAAACGAGATGTATCCGCCGATCGAGCAGACGACAAACATCGCCTTGCCGACGCTGGCCGCGTCCAGCACCCGCGCAATGTCGCGAGCGTGCTTTTCCATGAGCGCCGGCCCTTCGCCGATATCCGAGTCCCCATGGCCGCGCAGGTCGGGAGCAATCAGCCGGTAGCGTGAATTCAGTACGGGCGCGATCGGATTCCAGAACTGGTGATCACAGGGAAAGGGATGAAGCAGAATAACCGGGGGGCCGTCCCCTTGGATTTCATAAACGATCTCAGCATCGTCGCTGCGCAAGCGTTCCATGGGAGGAGATTAGAACACAGACGGAAATAGGAATGAGGGCGACGGGACGTTTGCGGTTCACATGCCGAGGGCGAGAGACGGCCTCGGGACAGCCGGCAGGATGCCGGCGCTACCAAACCGACCCGATCTCCGCTGATACTTAGCTTGCTACCGGCTGGCCCGCCGGTACCACCGGGTGAAGGACCGACTCTTCGGGCACGATGATCCAGGCAAGGACATAGGCGACCACGCCGGGAAAGACTCCCGCCATCAGCGTTACGAAGACCCACAGGATGCGCACCAGAGAAATGTCCAGATCGAGGTATTCTCCAAACCCGGCGCAGACGCCCGCGATCTTACGGTTCGACCGGGACCGGATCAGGTGCTTCGGCCGAGGCGCAGTCCCAACCACGGTTCCGCAGTAGGTGCAGAAGCGAGCGTCTTCAGCGATTCCCTTACCGCAAGCGTTGCAGTACATAATCATCTCCTATTTAAGAATACGCGCGCGGCGGGCAAAAAGTTTCACGAGCGGCTCTTGGCGTAAGGCTAGGAGCTAAAATCCACTAGCTGCCCTGTCACTCCCGGTAAGCCTCTTTCATTCTCTTTCGTGCCTTGTCTGCCTCGGCATTGCCGCCGTTGAGCGCGACGACCGCCTCATATTTCTTCACCGCCAATTCCCGTTTCTGGAGTTGGTCATACATCTCGCCGGCGCCGAGGTTCGCCCGCTGCAGTAATTCCGGGTCGGCCCCGGTCACATCGCTGACCAACTCATACGCAGACGCAGCCGCCTGGTAATTCTTTTCGCTGCGCAGCAAATCACCCAATCCGAGCTCCGCAATCTCGTAATGCAGAGTGCCGTATTTTCCGGCTCGCCCGTTCTGCCACACGCGCCGGTATTGCTCCTCCGCCTCGGAATTCTTACCCGATGCCCGCAACAAGTTAGCCTCCTCGAGGGCAAAGAGGTAGTTGCGCGGGAATCTTGGGCTGAGCCCACGGGCAATTTCGAGCGACTCGCCGTACCGGTGTTCTCGCCGCAGAAACACCAGTAACACGACCCCGGCATCCACGCTGGTTTCGACGTTGGCGTGGTAGCCGTCGAACAGATACTGAATTCCCTTTCCCTTGTCCCCGCTTAGCCCGACCAGGGCGACGGCGACCTTCACGGCCAAGGGCAGGCTGCCCATCACGTAGTTGTGGGTGCCGAGCACCAGTTTGGCATCCGTATATTGCGGATTCAGTTCCAGCACCCGTTCGTGGTCGTGACGCGCGCCCACCGCATTCCGCAAAGAAGAAAACCAGGCCCGCTCGATGAGCGCGGTGTAAAGAGCAAACTGCCCCCGCGTGACGCCCCGCGCGTAGAGCATGTCCACATTGTTCGGGTTGCGCGAGAGTTCCTCATTCTCGATCCGTTCGACCTCGGCAACCAGTTTCTTGATACGGTCCTTTTGCGCCGGGTCCGCCGGACGATGTGCCTGGCCGATGAAGCTGTCGTTGGCGTACTCGCCCGTGTTCATCGCACCCATGCGATACAGTTCCCGCACTAGCACGGCCGAGAGCAGGTGATTGATGGCAAACGGGTCGCCCGGATGACGACCGGCCACGTTCTCGAAATCCTGAATGCAGGCATCGTAATCGAGGTCGTAAAGGCGCTGGAAGGCCGTTTGATTCAGCGGATCGGCGGGGCGGTATGCGATCTGGGCAACCGGGTCGGCGGCCAGACGGGATTCCGCCCCGGTCACGATCAGGAGAGCCAGGACAGCCGGGCGGATCCAGGGAGCGAGGGCCACGTTCGATCAAGTTTACCCGATTCTTCGATAAGAGGAACCATGGCGGCTATGTTGCCGCGGCACCTGTTTGTGCAAAATGGGAATTTCAGGGGTGGATCGGGTAATTCTTGCCTTGCTGACAAGCATTCCTGAGCCGTCGGGTTCTCATAACTACCTTATTTGCAACACTTTGCTTTGGTGATTCGTTTGCCATTCCAAATTCAGCAACAGGATGGGACCCCATGGGGCAAGTCGCTAATCAGGTGCAGCATGAGTTTTGGCGCCCGCCAATGCCCGAGGCTGTAGTGTCCGATGCTGCCGCCAGCCAGCAATTCATCGAAGCTTGCCGGCGTTGTGGTACTGAGTTCATCGTCAGTTCGCGTTTTTGTCACGCCTGTGGCGCAAGCCGGCCCGAACTGAACGCGGGCTCTCGGGTAATGGACCTCCCGGGCCTGGCCGAACTCAGCGTCCTCGGCGAGAGGTTCGGGTTATCGACCGCCTCGTTGATCGCCTTTCTGCTCGGCATCGTCTGCGTTATCGTCACCCTCTCAATCGGCGTGATCTTCAGCGAGAAGACGCCGCTCGACTGGCAGGCGATTCAGGTCTGGCGCATCCAGTGGCTGCTGGGAGCGATCGCAGCGTTCGTGGCGGGCAGTCTGCTGAAGAAATCGTCCTAGATCAAACTCCACTTCTCCCTGACCTAGCCGCGCGAGTGTGCGTGCTCGGCGTCGGCCACGACCGCGCTGCGGCGTCTCTGCAGGTTCATGCGATAAAGATGGTGCAGCGGTCCAATGCCGTGCCCCATCGGTTGCGCATTCGTAATCGCGGCTGCAACATAAGCCTTGGAGAGAAGAACCGCTTCCGGCAGTCCCCGCCCGTGGGCCAGATGACAAGCCAGTGCAGTCGCAAAGGCGCATCCCGTCCCGTGGGTGGAGTTCGAGCGCTGACGGTGCGCTTTGAAAACTTCCTGCTCCGTCCCGCGGTTGGCACTGAAACTCAAAAGGTCGATTGCCTTGTCGAGGTGGCCTCCGGTCACGACCACGTTGACCGCTCCCAACGAGTGCAGACGCGCCGCCGCCTCGCGCATCTCATCCAAGTTTGCAACTGCCAAGCCGGTTAGCGCACTCGCCTCGTCCAGATTGGGTGTGACCACCTCCGCCAGTGGAACCAGCTTCTCGATCATCAACCTGGTTCCCGCGCGATCCAGCAGTTCAGCCCCCGAACTGGACTTCAGGATCGGATCCAGGACGACGTGGGGCAGCCTCGACTCTGCCAGAAACTCGGCAACCGCCTTGACCACCGGCTCACTTCCGAGCATTCCGAGGTGGACTGCTTCAATTTCAAGGTCGGACGCCAGTTCCTGCAGGGTTTCGACGATGACCATCGGATCCACCCCTTGCACCCGCCGAACCCCTCGGGTGGACTGAACGGTCAAGGCGGTGATGCAACAGATCCCGTAGCAGTCATGCGCAGCGATCGTCTTGATATCCGCAGTGATCCCCGCCCCCGAAGACGGGTCAAACCCGGCTACCGTCAGCACCACGGGAGGTTTCAGGACCATGTTGCCCACTCTAAACCCAAACCCCTGAGGTGGGAACTCTCCTTTTGGCTCATCCCTCTCTGTCGGCTGGGGCTCGATTCGTGATCTCTGCGTTGCACCGATTCGAGATCCGGTGTTTACTAGTCAGCAATTACATTTTGCCATAAACCTCTGATTATATTAGCGTTACCTGACTATTTACGTAAGATTAACATTCGATAGCAGCTTACACCGGCCCCTTGCTTTGAAGAGATGGATGTATTTACTAATTGATAATATAATACTTCCCCATCATTTCAACAATATAGCGCACAAATCCCATAGTTTTCATGGGGCTAAGCTATTGATTAATTACCACTTAGTTAATTGAAGGCGAATTTTTGCTGGTTGACACACCCCATCCGGGTCGTTACCATTATCAGATCGTTTGACCAAAGGAGCACTCGACCCCTATAGCACGACGACTTTCAAATCTACGAGGTCACTGAATGCGACGACGATTAGCCGAAGGTCTGGCAATTGCTTTATCGGTTGCCAGTCTTGGGGCAGGAGCCGCATCCGGGCGTGGCAGCTCGGAAGCCGCCAAGGTCACTATCCCGCGGGTCATCTCGACCAGCGGTCAAAAAACCCACAAAAACCAGAAGTCTCAGCCCTACCAGGTAGGAACCGCGTCCTGGTACGGAGACTACTTCCAGGGCAAGCTCACGGCTAGCGGAGAGCCCTTCGATATGCACGATTTCACCGCCGCCCATCCCAGCCTGCCGCTGGGGACGTTCGTCAAGGTCACGAACCTGAGGAACGGCAAGGTCGTAGTGGTGCGAATCAACGATCGCGGTCCGGTGGTTGACGGCCGCATCATCGATGTTTCTTACAACGCCGCTCGCGCCCTGGGCTTCAAAGAGCGCGGTTTGCAAAAGGTCCGCCTAGACATTGACCACCCCCCCACCCTGGCGCTGCTGCAACCTGTAGCCAAGCTCAATTAAACCCGATACACTCGGCAAAGATGGATCCGCGCGAGCGTCTCATCGTTGCTTTGGATGTATCCTCGTCCGCGGCCGCCCGCAAGATCGTGGCGGCCGTGGGCGATTCCGCCCATGCCTACAAGGTCGGAATGCAGCTCTACACGGCCGAAGGACCCGCCATCGTGCGCGAGTTGGTTGGCTCCGGCCGGAAAGCATTCCTGGATCTCAAGTACAACGACATTCCGAACACGGTCAGCGCAGCCGTCCGCGAAGCGGCACAGCTGGGCGCGAGCATGCTGACGGTGCATGCCAGCGGCGGCGCCAAAATGCTGAGCGCAGCGGTCAAAGCCGCGAAGGCCGTTAATCCCAATCTGGCTGTGCTGGCGGTCACCGTTCTTACCAGTCTCGATGACGGCGATCTCAATGTGCTTGGCATCCGGGGCGGCGTTGTCGATCAGGTTCTGCGCCTGGCGGCCCTGGCACTCTCAAACGGCTGCCAGGGGATCGTGGCCTCCGCGCAGGAAGCATCCGCTCTGCGCGAGGAGTTCGGACGCGACTTCACCATCGTCACACCCGGGGTACGTCCTGCGGGCAGTGGCGCCGATGACCAGGCTCGCGTAGTCACCCCTGCAGAAGCCATCGCTGCCGGAGCCTCGTACATCGTCGTGGGGCGCCCTATCACGGGCGCAACAGATCCGGCCGCCGAGGCCCGAGCGATCCTTGGCCAGCTCGCCGCCTGAGAGCAGAACGTTTCAAGGTTTCAGAGTTTCAAGGTTTCAAGGAAAAAGGCGCGGCATTGAGCCGCGCCTTCCGTGTTTCTTGCTGGCTACTGACTACAGTTTTTCAAAAAATTCACACGCCGAGCACGAAATATAGATCCCGCCCGGCACGCCCCGCTCGCGGTCTTTCACACGCTTGACGATGCGAGTGTCTTTGCCGCACTTGGGGCAGTTGGTCGATTTCGTTGTGTCCATGACCTTCTTACGGTCGGCTGTCTTTGCGATCTTTGCCATTCAGGTTCTCCTGACAGGAATGTGCCGCCAGCCCGAGGGCTGCGGTTCTACCTGGTAATTGGGAGTATTTAAGGTCGCCGGCCTAAACCTGGATCCCTTCAGTCCGGCAGGATGAACACGCGAAAGCGGTGCACCGTACTCGCCACAAGAATTTTACACGATTGAGCGAGCATCTGAACAAACTGGCCAAGTGGAGAGCGGGGCGTCCTCGCCCGGCCACACTATACTTCTAGTCCAGTGACCCGCTGATCAAACCGCGTATGCTCTCGACCTCCGCCTCCCAACCCGGCCCGCCGCCCTGGGCCAACTGGCTGACCGGAAGCCCTGGGGTCGCGCTAGTCTTTTTCTGGGGTTTCGCCGAGGGCACGCTCTTCTTCATTCTTCCCGACGTGCCTCTCTCGCTCGCCGCGATGTTCCGCACGCGCCGCTCACTGGTTCACGTCGCCGCGATCGTCTTGGGAGCCGTACTGGCCGGAGCCGTTATGTTCTCCTGGGCCGCGCACGGACCCACTGCCCGCCAGGTTGTAGCGCAGGTTCCGCTCGTGACTTCGTCCATGTTCGAGCGCGCCGAAAGCGACTACCATCAGTTCGGCATCTGGGCCGCCAGCAAGGGACCGACCCGCGGAATCCCGTACAAGGTATACGCCGTCGAGGCGCCCGAGCATTCCAGTTTGTGGCCTTTCGTGCTGATCACCATCCCCGCCCGTCTCTGGAGACTGCTAGTCGTCTGGCTGGGCTTCGCCGGCGCAGGAGCACTTCTGCGCAAGCTGGGCTGCGCATCCCTCGCTCCTGCAATTCACGCGCTCTTCTGGATTGGGGTTTACGCACTCTATTGGGCCACCGTGAAGTAGGCGGAGTTCCTGGTAGAGCTGCGGTTTTGCCGAGGGTGAGATTCCACGTCCGTGTCTCGCTTTGGACTCTCTTTGACGTCTTCGGATCACTGCAGCTTTCCCAGAGCCCAGCGCGCATGACTCGCAACGACCGAATCCGAATCGTCCGCCAGTCTCTTCAGCGTCGGCAGAAACTTCAGGTCACCGCTGTTCCCCATTGCGATGACGGCGTTGCGCCGCAGGCCGGAGAGCTTGGCGCGCCGGATGGGCGATCCGCGGAAAGAGATACGAAATTCCTCCGGCTGCATTTCCGCCAGCCATTCGAGCGCGGGATTGACCAGGCCTGCACGCGGCTGAAATTCGGCGGCGGCGGTCACAGGGGCTTTGCGATTCCACGGGCAAACGTCCTGACAGATATCGCAGCCGAAAACGTGACGGCCCATGCCGGAGCGAAGCTCGTTGGGAATGTCGCCACGCTTTTCGATGGTCAAGTACGAAATGCATAGTCGAGCATCGAGTTGGCCCGGCCCGGTGAAGGCATGCGTGGGGCAGGCGTCCAGACAGCGCGTACAGCGCCCGCACCGGTCGGGAGCGGGCAGATCGGCTTCGAGCTCAAGAGAAGTGAGAATCACGCCGAGAAACAGCCACGATCCCATTTTCTGGCTGATGATGCAGGTGTTCTTGCCGATCCAGCCGACGCCGGCGTACTTGGCATAGACGCGCTCGACCAGCGGGCCGGTGTCCACGTAGGAACGGGTTTGAAGAGAGTGGTCAGTGGCCGGTGGGCAGTGGGCAGTGGTATCCAAGAGTTGGCGCAGGTTGCTCTCTACCTTACGAAGACGCCGAAGAACAGCGTCGTGGTAGTCCTCCCGGCTCCAGGCGTAGCGCGAGATCCACCCGCCGGCGTCTCCGGCTTGCGTGGAATACGGATGCGCGGTGTTGTAGTTGAGGGCGCAGACGATCACGCTGCGCGCCCAGGGAGCAACCCGCGTCAGCGACGCTCGCTTGAGTTCTCCGGTGTCGTCGCGCGACTCCAAGTATTTCATCTCCCCGTGCTGGCCGGCGGCGATCCAGGCAGGAAAAGACTCGAGTTCGCCGAACTCGCGGACGGGCGCGATGCCGCACAGGTCAAATCCCGCGTCGCGGGCGAACTGCTTGATGCGAATGCAGTGGTCAGTGGTCAGTGGCCAGTGCTCAGTCATCCCACTCAACCTCCACACGGAACCCCTACGAAAAGGCTACCATTTCACCGCTCGCGGGGTTCAACTGCCCACTGGCCACCGTCCACTGAACACTGCCTCGTGATGCGGGTCACAGCCCCCTGTTACAGGGCCACGGGACAATACACATGGAGTTCGACGGAGCAGACGTGTTCAAAATCATCCAAGCCCAATTCATCGCCCCTGGAATCAAGCGCTTCATTCTGGAAGCGCCCCGGATCGCGCGCAAGCAGCGCCCGGGGCAGTTCGTGATCCTGCGGGTCAACGAGACCGGGGAGCGCATCCCGCTCACCATCGAACGCTCGGATCCCGAAAAAGGCACGGTCAACCTGGTCGTGCAGTCGATCGGCAAAACCACCCACCTGCTGAACTCTCTCGAAACTGGCGACAGCATTCTCGATATCGTCGGGCCGCTGGGAAAACCTTCCGAGATCGCGAACTTTGGCACGGTCGTAGTCATGGGCGGAGGCGTGGGGACGGCGATGGCCTATCCCACGGCAGCCGCAATGAAACGGGCCGGGAATCGCGTGATCACGATTCTGGGCGGACGGAACAAAGATCTCGTCCTGCTGGAACGCGAGATGCGCGAAGTGAGCGACACGGTGTTCGTGACCACCGACGACGGAAGCTACGGTGACAGGGGTCTGGTCACCGACAAGCTTCGCCAGTTGATCGAGAACGGAACGCGCATCGACCTGGTACTGGCGGTGGGGCCGATTCCGATGATGCGGGCGGTGGCGGAGATGACGCGCAAGGAGCGCATCCGCACGGTTGTCAGCTTGAACCCGATCATGATCGATGGCACCGGAATGTGCGGCGGTTGCCGTGTGCTGATCGAGGGCAAAAGCGAGTTTGCCTGTGTTGATGGTCCGGAGTTTGATGCGCACCGCGTCGACTTCGCGGTGCTGGTGCAGCGCAACTCGATGTATCGCGACGCCGAAAAGCGATCCATGGACGACTTCGGGCCTGAACTGGAGAAGAGAGCGATGGAGCTCGAAATGGCCTGCGCACTGGAGGCAAAGCGATGAGCACGACCGTTCCCAAGAAATCCAGCAACCCGATCCCCAACCGCGAGCGCATCAAGATGCCGCGGCAGCACATGCCGGAGCAACCTCCGCTAATCCGCGCTCAGCAATTCACGGAAGTCAATCTTGGATACTCGGCAGAACTGGCTCGGCAGGAGGCGCTACGCTGCATCGAATGCGCCAAACCCAGCTGTACCGACACCTGTCCGGTGGGTGTCAAGGTGAAAGACTTCGTGCAGTTGATTGTGGATGGAGATTTTCTCGGGGCAGCGGCGAAGATCCGTGAAGATAATGTGTTGCCCGCGATCACGGGGCGCGTCTGCCCGCAGGAGGACCACTGCGAAGGTGGTTGTCTGCTCAAGAAAAAAGGCGAGTCGCTGGGCATCGGGTACCTGGAGCGCTTCGTCGCGGACTACGAACAGCAGCACTTCGATGTGAAGAATATTGTGAAGGCTCCACCCACCGGAAAGAAAGTTGCCATCGTGGGCAGCGGGCCTTCGGGGCTGACGGCGGCGGGCGATCTGGTCCAAAGGGGGCACCAGGTACACGTCTTCGAGGCACTGCATGAAGTCGGCGGCGTGCTCACCTACGGAATTCCCGAATTCCGGCTGCCGAAAAAGATTATCCGCGAGCAGGTCGACTACATGCGCGCCATGGGCATTGAGTTCGAAACTGATGTGGTCGTCGGCCGCACCGTAACCATCGACGAACTGTTGGAGGAAGAAGGGTACGACGCGGTTTTCATCGGGACGGGCGCGGGGCTGCCGCAGTTCATGGGGATTCCGGGTGAGCACCTGAATGGCGTCTACTCGGCGAACGAATTTTTGACGCGCATCAATCTAATGCACGCGTACGAGTTCCCCAGATACGACGAGCCGATGGTGGACTTCCGTGGCAAAAATGTGGCGGTTATTGGCGGCGGGAATACGGCACTGGATGCGATCCGCTCGGCCCTGCGGCTGGGAGCGGGCAAAGCGTATGTGCTCTACCGCCGGAGCGAGGCTGAGATGCCGGCGCGGATCGAAGAAGTCAAGCATGCCAAGCAGGAAGGAATCGAGTTCCAGGTGCTGGCCGCTCCCATCGAGTTTCTGTCCGACGGCAAAGGATGGTTGAGCGCTGCGCGTTGCCAGAAAATGGAACTGGGCGAGCCCGATGCTTCCGGGCGGCGGCGGCCGGTACCGATCGCGGGGTCGGAATACGAGGTGCCACTTTCCGTGGCCGTAATTGCGATTGGGACGAGCGCGAACCCCATCGTACAGAGCACGACGCCGGGACTGAATACGAATAAGAGAGGCTACATTCAAGCCGACGAGATAAGCCAGAGAACCTCTCGCAAGGGAGTATTCGCGGGCGGCGACATCGTAACGGGCAGTGCCACCGTGATTCTGGCGATGGGCGCGGGACGACGAGCGGCAAAAGGGATTGACGACTTCCTCAAGTCTGGACAGTGGTAGTCGAGAGCCGGGCGTCCCCGCCCAGCATTTCTTGCGCGGAGCGGACACTCTTGTCTGCTCGGAGTGTTCGTGTGTTGCCAACACGCGGACAGGAGTGTCCGCGCCACACGAACTATTTCTTGCTCGTTTGCACTACGCCTCGCTTCTTGAAGACTTTCGCGGAATGCTCGACCCGGTTCCGCCCCTTCTCTTTGGCCGCGTAGAGGCCTGCATCGGCACCGCTTAGCAGGGCTTCGACTTCGTCTTTTCCACCGCCCTCTGAAACCGCCACGCCCATGCTGACGGTAATGCTCTTCTCCGCCTCCAGCGCGGCCACCGGTGTTCCCGCCACCAGTTCTCGCAGTTCATTGGCACGGGCCATCCCGTTCTCCAGATCGCAGCCCGGCAGCACCAGCAGAAACTCTTCTCCGCCATACCGGCCAATCGAGTCATAGACGCGCAGGCTGGAACGGAGGCGGCGCGCAATCTCCTGCAATGCCCGATCGCCAAACAGATGTCCGAGCGTGTCGTTGACCTGCTTGAAATGGTCGATATCGGCCAGGATCACGGTGAGCGGTTTCTGGTCGCGGCGACCTCTCTCCAGTTCCCGCGTGAGCATATCGAGAATCTCGCCGCGATTCAGCAACTCGGTGAGTGAATCGTGAGTGGCGGCGTGGCGCATGGCCTCGCGGGCCTGCACAAGCTCGTCCTGCAAGTCGAGGATGCGTTTGCCGACCATCAAACGGGCCTTCAATTCCGATTCGTCAAACGGTTTGAGCAGGTAGTCATCCGCCCCGGACTCCATCGCGTACAGCATGTTCTGGCGGCCCTCCTTGCTGGTCAGCAGGATGACGTACAGGTAAGGGCGGGATGATCCTGCCTCGCGGATTTGCTGACAGAGGTCGACGCCCTCGATATCGGGCAGCACCCAGTCGAGCAGCACTAGTTTCGGCGAGTCGGGACTCGCGAGCACCGCCGACGCTTGCGCACCGTTTTCCGCGACGGTTACGTGGAAACCCCAGGCTTGCAGATGGTCCCGGATCAGCTTCCGGTACACGGCCGAGTCTTCGACTACCAGGACCTGCATTTCGCTCTGCACCTGCGCCTCCAAGACGCCAGAAAGATGCGGATGACTACACCACGCTGCCGCGGTGAGATTGATGCCGCTTGAATCTTAGCCCGGTACACATTTTTGAACAACCGCTCGCGCAAGGGCACAGCAATTGCCTAACCTTTTACCGGGACTCATTTTGCAGAATCGGCAATCCCAGCGCACTACTTTAGGGTCGGGCGCCCGAAGGGGTGGCCAGGCCGGAGTCAGGGTAATCGAACACGCCGCGGCCCGACTTCCGGCCCAGGCGCCCGGCCTTCACGTATTGCACCAGGAGCGGGCAGGGGCGGAATTTCTCTCCCAGAGTCTTGTGCAGGTATTCGAGGATGTGCAGGCGGGTGTCGAGGCCGACCAGGTCCACCAGTTCGAACGGGCCCATAGGATGGTTCAGGCCGAGCTTCAGAGCTTTGTCGATGTCCTCTGCGCTGGCGATGCCTTCCTGCAGCATGTAAAACGCCTCGTTCCCGATCATGGCGTTGATGCGGCTGGTGATGAAGCCAGGCGCCTCTTTGATGATGACTACTTCTTTGCCCATGCGCTTGCCAACCCCGGCGGCGGCGGCGAGCGTCTCAGCATCGGTTTCGAGCGCGCGCACGACTTCGAGCAACTTCATTTTGTGCACGGGATTAAAGAAGTGCATGCCTACGCATTTCTTTGCACGGTAGGTGACGCTCGAGATCTCGGTGATGCTGAGCGAAGACGTGTTCGATGCGAGGATCGTCGCCGGGCGGCAGATCTTGTCGAGCAGGGTGAAGATCTCGATCTTCGATTCCAGTTCCTCGGGGACGGCTTCAATCACCAGGTCGGCTTGCCGGGCGGCTTCGTCGACCGATCCCGCGTACTCGATGCGGGAGAATGCTGCACTGGCGTCAGTTGCATTAACCTTGCCGAGTTGAACCGCCTGGTCGAGGTTGGCGCGGATTTCGGTTTCGGCCTTGCGCAGTGCGTTCGGTAGCAGGTCTTCGAGGATGGTGCGGTAACCGCCGAGCGCAGCGGCGTGGGCGATGCCGCGCCCCATGGTGCCGGCGCCAATGACGGCGACGGTCTTAATCTCTGGCACTATTTGCCCACCTTGTCGAGGGTCTTCAGGACGCTCTCGAGGCTGGGATCGGATTTGCGGATGTAATCAGCGAGGCGGGCGCGCTCCTCGTCGGTCAAGGTTGGAAGGGACGCGTTGATGCGGCGCAGGGTCGCCGCGATGTCGTCAATGTAATTCATGAGACGAATGAGTTCTCCGGTAGCAGACATGATTGCTCCTAGCGTTCACCCGGCGTCACGGCCGATGCAGCCGCGCGCGGGCGACCTTTTATTGTGACGGGAGCCACCGCTTTAGTAAAGGCGAGGTGGAAAGGATCGACGCGTCAGCGGGAGAAATACCCAGTCCGGGAGCGCACGGTCATGCCGGTGGCCTTGGGCCGGATCACAATCTTGCGAAACGTGTCATCCTTGGCAGGGCTCGTCGGATAGTAGGCGAGCTCAAAGGAGGTCCGCAGTTCTTCAGCGATTTGGCGGAAGTAGGTTTTGGGATCGGTTGTTTCCGCATCAACAGCAGCGCCACCGGTCTCTTTGGCAAGGCGGTCCATGACCCGGATGCCGTACTTGTTGCGTGCTGTCAGGTGGCCGTGGCTCTTTTCGGTATAGCGGATTGTGTATACGAGTACGTTGGCACTCTGGGCCGCTTCGATGGCGCTCATCATATCGTGGGAACTGGAATTGTCTTCCCCATCGCTGAAAACAAGCAGCGCCCGCCGGCCGCTCTCGCCGGCCAATTTTTCGGTGACCGAGTAATAGATGGAATCGTAAAACGCGGTGCCGAGATCACGATCTTCTCTTGGCCCTAGTTCAGGAATGTGCCGGCTGCTATGTTGATATTGCGTCAGCCGTTCCATCAATTCTTCCCCCGATTGCGAGAAATCGCTGGCCAGCCGGATGTGATTGCCGAAACACACCAGGAAAGCCCGGTCCTTCGGACCGAGGACCTCTTTCAGAAAGACTTCCAGATCATGCTGGTGCTGTTTGGAGAAGTGCTCCTGGCTCCCGCTGAAGTCCACGATCAATCCGAGCGTGAGAGGAACATCCAGGCTGCGGGCAAAGAAAGAAATCTTCTGCGGCACT
>Ga0209698_10004723_pt1 | contig 14859 bp, 16 predicted proteins | sample LitLauG_LLR_2012_FD_187203 | JGI IMG/M metagenome (GOLD analysis project Ga0209698, IMG submission 187203) | Freshwater sediment microbial communities from Pennsylvania, USA - Little Laurel Run_MetaG_LLR_2012 (SPAdes) (version 2) | ecosystem: Environmental > Aquatic > Freshwater > Creek >...
CCCTAGGAGTGCGCCGACAGCGCCACGATTGCTGGAGCCGCGAACCGGCGTGTAGCCAAACTTCCCAATGATCCTCGCGATATATTCGCCGTCGAAACTTCGGCTGGTCATCACGCGAAGATTCCAATCGCGCCAGAAATAAGTCGCCGGAAAGACACAGCGATGCCAGAAGGAAAAGACGATGGGCTGCGCCTCCGGACCGGCAGGGGCCCCGGGCTCGAGGGAAAGGGAGAAACGAAGGGTAGGACAAATCAGCCGAATGGCGAGATAGCCGGACCAGGAAATCAGCCAGAGGGAGAAGCGCTGCCTCAAGCTGAAGGACGGCGTTTGGGATGTCGGCTCGGAAGAGACCGTCGTCGTGGGCGTAGCGCTCACAGCGCTATTGTAACCATGCGGCAACGCTTGCGAGATTCAGAGGCGGGAATTGCGCCTTAATTTTCGATATAAGCGTCGATCCACGCTTTGAGTGCGCCCCGGCGCTCGTCACTGAGGTCAAACTTCACCCCGAAGGATCCCTTGGGATTCTTCCAGCTGACGCTTCCGCGTATCCAAAGGCGAGGAAGAGTAAGAAGGGCGAAGGAAACTTCAATCGCCTGGTCCGACGTCACGCTCTCTGAACTCTTAAGGGACATGCCACCAGAGCTCACTTCCATGCTGGTTGCGGAGAAGCGGCGCCCATCGGCGCATACGACCGCCACCTCGGTCATCACCGGGATTCGCGCGTAGCGGCGAAACTCGTGAGTCACCAGCATACGGGTGGCGCGCACGAGCTTAAGAGCAGCCGACCGATCGAGTGGCTCGTGGAAAATCGCATTGATGCCGAATTTTGAAAAGCGCATGGCGTCCTGCGCGCTTCCGCCGAGACCGTAGATGACAATGCGGCTATTCGATGGAGAGGTGCGCGCGCCCTGCATCACGGTTTCGGCCCCGGGCACAAGTCTGAGGACACATGCCTCGAACTTCCGGTGGTAAAGACATTCCGCCTCTTGTGCCGACATGGCAACGCTTTCTATGCCATATTGACGGAAACAGTCGCCTAGAACCACTCGCTGGGATTCCTTCAGGTCCACAAAGGCGACTCGGGCGGTTGCCTTGCTACTGGCGGGGAAGGATGCAACAGCAGTATCCAGGGCTCTGTCCATAGGTGGGCCGATCCGACCCGAAAACCATTCTGTCTCGCAAGATCGGCAAAGGCAAAGTGGAAGAAGGCCAATACAGGGGTACCTAAGTACAATTACCCGAAATACACTGTGGAGTACGGCTGGTCCTTGCAAAGCCTTGCCAGATATGGGTTCTAGCGGGAGCTCAGGCGAATACAGAGAGAATAAAGCCGCCTATGCCGACATGCGTCGAAATAGAAGGGCGCCGTTGGTGCCGCCGAACCCGAAGGAGTTGGACATGGCGTACTCGACTTCGACTTTGCGGGCCTGGTTGGGGACAAAGTCCATTCCGGCCGTGTCGGGGTCCTGGTTCTCCAGATTGATCGTCGGAGGAAGTATTTGATCGCGCAACGCAAGAACAGTGATCCCTGCTTCCAGCCCGCCTGCGCCGCCCAGTAAGTGTCCGGTCATAGACTTGGTAGAGCTCACCGCAACGCGATGACTGCCAAAAAAATTGCGGATGGCATGGGCCTCAAGGGTGTCGCCGATCGGCGTTGAAGTGCCGTGCGCATTGACGTAGCCGACGTCGCTAGGCTTCAGCTTCGCATCTGCCGCGGCGTTCTGCATTACGCGAAAACCACCTTCATGTTCCGGAGCGGGCTGCGTGATGTGGTAGGCGTCCCCGCTCATGCCGTAGCCAACGACCTCCGCCAGAATAGGTGCGTTGCGACGCTGCGCATGTTCCATTTCTTCGAGAATGAGGATGCCCGCACCTTCGCCAATCACGAAGCCGTCGCGTGCCGCGTCCCAGGGACGGCTTGCCTTCTCCGGCTCTGCGTTACGGGTGGAAAGAGCTCGCATGGCGGCAAAACCGCCGACTCCCATGGGAGTTATTGCCGCTTCGGTGCCGCCGGCAATCATGACGTCAGCGTCGCCGTGCTGGATGATGCGGAACGAGTCCCCAACGGAATGTGCACTGGTGGTGCAGGCAGTCGCGGTAGCTTCATTCGGCCCTTTCGCGCCAAAACGCATGGACACGTGCCCCGCCGCCAGGTTGATGATCGACGCCGGGATGAAAAAGGGTGAGATCTTTCGCGGCCCTCCGTTGATGAGGTTGAAGTGCTCGCGCTCAATGACGTCGAAACCACCGATGCCGGAACCGATGTGAACGCCGACGCGCTCAGCGATCTCGGGCGTGACCTGAAGCGCAGAGGACTTCATAGCCTCTTCGCTGGCAGCGAGGGCTAAGTGAATGAACCGGCCCATCTTCTTGAGTTCTTTTTTCTCGACGAAATTCAGAGGGTCGAAATTCTTGACTTCAGCGGCGATCTGGCAGGCAAAATTGGCACTGTCGAAATGCGTAATGCGGGCGACGCCGCTTTTGCCGGCCAGGAGGTTCTTCCAGACCTCCTCGGTGGAGTTCCCGACGCCGCATATCAGGCCGAGACCGGTAACGACGACCCGCCGTCCCAACTACTTTCCGCCTTTCGCGTGCTTTCCGACGTAATCGATCGCGTCCTGGACGGTCCGAATCTTCTCAGCGTCCTCGTCGGGAATCTCGATGTCGAAAGCCTCTTCGAAGGCCATCACGAGTTCGACCGTGTCCAGCGAGTCGGCACCCAGGTCGTCTACGAAGGAGGCGTTTGACGTAACTTCGCCCTCATCGACTCCCAGTTGTTCCACGATAATCTGCTTTACCTTTTCGTCAACGGCAGCCATTGCTCTCCTAGTCGGCGGTGCGCTAGCCAGCGCTCCGCCTGTTGTGTTTGTGTCAGATGTTTGTCGCAATTGCGGCAGCTATGCCTTGGCGACCTTGGCGCGCTTCCCGATGTAGTCGCTGGCATCCTGGACGGTGCGGATTTTCTCGGCATCCTCATCGGGAATCTCGATGTCGAAAGCCTCTTCGAAAGCCATGACCAACTCGACCTGGTCAAGGGAGTCGGCTCCCAAGTCGTCCACAAAGGACGCGCTTGGGGTCACTTCGCCCTCATCGACGCCCAACTGCTCCGCCACGATCTGTTTTACTTTCTCATTGACCGATGCCATAGCTATGCCACCTCCGCGGCGATAAAAAGGAACGAGTAGTGTAATCGGGACGCTGAATTAGTGTAAAGGAAGGGGCCAGCAAACCGGAATCGAAACTCCGACCCGACCGCCCTCAGAATCCTAAACGGTGTGTAGAGAGCGGTCAACGTCAAGCTTCCGGCACGTTGATCGGCGGCTTGGGTCCAGACCGCTACTGGCCGGAATACTGATCGCGTAGCTGCGTCTGGCGACTGGCGAGCGGAATTTCTCGCCCTTCAATGAAAACATGTTTCACGTCGGTTTTGACGTCCAGGGGATCGCCGTTGGCAACCACCACATTGGCAGTCTTCCCGACGTCGAGCGAGCCTAACTTGTCGGCAACTCCCCAGATTTCCGCCGCATTCAGGGTAATGGCTTTCAGCGCCTCGTCTGGCGGGAGACCAAACGCGACCGCGAAACCGGCCTGATACGGAAGGTTGCGGGCGTTATGAGCATCGTAGGTCGCAAATGCGATCTTCACTCCGCGCTTGTAGAGTTGGGCTGGAAGACTATAGACCGCGTCATAGCGCTCATAATCCTTGGGATCTTCGTAGATCGGGCCGACGATGACCGGGACCTTGAGAGCGGCAACGTAGTCGAGCACCGGTTGTGAATGGCTGATGTGGTTGAGCACGAATTTCAGATTGAACTCATGCGCCAGGGAAACGGCGGTTTCCAGATCGCTCGGCCCTTCCGCGGCCAGGACGATAGACTTCTTGCCGTCCAGATAAGGCAGAAGCGCTTCCAGTTTGAGATCCCGTTTGGGCGGTGTGGGCTCCGACTTCTTCTCATCCTTCTTGTCGTCCTTCTTTTCATCCGCCTTGGCCGGCTCGGACTTCTTTTTTTCGTAGTCGATTAGTTTTTGGCGGTAGTCCTCGGCATCAAGGAAAGCCTGGCGCAGTTGGGCGGCCATTCCCATGCGTGTCTGAGGGAACCGGCGCTTGTCCCACGATTCATTGTGACGCTGTGCTCCAGTGAAGTTCAGGGGCATCGCGATGTCGCGAACCAGCAGCATTTCCAGCGCAGATTTGCCGTCCAATTGGACGAAGGAGTCCTGCCCAGGCAGAGTGTCCCCGTTCCTGGGCGCAACAATCGCGTTCGTAATGCCGTTGATGCGAGTGACGGGAATCAGTTCCGACTCGGCATGAAATGCGTCGTAGACATGCATGTGAGGCATGATCTCGTCGCTGGGTTCGAGCAGGTCGTTCGACATCTGCTCAGCCGAGATTTCGGTCAAGCCGAGATTCGTCTCGGAGTCGATCAGACCGGGGTAGACGGTCATACCGGTGACGTCGATGACGCGGGCATTCCCAGGCAACTTGACCGCCATGCCTGAACCGATGGCCGCGATCTTTCCATTTTCAATAATAAGTAGGCCGTTCTCGATCGTGCCATGCGAAACCGTTAGCAGTTTTCCGCCTTTGAGAACGACAGGCCCTTGCTGAGCCACGGCGATCACAGAAATCAGGCAGCAGGCCAGCACTGCCGGCAAGAGTTGGATTTTCATTGGCCCTCCTGGTAGTGCGGCATGCCGTAGCCGGGGAGCGAGCGGTCAAAGTAGACATCTCCGTCGATCCAGACTCTGTTGGGAACGCCAGAGCTGGAGAGCGGATAGCCGTCCCACAGAACGAGGTCGGCGTCCTTGCCGACGTCGATGGAGCCTACGCGGTCGTCGACACCGATGATCCATGCTGCGTTAAGTGTGATCATCTTCAACGCCTCTTCTTCCGTAGCTCCGCCGTAGCGGATGGTCTTGGCCGCTTCCTGATTCAGACGCCGGGCAAAATCTTCGGAGTCGCTCTTGATGGCGACGCGAACACCCTTGCGCATCGATATAACCGCATTCCACGGGATCGCGTCCCAGGCTTCGTGCTTGAAGCCCCACCAGTCGGCAAACGTTGCAATGCCGACACCGTTAGCCGCAAGCTGATCCGCTACTTTGTAGGCTTCGAGCGCGTGATGAAAGGCCCGCACCTTGTAGCCGAACTCTTTGGCCATGGCCATCTCGGTGAGAAGTTCGTCGGCACGGTAGCAGTGGATCTGGACCAGCAGTTTGCCGCGTAGGACGTCAGCGAGAGCCTCTAGCTTCAGGTCGTGCTTGGGTGGTTTGGCATCTTTGTCGCTGCGCTTGACCTTGGCGTCGTAGTCGTCCCACTCGCGCATGTAGTCCTGAGCCTGCACGAGCGCCTCGCGTTGTACAGCAAAATTCCCCATCCGGGTGGAGGGAAGTTGGTCCTTGCTTCCGTATACGCGCTTCGGGTTCTCACCGCTGGCAAACTTGATGGACCGGGGCGCGCCCGGGAACAACATGGCGTCACGGTTCAGGCCGTACTTGTGTTTGATGACGATCGCCTGGCCACCGATCATGTTGGCGGAGCCGTGCAGGAGGAGCGAGGTAGTCACGCCGCCAGCCAGTCCGCGATAGATGGCTTTGTCCTGATAGTCGAAGGCATCGATCATCATCATTTGCGGAGTAATGGGACTGGTGGCCTCGTTTACGTCGTCATCGAGAGCGATATGGGAGTGAGAATCAATGATGCCTGGGGTAAGAAACTTCCCTCCGGCGTCGATGACCGTGGCCGAGGACGGGGCTTTCAGGTTTTCGCCGACGGCCGCAATCTTCCCGTCCTTGACGTACACACTGCCATTCTTGATGCTGCCGTGAGTGGCGGTCATGACCACGGCGTTACGAATCACGAGCTCGTTATGAGCGGATGGAGAGGGTGACGTCTGGGCAGGCGAGAGCGCACTGACGAGCAGAATTGCAGACGTGAACCGCAGAAAGAGAAGGAAACGTATCGTGGCGCGAGACATTGTAGGGAACTCCACTTGAGAGCGAACGCGAATTCTAGTTTTCCGGGGGACCAGCGTCAACCGCCGCATGGGTCGGGCGCTCAGAATCGCAGCTGGGATATGATGGTCCACCTTTTCGGTACAAGAGGATTCAGACGTGAAATATGCAATCTGGTTAGCAATTTTTGCTGGTGTGACGGCGTGTAACTGCACGGCGACGACGTGCCCCGGCGGTCAGGCAAAGGATGGAAGCGCACTCGTCCAACAAGAGCAACATTGGGCCAAAGCGCTGGAACAGCATGACAGCGAGGCACTGGGATGCATTTTGGCCGATGAGTTCCAGGACTTCGACCCGGGCGGCATCGTCTATGACCGGGCGGATACGCTGGCCGGAGTTCCGCACCGGCGACCGGGGAGCAACCAGTTGAGCGAACTGCAGCCGCATGCGTATGGCGATATCGGCTACATCCGGGGATTGGCTACGCTGGTGGATGCGGAGGGCAAAGTCAGGGCCAGGGTCCGGTTCACCGACATTTACCTGTACCGCGAGGGGCGCTGGCAGGCGGTGGCCGGTCAGGAATCGCTCGTGGCGGACGCCAAGAAGTAAGGCTGTGACGGAGCGAATATGCGGGCAGTTGTTCAGAGGGTAAGTCGCGCGAAGGTGACCGTCGGTAACGAAGTCACGGGTGAGATTGCCACCGGGCTGCTCGTGCTGCTTGGCGTCGGCCAGAACGATGGGGAGGCAGAGGCAGAGTATCTGGCAGAAAAGGTCGTGGGCCTTCGCATCTTTGAGGATGATGCTGAGAAAATGAACCGGAACCTGCAGGATGTTGGCGGATCAGTGTTGGTAGTTTCGCAGTTCACACTTTACGGAGATGTGAGGCGGGGCAAACGCCCGTCATTTGACGCTGCCGCTCCACCGCAGAAAGCGCGTGAACTCTACGAGTACTTTGTCGAGCGAGTGCGCAGTTTCGGGCTGAAGTGCGAGACCGGAAGATTTCAGGAAACGATGCAGGTTGAACTGGTAAATGACGGGCCGGTTACAATAATGCTCGACTCTGCAAAAGCGTTCTAGTGCCGTTCCCGCTCGCCCACGTCAACGTTGCTGCTCAATATATCTCTTGCTGTCGAATTTCCTGCCGGTGCTTTCGAGCGACATGTACCGGATTTGTCCAAAGATGGGCCGCTCGGTCCATGGCCGATCGAACTTCCCAACGATCGACCAGGCGATCCCGGCATAGCCGTTCGGATCGCGGCCATCCATTTCGTATTTGTCGTTGAGATTGACAGCAATCTGGTAGGCTTCGGCGGGCGTGCGACTCCACTCCAGAATCTTCTTCCCCCAGTACATGCGGACATAGTTGTGCATCCAGCCCCCTGTCACCATCTGCTTTTGAGCTGCATTCCAGAGCGGGTCATGGGTTTCGGCATTCTCGAGCTGGCGTTCCGTGTAGCGTACAGGCCGCCGATCTTTCAGATGTTTGGCCAGCGAGCGATGGGCCCAGGGTTCGGCGCATTCGAACGAATCGTATTCTGAGTTGAACTTGACGAAATTAACTGCCAGTTCCCGCCAGGTGATGAGCTGATCAAGAAATGCGGCTTTCTCTGATGCCGCAGCATGTGCATTCTGTACTGCAAGAGCCACAGTAACGGGAGAAATATGCCCGAAGTGCAGATAGGGGGATAGCCCACTAGTCCCATCCAGTTCTGGGTGGTTACGCCGTTCGTCGTAGTGCGAGAGTTTTCTTTTCACAAATAGTTTGAGCAGACGCATGCCCTCACGAGTTCCCCCGGGCAGATTGTGAACCGGCTCGACAGAGCGATCGATTTTCCATCCTTCGGTGATATTGAACTCTGCAGGCAAAGCGGCCAGGCCGCGCGGTTTTTTCCACTTCACCTTCGCCTTGGGATTATGGGAGCAGACGAGAAAGTGTTTGAGGTGAGCGTTCAAACGGGGGCGAATGATGCGAGCGGCGTATTGCGCTTTCCCCAGCAATCTGGAAGGCACGATCACATCGGCGTCTACCGTCCAGAGCGGAAATCGAAGTTCTGCGGATGCGGTCTGACGCCAGGCTTCGGCCTCACGCAGCGGGTTTTCGTCTCCGACGACCAACGAAGGCCGCACTTCTTCGCAAAACCGCATCAGGCTGTGGTCTGGATAACGGCGAAGTACGAAGCCTATGTCGCGTTTTTCCAGGGCTACTGCGATGTCGGGAATTCCCTCCGCAAGGAAACGGTAGTGCCGCAGATTGGCGCGAGGGTAGAAGGGTACCGGCGCAAAGAATACAACCACCGGCTTGTTCAGGGCGTTCCCCGCCTGAACGGCCACGTCGAGAGCAGGATTGTCAACCCCACGTTGGGCACGCTGCATCCAGTAGACAACGCAGGCGCCTTCAGGATTGAGCGCTTCTTTACGGCGGACGCTAACGCGAGGACCGGAGCAGAGTGCCGTGAGGTCATCCATGAACGTTATCGCGCAGAAGAACTCGTCATGCACCGACAAGAATTGCGTCGGCGATGCGAGCTGCCTCCAGGGCGGCGCGAACGTCATGGGAGCGAACCACGTGCGCGCCGTTCAGAATCAGAGCGGTTTGAGTCGCCAAGGTCCCGTACAAACGCTGATCGGCGGGCGCGTCCTTGCCGTCACGAGCCAGTGTTCTGCCAATAAAAGACTTCCGGGAAGTACCCACCATCAGGGGGAAACCCAGCGCCTGCAGATCCTTGAAGCGTGCGATCAGTGGATAGTTCTCTTCAAACTTTTTCCCGAAACCAAAACCGGGATCGAGTACAATGCGGTCCCGCTTGATCCCTGCGCTGGTGGCGGTGTCGGCCCACTGCCGCAGTTCCCGCTTGACCAGCAGGACGGCATCTCCGATAGGAGGCAGCGTCCGCCATTCTTCAGGTCGGCCCCGCATGTGCATCACAACGACTCCGCACTTCTGCTCGGCCAGGGACTTGGCCATTTTGGAGTCCCAGCGAAGGCCGCTCACGTCATTGACGATTTCCGCTCCCGCATCGATGGCAGCCTTCGCGACGCTGGCTCTGTAGGTGTCCACGGAAATCAGCGCATCCTTTTTCGCCTGCCTGATGCCGGCAATCACTGGAACAACCCGCTCCAGTTCTTCCTTCTCGGTCACCGCATTAGCATCCGGCTGGGCTGCTTTCGAAGGTGCCTTCTTCGACTCCTTGGCCGGGGCGGTCTGAACCTTCGCACCCGGGCGGGTTGATTCACCGCCCACGTCCACGATGTCGGCGCCTTCCGCAAACAAAGCAAGGCCGCGCTGGATCGCGCGATCCTTGTCGAAGTAGAGGCTGCCGTCGGAGAAGGAATCAGGGGTGACGTTGAGCACTCCCATGATGAGCGTGCGTTTCCCTAGTTCCAGGACTCGCGATCCGACGTTCCACTGGAAGACCGTCCGCATTCTCCTGATTCTAAACCACTGTGTAGCAGGGGATTGACAGGAGGCCTGGGGAATCCGCAGCCGTACTTAGGGTGCCCTCAAACCGGTGCTAAAATCTAGGTACCACCATGCGCCGTACGCGCTCTTCGCTGTTGCCGTTGCTGTGTCTGCTGCTGGCCACCCATGTCTATGCGGCGGGAGTAAAGCCGCTGCAGACGCGCATCGCGTCGGTGCTTTCCGATCCAGATTTGCAGCGCGGTTTCTGGGGCATTGAGGTGATCTCCCTGCCCGATGGGCGGGTTCTGTACTCGCAGAACTCGGATAAGCTTTTTACCCCCGCCTCCAACACCAAACTCTTTACGACCGCTGCAGCTCTAGCGCTGGTTGGGCCGGAGTACAAATTTCACACCACGGTTGAGACGACCGGGACACTGGACCGCTATGGCCGGCTCACCGGTGACTTGATGCTGGTGGGGCGAGGCGATCCCAATCTTTCAGGCCGCGAATTGCCGTATGACTTGCACACGCAAAGAAATGATCATCCCATCCAGGTACTGGAGAATCTTGCCGATTCCCTGGTGACGAAGGGCGTGAAGTATGTGGACGGCGACGTGGTCGCCGACGATTCTTATTTCGCGTTTGAGCGTTATGGGGAAGGCTGGAGTCAGGATGATCTGGTGTGGGCCGACGGCGCGCCGGTTTCCGCGTTAACCATCAACGATAACGTGGTGTTCGTGAACATCCTCCCGGCGGACCGTGCGGGAGAGCGCGCGTTTGTCAGCGTGACACCCTTCTCGGACTACTACCGAGTAGACAACCGGATCATCACCACGCCGGCGGGCACCGGGCGAAAGATCTTTATCAATCGTGAACCGGGTTCGACGGTTCTGACCCTGTGGGGCAATATGCCCCTCGACGATCAGGGCGCGAACGAGGGGCTCGCGATCGAGGATCCAGCCGAATTTGCCGCACAGCTCTTCCGCAGTCTTCTGGAAAAGCGCGGCATCGCGGTGTATGGGAAGCAGCGCACCCACCATACGGAACTGTCCAGCCTTTCCACGTTCAGCGTCACGACAATCGCCCCGTCACGGGGCGGCGAGGCAGTTCAGCTGCAACCGCTGCCCACCAGCCAATCACTGGTACTTGGAAGCTACGATTCCAAACCGCTCATCGAGGATTTGAGGGTTATCAACAAGGTTAGCCAGAACCTCCATGCCGAGATTCTGCTGCGCCTGCTGGGGCGCGAGAAAGGCACTGCGGGTACGATCGAAGGCGGTCTGGAGGTGCTGCGGGGGTTCCTGACGCAGGCGGGGGTGCCGAGCGAGGAGTACCTGTTTTACGACGGGTCGGGACTCTCCCGGCAAAACCTGGTGACTCCCCATGCCATTGTGCAGCTCCTGCGCTACGCCAGCACGCAGCCCTGGAGTTCCGACTACCTCAGCACGTTCCCGGTGTCGGGCGTGGACGGGTCGCTGTCAGATCGCTTTAAGAGTGGCTCGCTGCCAGGCAAGATCCATGGCAAGACTGGATCCCTTGCCGGGGTCAAGACGCTTTCAGGATACGCAACGACGGCACGCGGTGAGCAGGTTGCCTTTTCTATCCTGTCCAACAATTTCAATCTCTCCGGAAAACGCGTCAACGACACCATCGATCGGATTGTCGAAGCGATCGCCGACGACGCACCCAGCAAGTAAGTCCTTTCGCGAAGCAAGGCCCGATATTTCGGGAAAGCTCTTCTTCGATCAGCGTGGTTTTCGCGCGGCCTGGCGCACGCGCATCCCTCTGACGGCTGCCGGGCCTGTGCCAGTGGGAGGCTTGCGCATGCCGTCGAGAAATTCCTTCAATACCACTGCGTTGTTGTGAGTTTCGTTTTTCGAGGCGAAGAGCAACGTAATGCGCGGGTGTTTGTCCGCGAGACGATGAAGCTCTTCCACCGCTTCCACCGCCTGGGGAGCTTTCAACTCTTTCATGTAGCGGTTGCGGAATAGTTGCCATGCCGCGGGGTGCGCATGGAACCAGTGACGCAGTTCGTCGGAAGGGGCCAGGTCCCGCAGCCAGGCATGCAGTTTTGCCTCCGCCTTGCTGACTCCACGAGGCCACAAGCGATCGACCAGAATGCGCTTGCCATCGGCGCGCGCCGCTTTTTCGTAAACCCGTTTGACCGCAATGGACATGGTGTTGCTCTATTATTGTACGTCTGTCCGGCAAGGCGTTTCTTGTAACAGTGGAGAAAAAATCAAGAGATGATTCTCGACGGGAAGAGGTCGCGATGGCGAGGTAGCGCGGGTGAGGCGGAGTTCGTAGGTCCGCTTTCGAACATTCTCTTGAGCGCGGTTACGGTAACAATCCTGCTTCTTTCCTCGGCCTGCAAGCCGGAGCGGCGCCTGAGCGATGCAGAACTCGGCCTCACGCCGCAACAAGCCGCAGGGCGGCGCGTATACGACAGCTATTGCGACCGCTGTCATGAAGCCTATTCGTCCCGCGGAAAACAGGGGCCAAGCATGAAGGGCGTTTTCAAGAACCCCTATCTTGAACTTAGCGGGTTGCCTGCGAACGACGACCGTGTAACCGAGCTCATTCTCTCCGGCAGAAGCAAGATGCCAGCCTATGGTCAGGTGTTGACGCAGCAGCAGGTGCAGGATTTGCTCGCCTACCTGCACACGCTGTGAAACAAGCTGCCGCCGTTGGACTCTTCGGGTCCGTGGGATAATCAAGAACGGTGAAAATCGACGCCAAATCGGACTTGTTCCGTAAACTCCCTTCGGTGGGCGAGCTGTTACGCGCTCCGGAATTGGCGACGTTTGTCGCCGAAGAAGGTCCCACCGCGGTAGCGGATGCTGCGCGCATTGTAGTTGCGCGTCTGCGGGAGGAAATCGGCGCGGGACGGGTGAACTCCGGGAGCATCGATCTGGCTCTACAAGGTATACCTCAGGCGATTGAACGCCAGCTGCGTCAGGAACTCTCCTATTCTCTGCGCTCCGTGATCAACGCGACGGGCGTAATCCTGCATACCAACCTTGGGCGTGCTCCGCTCGGAGCAGCTGCTCTCGATCACATACAAGAAACCGCCGGCAGCTATTCGAACCTCGAATTCGATGTGGCCGCGGGCGATCGTGGCAAACGTGACGTTCACCTCGAACGATTGTTTCAGAAGCTGCTGGATCGAGAAGCGAGCGGTTCCCGAGGGGTCTCCACAATCGTGGTAAACAATAACGCGGCAGCCGTTCTCCTGGCGCTGAACACCCTCGCTGAGGGTGGGGAAGTCATCGTTTCGCGGGGAGAACTGGTGGAGATCGGCGGGTCGTTTCGCATACCGGATGTGATGTCGAAGTCTGGCGCAGCCCTGCGCGAAGTCGGAACCACCAATCGCACAAGACTCTCCGACTACGAGGCCGCCATCAACGACAGGACCAGGCTGTTGCTGCGCGTTCATCGCTCTAACTTCGAGATCACCGGCTTCACCGAGCAACCGGCCCTGGAAGAATTAGTGCAACTCGCGCGCAAGCGGGGGCTGCCACTGATGGAAGATCTTGGCAGCGGCGCACTCTTCGATCTGCACACGATTGGCATTCAGGGCGAGCCCGGCGTCCTGGACAGCTTGCGGCAAGGCGTCGACGCGGTGACCTACAGCGGCGACAAACTGCTGGGCGGGCCGCAGGCAGGAATGTTGAGCGGGAGAACGGATCTCATCCAACGGATGCGCAGCAATTCGCTCTTCCGCGCTCTGCGGGTGGACAAGCTAACCTACGCGGCGCTTGAAGCGACGCTGCTGTCCTACGTCAAGCGAGATTATGCAGCCATTCCGGTCTTCCGCATGATGAGCATGTTGAAAGAAGACATTGGCGCGCGGGCCGAGGCGATTGCCGGGAAAGTGAAGACTTCTGCGATCTCCGTCGACGTGGTGGATGGCGAGTCGGTGATCGGGGGTGGAGCGGTACCATCGGCGGTTCTGCCGACGCGATTGCTAGCTTTAACGATGGAAGGACGCAGCGCCGATGAGATCGCAACCCGCCTGCGCGGAGGTGATCCGCCAATTATTGCTCGAGTGGAAGAAGGACGCGTGCTGCTCGATCTGCGGACCGTGTTTCCCGAGCAGGATGACTGCATCGTGACAGCACTTCAGGCGCTTGCTGGTTGACCTCGGCCGGCTCAGTAATCCCTCTTGTCAACTCTCTACACCATCGGCCACTCCACTCGCACTCTCGAAGAGTTGATTTCAGCCCAGCGATCCCACGGTATTCAAAGGCTCGTCGACATCCGTTCGTTTCCCATGTCACGCAGGCTTCCGCATTTCAATCGAGAGTCCCTGGAACAGGCGTTGCCGAAGGCAGGAATCGAATACTACTGGCTCCCGGAACTGGGCGGAAGGCGGAAGAAGATTCGGGATGACTCTCCGCATGTTGCGTTACGAAGCCCTAGCTTCCGCAACTACGCGGACCACATGTTGACGGGCGATTTCCGGCGGGGAATCTCGGCGCTGCTCGGTCTTGCCCAGAAAGCGAAAACGGCATACATGTGCGCAGAGAGAGTCTATTTTCACTGCCACCGCATGCTGGTTTCCGATTGGCTGGTTGCCCATGGGCATGAAGTCCTGCACATCGATGCAGAAGGGCCGGTCAAGGCGCACAGACTGGCTCCTGAAGCTCGGCTCTTGGACGATGAGGTGATTTACAAGGGCGACCGGTTGTTCTGAACCGCAGGGGAGTTCGGTCGCCAAGTAGCTATTGTCCTGTGATACGTTGGTCGGATGATTGTCGGCACCGGTATCGATATTGCCGAGGTCCCGCGCATCCGGCATGCGATCGAGCGCTATGGTGACCGCTTCTTGCACCGCGTATATACCGACGGTGAGATTCGATACTGCCAATCCAAAGCCAACCGGATGGAACGATATGCCGCCCGCTTTGCCGCCAAGGAAGCGGCCATGAAGGCGCTGGGTACAGGATGGAACCACGGAGTGCGATGGCGCGACATTGAAGTAGCACGCAAGCCCGGTGGCCGGCCAACCATCGTTTTTCATGGGCGCGCGGCCGAATTCGCGGCGAAACTTGGCGCGACAAACGTGGCACTATCGCTGACCCACACAGCAGCGCAGGCGATGGCGCAAGTAATTCTGGAAAGCTGACCACAGCCGTTCTGGTAGACTGTCGCTTCCGGAACAACTCCAACGATGCCTGCCGTCAAGACTGCAGCGGTCCTGCCTCAATCCCAACTTGAAAACCGTGAACGCGCCCTGCTGTTTGGAATAGGGCTTAGCAGCTTTGCCACTTTGCTGCTGGAGTTGGGGCTGACCCGGCTGTTCTCCGTGGTGCTGTTCTATCACTTTGCTTTCCTGTCGATTTCGATCGCGCTGTTGGGCCTGGGTGCGGGCGGCGTTTTCTCCTACTTATGCAAGCAGCGCCTGGCGCGTTTCGAAACGCGCCGGCTGGCCTCCACGGTATGCCTCATCAACGGCGCGCTGGTGCTGGCGGCGCTGGAAGTTGTCATTCATGTTCCGGTGT
>Ga0209698_10004724_pt1 | contig 14857 bp, 7 predicted proteins | sample LitLauG_LLR_2012_FD_187203 | JGI IMG/M metagenome (GOLD analysis project Ga0209698, IMG submission 187203) | Freshwater sediment microbial communities from Pennsylvania, USA - Little Laurel Run_MetaG_LLR_2012 (SPAdes) (version 2) | ecosystem: Environmental > Aquatic > Freshwater > Creek >...
GTTTCAAGCCGGCAATGCTCGACTCGCTTGACCAGGCTTTCCAATTCCTGACGCTTCGACTTGCTGAGCAGGGCGATGGTTGCGCCTTCAATCGCGGTATTGCCGGCCTGAACGATTCTCGTCGAGTCCAGGCTGGGGATGAGCCCGATGCGCTTGGAAGCTTCAATGTTGAGATGACGGCCGAAACCACCTGCGAGATAGAAAAGATCGATGTCTTCGAAGTTGATGCCATAGCTTGAGAAGACGGCATGCAGTCCGGCGACGTTCGCGCCTTTGGCCTGAGCGAGTTCGTTCACGTCGCTCTCGAGGAGAAAGACGTCCTTTTCCTGGTCTTGATAGAGCGTGACGCGCTTGATGTCGTCTTCGAAGCGGCCCATCTCGTTCATGCGATGGGTACGGAGGAGTTCGCTGAGTGCGTCGACGAGGCCGGAGCCGCAGATTCCTTCCGGTCGCACGTCGCCAATGACGCGGAGGCTGATGGAGCCATCGGCGGCGATGGCTACGTCTTCAATCGCGCCGTCCAGTGCGGGCATCCCGCAGGCGATGGCTCCGCCTTCGAAGGCCGGCCCCGCGGGGCAGGATGCCGCAAGAATTCGATGCTTGTTGCCCAGGATCAGCTCAGTGTTCGTCCCGATATCCATGACGACAACCAGGCGCTCTTCATGTGCCAGGTCCACGGCCAGCATACAGGCGGCGGCATCGGCTCCCACGTGGCCGCTGATGATCGGAGCGCCGTAAACACGCGCCTTGGGATGAATGGGCAACAGGCTTTGCCGTCCGGTCTGGATGAGACTGGTGGATGTGCGCTTGCCCTCGGCCATCTCGATTTCGGTGATCGAGCGGTAGGGGGTCTGGCCAATTGAATACACGCTCTGCCGGAAAAAGAGATCGCGCATGGTGGAGTTGCCCACCACTACCATCTCGTAGATTGTTTTCGGATCGACAGGGAACTTCTCGATCGCGTGGCTCAAGTACCCGGCGAGCGTGCGCATGAGAAGTCTTCCGGGGTGCTCAGTGTCGTAGGCGATGCGGGACATGACTTCAGAGCCGCCGAATCGCTGTGGATTCTCAAACGAGGTATCCGCGATGAGTTCCCCGCTTTCAAGATCGACAACGCGCAAGACAACGGTCGTGGTGCCGAGGTCCATTGCGATTCCGAGCAACGGACCGGTTGCGCGGGCAATCTCGACTCCGTCGATGAGGATTCGATCTCCATCGCGGGTGACGGCGGGATCGAGTTGAAATGCTGCATTGCTGCCGGGAAGGCCCAGGGCGTGCCGCTCAATGCGCATGTGGCCGCGGCGCATGGTGTGGCAGCGAACATGCCCGTCCGCGGCTGCAACGTGGGTTTGACACGACAGGCGGAAATTGCCTTTGAGGTGTCCTTCCGGTTCAGCAAGCGCGGACAGGGCGCCCATTCCCTCAACCACTTCGACCATGCACTCTTTGCATTTGCCCTGCTTGCGGCAGGAGGTAGGCACGTCGATGCCCATGGCTTCAGCGTAATCAAACAGCGATCGCGAGTCGCCGGCTTGAATCGATTGTCCGTTGATGGTGAGGGTGACGGCCATTGATTGAGTCTGCTTACCAGCCCTTTGCTTCAAGTTCGGCTTTCACCGCTTCTGCAACTTCCTGTGCCGAGCCTTCGCGCTCTTCTTCCTCTGTCCATTTCCATTGGGCCAGGTAATCGTCGGAGCTTTGCAGTCCCCGTTTGGCGGCGGCAATGTCCACCTGCTGCATGAACTTGTCGTCGAGCATCAGGGTAACGTCTTCCTGCTCATCCTCGGCCTTGATCTGGGTAGGAATCTCCTGCCAGTAAAGGACTTTGAAGGTGGTCATGATGGGCTACACCTGGTCCGCGAGGCGCAAGAAAAGATCCACCGCGGCTGAAGCGTTGGCGCCATATCCGTCCGCGCCGATCTCGTCGGCAAACATCTGGCTGATGGGAGCGCCGCCGATGGCCATTTTGATGTGAGTCATGCCGGCCGCTTCAAAGCCATCGATCACGGTCTTCATGTACATCATGGTGGTGGTCAACAGCGCGCTCATGCCGATGATGGTAGGTTTGCATTTCTCAGCCGCTGCCAGGAATTTATCGAGACTCTGGTCAACACCGATATCGTGCAACTCAAAGCCTGCACCTTCGGCCATCATGCCTACGAGGTTCTTGCCGATATCGTGCAAGTCTCCGCGAACTGTGCCCATGAGCAAAACGCCTTTGGGTTTGACTGTACTGTCCTTCGCGGTCAGAAGTGGTTTGAGCACGGTCATGCCGGCTTTCATGGCGCGCGCAGCAATCAGCACTTCTGGAACATAGAGAATGTTGTGTTTGAAATCCTCCCCGACTACACTCATGCCCGCGATCAAGCCTTCATTGATCACTTCCTGCACGGGGCGTCCCTCTGCGAGAGCTTCTTTGGTCAGCCGCTCGACCTGGTCTGCGTTGCCCTCGTAGAGGTATTGATTCATCTGTGCGTAATCGGGCATCAGACCTCCGCTCAGCGAGCGCTTGCAGCCACGGCGCCTGCACGCTTTCCATTGAATTCCGCGAGCCCCTCAAGCATTGCCAGGACATTTTCGCGCGGCATGCCGGGGCTGACGCCGCCGCCTACCGAAAGGATGATGCCTTCGCCGCCAGAGCCTTCAAGCACCTCGAGCGTTTCGTCCTTCACTTCGTCGGGAGTTCCGCGCACTGCGATCTCCAGCGGGTTGACGTTTCCCATCAGGCACATTCGGTCGCCCACGCGCCGCTTTACCTCGGTGATGTGCTTTTGCTTGCCCCAATTGAGCACATTGAATCCTGCATCCGGCAGGTGGTCGAGACAGGCATCAACCTCGGCGTCGTTGTGATAGAGCTTGACCCAGTCTTTCGGAAAAGCGTCACAGATGCGCTTCAGGTAAGGATGCGCGAACTCCAGGTAATACTCCTCGTTGATAAACCCAACGATGTCGTCAAGGATGAAGATGCTTTCAACGGTGTCGCCCATAACTTTCTGCTGGGCCTTGAGCCAGTCGATGATGACCCGGGTGCACAGGTCGATCAGCTTGTGCGCGCCTTTGGGGTTCTCCACCAGGTCAAGCATGAACTCCGTTGTCCCGCGGACGAAGCCCGCGGTGCAGAGTGGACCGCGTGACGTGACCATGGGCAGGATGTAGCCGGCATCCAGGATCCGCTGGCGGGCCATGCCGATGCGGTGCAAGGTGAGGGCGGCAAAGCCGTCGGCATCCACTTCGTACTCGGGGAAGTTGTCGATGTCCTCCAGCCGGTAAAGGGTGTGGTACTCGCTGGGCGTATTGTCCTGCCAGAATTTGATCTTCGAGCCCAGAATGGAGGGCTCAGCCGCCATCCCGTACTCCATCCACCAGGAAGGGATGAAGATGATGTCCGGAAACTCGCGCATGATTTTCAAATTGGACTGGTACCAGAGTTCCGGGTCAAGAAAATAGTCCAGGTGCTTGATTCCGAGATATCCGGGAATCCATGGGCTATCGATGATCAACGCCATTGGAATCTTGTCCATCTTCTCGCGGCGCGCCGCTCGTTTAAACAATTCCCATTGTTCCGGCAGCATACTTAACCCCCAGGTTGCGTTGGTGGAAGAACGCAACCACTATCCGATTAGAACTGGCCGACCTTTGGATTTCCATGCTTATTCAATATCTTAGCGGCTTTCGTTCCAAACAATGTCGTGGATCGCAGAGATTGTTCCGAAGTCAAACTAACTGCTCTCCTGACCCCCCGTTCCGCGTGTCGCAATATTACTTTAAAGGCAACGAAAGAGACAACAGAATTTGGCATTTGGTAGTGGGTCAGTTTGAAGGGTACGGGCTTCAGCCCGTACATAAACCTCGCAAAATAAGCGCGGGCTTTATCCCCTGAGGGAATGCCACTCCAAACTGACCCACTAAGCGGCATTTTGCCGTGCCGCAGTGGTCTGCCGGCCGTCTATAACGGCTGGCCGCTCTGGGTCGCACGACCCTCTATTCAAGACATCTCTGGGTTCCAATGCGGCCCACGCTGTCTGCTTGGCGATATTCGCGCGGTCTTTTCTCCCTCAATATTGGCAGAATCGAGGTTCCCGCCGGTACATCTTCCTGAATGTGTTTGGTCGCAAATCTCCCCGTCTCGCGATCGACATAAGCCAACCGTCGCGGCGGGCGCAAGACCCGCATCAGCTATTCGGGCAGGGGGACTTGGCCCTCGATATGAAAGTGCCCGCTGACAGATGGCGCCCCCGTGTCAGGCTGTCCTCCGCCAATACTCAGCGTGTAGTCGCCTGAAGCGATAATCGGACTGCCATCTTCGGTTACCATTACCAGATCGCGGTCCTTCAGGTCGAAGTGAACCTTCTGGCTCGCGCCCGGTTCCAGGTGAATGCGTTGGAATCCGCGCAGCGCGATGTTTGGCGCACCCTTCATCGCGGGGAACTTGAGATAGACCTGTACGGCCTCATCTCCCGCAACTTTACCGGTGTTGGTTACCGTGACGTCAGCCCCGACAGGTTGTCCTGCGGCGACAGCCTGTGTTGGAACGCTGAGGTCGCTGTACGTAAACGTCGAATAACTCAGCCCATAGCCAAACGGATAGAGCGGCTTGCCCTTGAAGTACCGGTAGGTCCTTCCCTCCATCGCATAGTCTTCGAAGTTGGGCAACTGGCTGACGTCCTTGTAGAAGGTAATCGGCAGCCGCCCCGCGGGATTGTTCTTGCCGCTTAGTGTTTCAGCGACAGCCGTTCCACCCTCTTCGCCGGGATACCATGCTTCAAGAACGGCGTTGGCATGATCGTTGATCCAATTCACGGCGAGGGCGCTGCCATTGATCAAGACAACGGCGAGTGGCTTGCCGGTCGCTGCCATTGCTTCAACCAATGCCTCTTCCGGTTGAGGCAGATCGATGCTGGTCCGGTCGCCGCCCAGGAATCCAGGAATCGTCACCGGCATTTCCTCGCCTTCCAGCCTGCTGGTGATGCCCACTACGGCAACTACGATGTCTGCGTTTTTTGCCGCGGCAATCGCCTCCGGGGCAGGCGCATCGTTCACTTTCGTCCAGATAAGTTGCGCTTGCGGCTTGCCGCCGCCCATCGTCCCGTACATCAAGCTCAGCTCGGCCTTCTGTCCTTTCACCAGGTGGGCGCGCCCAACGGCTGCGTCGAGACCCTCGCTTCTGCCCATCATCGCAACCTGCTTGCCATCGATCGACAGCCTTCCGAATCCGATGCCACGAACGCCAAGCAGATAGTCGCCCGTGTCCGGGGCCGTAATAAAGCCCGACCAACGCACTCCAATTGATTTCTTCCCGGCAACCTCTGTCGGCAAATTACTGTCGCTGAGATTGACATTCGGCTCACTCCGGCTTACGAGCGGCGGCGTAATCTGCGGGGTGGTAGGCCGGCCCATGAATTCGCTATAGTCCGCCTTCAGTCCAGGCTTGCCATCGGGGGTCGTCAGCACGGCATCCGGCACCGGATCCCCGTCGTTGCGCAGGAACTGGGTTCCCGGAACGAAAGTGATCGTCGCGTTCGGGAACTCTGCCTTCAGGCCATCGAGCACGGAAACGATGTGCGTCGGACTTCCGGCGTAGTTGCCGAGCAACGGCTTGGTCTGGTCCCCAAGGGGACCGACGACTGCAATCTTCCTGATCCCGGGTTTGAACGGAAGAGTGCCGTCGTTCTTCAGCAACACCATCGATTCGTCGGCAAGCTTGCGGGCGAGTGTGCGATGTTCGGCACTGTCCAGTTCCTTCTCGTCGATCTTTGAGTAGGGAACCATGTCCGGCGGGTCGAACATGCCAAGTTTCATGCGTGCGGTGAACAGGCGAACCAGCGCTGTGTCCAGAGTACTTTCAGGAAGGTACCCTTGCTGCACGGCGTCGATATAGGCCTTTTCAACAGGTTCGCCAAACCGTGATGTGAAGGTGACGCACTCATTATCCATGCCACGGATCACTGACACAGCCGCGCCTTGTGCCTGCGTGGGACGGTAGCGATGATTTGCGGCCACATCCCGCACTGCGTCGCAATCGGAAACCACGTACCCCTGGAAGCCCCACTTCCCGCGCAATTGGTCCTGCAGCAGGTACTGGTTGGCGCACGCCGGCTGTCCATTGATTGCGTTGTAGGCACACATGACCGAACCCGCCTTGCCCTCTACGATGGCGGCACGGAAGGCGGGCTCGTAGGTATCCACCTCGTCGTGTTTGCTCACGTCCACATCGGCAAAATGCCGCGTTGGCTCCGGTCCGCTGTGCACGGCATAGTGCTTCGGTGTTGCAATCGCCTGGTAGTACTTCGGATCGTCGCCCTGCAATCCGGTCACATAAGCGACACCCATGCGGCCGGTGAGGAAGGGATCTTCGCCGTAGGTCTCCTGTCCGCGGCCCCAGCGAGGGTCACGGAAAATGTTCAGGTTCGGTGACCAGAAATCCAAGCCTCCCATGATGCCGGTGTGCCCCTCGCGCACATTCTGCACATGCTTGATGCGTCCCTCAATGCCGATTTGGGCCGCCATTGTGTGAATTCCCGGCGCATCGAATGTGGCGGCCAGGCCGATCGGCTCGGGGTACTCCGTCACGCCCTGGTTGATCACGCCATGGAGCGCCTCGCTCCACCATTGGTATGCAGGGACATTGAGCCGCGGAACGGCCGCGGAATTGTTCTGCATCTGCGTGGCCTTCTCTGCAAGGGTCATGCGGTGAACCAGGTCAACGGCACGTTGTTCCGGTGACAAACTGGGATTCATATAGGGGAGGCTCGCATTGTCCTGGGCAACTGCAGATTGCAGAATCAGGCCAAAGAAGAGCGTCCCCTTGCAAGCGAGGATGGCAGCAACAATTCGCGACATGCGGTTCTTCATATAGTTTCTCCAGGTTATCTTTGGACGATCACCGGACTTTGCCGTCAAAAATTCAGTGGGGCGCAAAATCGGAGTGTTCGAAAGGTCGCGCCCCGTGCTTGTCTCTGGGAGCCCTGTCTCAATACCCGAGGCGGCGACCGGCATTCAGCCCAGACAGCTCCGTCGGCATAGTAAATCCATTTTCCAGGGACTGTCCATGCCTGAGTCTCAATCAGGGGAAAAGCTACCGGCAATGCTCCTGAAAACAGAAGTTCCTGTTGAAAAACGGCAAAACATGATTCTGGAAGCGATCTGAGACAGCGCTGGTATGAGTGCCGTGATAGATCTCAAAGCCATTCGCGATTCCGTACTTATCCATTATGTCGTGGAGCTTGCCTGTATCGGTCCGTAGCTCGTCCTGGTCGCCTACATCGATGGAAATCGCAGCTTATTGACGAGGGTTTCCAATGTACTGATCGATAAAGGCCAGGGGCGCATTTGCCGCCCATTTTGCCAGCACATCGGGCTGGGCTACGCCATCTTTCGTCGGGAGATCGAGATAAAGCGGCGGGGCCTTGGGGTCGGGCGACCATGCGGCTGCGCTTGGCAACTGAGCGCGCATGATGAACGGAAGCCTGGCCAAATCTTCCGGCGTCTTGGCAGCTTCGAGGGCCTTTTCATTTTCCGTGTCGCAGGCCCTGCCGCTCGCGCCGACATGCAACACGGGCTCATGATGTACATGCCGAGACTTTTCAGAGTCTTGACTGCCCTTTCTCCAAGTATTTTGTGACGCGTTGATGTTGCCGGCGAGTTTCGCCGTGCAATCTGCTCAGAGCTTTCATCACACCCCGAGCTGTTGATGGACTTCAGTTCTGATTCTGTGGGTGCCGTTTGAATAATCTCAGTTCAAAAGATTTTACGTATGTCTCCTTGAGATTCATCGACTATTCGAAAGACTTTGTTCCACCTTATCGTCTTGCCGCGTGAGGCCTACCGGAGTCCAAGCCAGACCTGGCCCCGTGGAAATCCCCGTCCTGGAAGAATTGGCCCAGGACGTAGCCATGTTCCCGGCGAGAGCCTGTGCCTTAAACGCGGTTGCTCTCCGGCAAGCGGATTCGCGACGCGCCAAGGCAAGTCAACCTTTCCCGAGATTGAAGCCTGCGCCGAAAGCGGATCGCATGTGCGCCCTCTCGAGATCGATTGCCGCGCTTGAGAATCATCAATCGGAAACGAGCCCGCCCGTTCCCTTCTACCAGTGATGAGCTAATGCAGCGCACAGAGCGCACGCTTAAACGTTTCGGCGTTGCCACGGAGGTTACCGTGTTGGTTCGCAGACGAGAGAATGGAACATGATTGCAGATAAGATTGAACCAACGAATTAACCGCCGGATACGTCGGCCTGACTTCCTGTGGCTTCTGTGCTTGCAGTATTGCCGGAGGGTGGAGGGTAGAGCAATGTGGTTGCAATATTTCGGTTTTCAGGTAGAACCGTTCGGGGTCTCCCCGGATCCGCGATGCTTGTATCTCAGCCGTACCCATAGGGAGGCGCTGGCAGAGCTGGAATCCGGTTTCTCCAGCAACCGTGGTTTTACCGCCATGATCGCGCCTCCGGGAATGGGAAAGACGACGCTGTTGTTTCGCTTCCTTGAGGGAGTCCGAAAGTCCACCCGCTGCGTATTTCTCTTCGACATCGATGCCGAATGCGAGCCACGGGACCTTGTGATCTACATTTTGCGCGAGCTCGGCATTACGCCCGCGAGAAGCAGCGCCGAAATGCATGGTCAATTAAGCAATGCTTTGATTAAGGAGACTCAAGCAGGGCGGAAATTCGTGGTCGTGATCGACGAGGCACAGAATCTTTCCGACGCCGTTCTGGAGAGAGTTCGCTTGCTGACGAACTTTGAGACGTCGCAAGGAAAGCTGATGCACGTGGTCCTTTCAGGACAGCCCCAGTTGGCGGACAAGTTGTTACAGCCTTCAATGGTGCAGCTACGTCAGCGCATTTCGACCATCTGCCGAATCGAACCGCTCGCGGCAGAAGATATACTCAACTACATTAATTACAGGGTTAAACTGGCCGGCTACTCTGGAGCGCCATTATTCACTGAAGCTGCGCTCGAGTCAATCGCGGAGGCCAGCAACGGTACTCCGCGAACCATCAACAATCTGTGCTACAAAGCGCTGTCACTTTGCTGCGCGCTGAAGAGCAAACAGGTCGACGGCAGCATGGTGAGCAAAGTGATTGCCAGCCTGCAATTGTCTCCGCAATCAGGCGTGCCCATTGCAGCTAAAGGCGACGTCGGGGCAATAAAGCCCCGTGAACGTAAACCATGGTTCCAGACCAGGCGACTGTCGATGCTCTTGGGTCCGGCGTCTGCCGGCGATGTAATGCTTTGGGTTCCGGCAGCAATGCTGTTGTTGGTCATGTGGAAACCGGGAATGCTCCACCTGGATGCGTTCCGGGCCTCTCAGTCGCTCAAGGCAGGCGATGTCCCCTCTTTGAATCTGAACGCGGCACCAGCGCAAGTCCCCGCGCCGGCCACGATTAAGGCCGCAGATAACATCTCGACGGCGCCCACCTCGCCGGCGACGTCATTCGTACCGGAAAGCGCGTTGATCCGTCGTGCTTCCGCGCCGGCTTCGGCTCCGGCAGCGCAGTTCGTCGCTCCTGTCCAGACGCAGTCGCCGATTTTTGGCTCGATCCCCAAGCCCTCGACTGCGGCGATCCAGTTCGCCGCTCCGCTTGATGAGCCATTGCCGGTCTATGGCTCGATCCCCAAGCCCTCGGTGGCCGCGCAACCTGCCGTCACTCTGCTGCAGCCGAGCGCCCCTGTACATTCGCCTTCTTCGACTCCGGGCGCGGACGTTGTGACTGCGAAGCAGAGTTTGACGCGAGTCGAACAACATGGATCACAGGTTGGGGCGCCATCACGCGCACCGGCGCCGCAGGTGAGGCCCGCGCTCGCAGGCAACACGCCGGTGGCTGGGCAGACAGCCACGGCACTAAGTGTGCGTCCAGCCCTACCACAACGCTAAGGCTACAGGCTTCTTATTTGGAATCAGTTATTGAAGACCATTCACGCCGTCCTCTATCCAATCGTGGCACTATCAGTTTGACCCGCAGCGCCAGTACCCGCGCTAATCCTGCCAGCCGATGAGATTCTTTCCTTCAAATTCTTGAGATTTGCTCTTGTGAATCATATGCCCGACGCAGGAGAATTGTTGAGCGTTCAGCGAGCACAGTTTGTCGTAGGGGCCGCGCTCTGTCTAAATGCCCAGGATGTCAAGGCCGGGTAGATATTTCAGTTTGTCAAACGGCCAGCAAACAGATAAGAGCAGGCTGCGATGGCGCAATCCACTTCACCTAAGTCGCATCAGATAGAGTAAGAGTCGATTAATTCAAGGGAGAACGATGAAATCATCAGATGGATCAAGAATCATGCATGCGCTTCAATGGGCTGTCCGATTGGTTACTTCAATTACTTTGATTGCAGGAATGGCGCAGGCACAGAGCGCACCGGTAGTTACGGGCGAAGAACGGTTGGACAAACTGCTGAGCCAGATGACGCGCGACGAAAAAATCGCTTTGATCCGCGGGGCATCCGAGGATCCCGCGACCAACCAGGGCCAGGCGGGATACATAGCCGGAGTGCCTCGGCTGGGCATTCCACCACTGCGAATGTCGGATGGCCCTCCGGGAGTGCTTACGCGACTTCCTTCGCAGGCTGAGACGGCCACCATGGGCCTGGCGGCCACTTTCAGCCGGCGCGACGCGGAAGAAAACGGCGCGGTCATCGGGCGTGAAGCCAAGTCCCTGGGCATCGATGTCGTGCTCGAGCCCTTCATCAACATCGATCGCGACATCACATTCAGCCGCGGCTACAACACATATGGCGAGGACCCCGTGCTGACCGGACAAATCGGAGCGGGCCTGATTCGCGGCATACAGGGCCTGGGCATCATGGCACAGGCCAAGCACTATGTGGCGTACGACACCAACGCTTCCAATGTCTACGTGGACCAGCAGGCGCTGCGCGAAATCTATGTGGCGCCGTTCGTCGATGCGGTCCAGGCTGGCGTTTCGTCGATTATGTGCTCGTATAACAAGGTGAACGGAACGCAGGCTTGCGGCAATAGCGACACTCTGACTGGTATTCTTCGCAACGAGATCGGCTTCAAGGGATTTGTGACCTCGGACTGGGGCGCGGTCCATGCTCCAACCTATATCAACGAGGGCCTGGACATGGAGATGCCGGGACCTGGGCCCAAGGACAGCCCCCTGGGTGGAATGATGTTTTCCTTCTTCACCACAGACAAGCCCGAGCCGCCAGCACCGAGGAAGCGCGACAATGATACGTTTGCGGGTTTCTTCAGCACCTTGCCGGAAGAACCAAAGCCGGCTCCGTCCAACATGGGCGGAATTGGCTCGGCAAAAGATCCGCACGTGAACTTCTGGAATCTGTTTCAGTCCGGCGATTTGAAGGACGAGACGATCACGCGCGCTGCCGGCCGTGTGCTGTACGAATACAACAAATTCGGCTATCTCGATCATCCACCGTCACACCAGACGGGCGAGCATGCGGTTGAGGCAAACGCCAAGGTCATTGAAAAAACGGGCGAGGATGCCGCGGTTCTACTCAAGAACGACGGTGGCGTGCTTCCATTGAAGTCTGCGGATCTTTCCTCGCTGGCAATGATCGGACCGGGCGCGGGACAGGTGGTCGCGATCGGCACAGCCGGGGAGCGCTCTATCGGCTGGCCCTGGCGTCAGGTTGGCCCGGTGCAGGCATTGAAGCAACTCGATCCCACGGCCAAGGTTGCCTACGCAGTCGCTGATGACATGACCGGTGTTCCGATTCCGAATTCTGCTCTGTCGCACGACGGAAAGCCCGGCCTCCTGTGCACTGCGAAGGATGGCCAGAAACAGGAGCCCGCCATGCTGGACTTTACCAACGCCAATGGTAAGGCGCTCCCCAAGGACAGCGAAATGACTTGTGAAGGCACGCTGTCGGTTGCCCACGAAGGCTCCTATTGGATCTATCTGCAGTTGCTCGGCGCGGGCGGAGAGGTGAGCATCGACGGAAAACATGTTGCCGGCGCCAACGGAATGCGTGGCGCGGTTCATGGCGATACGGTTCTGGGAGGCAAGGACGGGCTCTTGCCGACGCCGGATGGGCTGGACAATTTGCGGACAGCTCTCGATTTGACTGCAGGAGAGCACAGCGTGAAGGTGACTGTGTCCGGGGATACTTCGGGAGCTCCGGAACAGGTTCGGCTCTCCTGGTACACGCCGGAACAGCGTGAAGCCGATCATGCGGTCGCTCTTGAAGCTGCAAAGAGCGCCAGGACCGCTGTCGTCTTTGCGTGGAGCCGTGGCAAGCCTACCTTCGCATTGCCCGGCGATCAGGACAAGCTTATTGAAGAAATTGCCGCCGTCAACCCAAACACAGTGGTGGTGCTCAATGTGAGCCAGCCGATTGCCATGCCATGGCTCAGCAAGGTGAAGGCCGTTCTGCTGATGTGGTGGCCGGGAGACGAGGGAGGCTGGTCAACTGCAAAGCTGTTGCTCGGCAAGTCCAGCCCGGCTGGCCGTCTACCCTTCACCTGGGCCAAGCGGCTCGAAGACTATGCAGCCAACGATCCCAGGCATCCGGAGCGTTCCGACAAGGGAGTTGATGGAAGAACCACCTTCAGCGAGGGCGTGGACGTAGGCTATCGCTGGTTCGATCGCCAAAAGACCGAGCCACTATATGCATTCGGCTACGGGCTGAGCTACACCGCCTTCTCGTATTCGAATCTAAAGGTCGGAAAGGCCTCCGATGGCGGCCTGGACGTGAGCGTCGACATCAAGAACACCGGCTCTGTGGACTCCGACGAGGTCCCGCAGATTTATCTGGGCGCGCCCGGCAAGATCCCAGAAGGCGTGCAGTTCCCGGTGCGGGCGCTGGTGGGGTTCGATCGCGTGTTTGTAACCGCCGGACAGACCAGGAATGTGACTCTCCGCGTGCTCCCGCGGCAATTGCAATACTGGTCCACCAAAGAAGGTAAATGGGTGACCGCGAGCGGAAAGCGGATGCTGAGCGTGGGTGCCTCCTCGCGCGATCTGCGACTGGAACAGAGCATCAACTAAGCACCAATTCCTGATCTTTCTTCGTCATGATCCGGAGTTGGTGGAATTTGTGTGGAAAGGAAGATATTAAACAGCGCAGTTAAAGCCAGGCCGAAGCCCTCCAGAACCGCCTTCCAACGCGGTCATAGGGGATTTCGATTCGACGCGATCGCTTCAATTACTGTCGTGTTCGCATCCGATCGTCGACTCTCGCGCAATAAGCTTTGGCGGAATCAGCAGATGTCTTCCCCTGGGCTTGCGTTCGCGAGCGATCAGGGAAAGAGCCAGAATGGCCGCTTCCTCCCCTTGCTGCCTCGCTGACTGATCGACTGTGCTCAGCGGTACCTCCAAATACTCGGATAACCGGAGGTTTCCACAGCCGATCACAGCGACATCCTCGGGAACCCGCAGACGATTCGCTCGCAGGCAGCGAATCGCGCCGACGGCAGTGAGGTCGTTGTAGCAGAACACCGCATCCGGATGTTTCCTCAGCCTGAGCAAATCACTCATCGCGCGAATGCCCGTTTCTATTCCGGCCTCTTCGAGCCCGGCGCGAAGGGCGACCAGTTCCCGCCGAATTGGCTGACCGTTCGCTTCCAGCGCATTTTTGTAACCGTTCAGTCGTTCAATCGAGGTACTTATCTGCTCTCCGCCGATATGCGCAATCCGTTTCCGACCCAAGCCGATTAGGTGTTCGGTCGCCATGCTCCCAACCGCAATGTCATCTGTGCCGACGAAACTTCCGCTGAGTTTTTGAATGTATCGATCGACTAAGACATAGGGGGTCTTCGACTTCAGAAGGGATTTGAAACCTCTGGTGTTGTTTTGGCAGGAGGCGATGATCAAGGCATCGACACCGCGTGCAAGCAAATGCTCAATCTCCTGCTGTTCCAACTCGGGCTCCTCTTCCGCTGAGGCAAGGAATAGTTGATAAGATTCCCTGCGAAGGACTGCACTCGCTCCCCTGGCAACCTCCGCAAAGAACGAATGAACTAAATCGGGGACGATTAGCCCTACCGAGCAACTCTGGCCTGAGGCCAGGCTGCGGGCCAGCATGTTAGGCCGGTAATTCAGCTCCTTGACGCGCTTTAGGACGCGCTTGCGAGTGGTCTCTCCCACGCCCGGCTTATCGCGGAGAACCTTGGAAACCGTAACTAGAGAGACTCCCAGGTCCTCGGCGATATCCTTCAGTCGCACCGCCATCCAAATATCCCTTTCAGAAACTCGCGAAGATTGGCTCTGCAATCTAGGGTTCCCAGCCAATTCAAAGATTCGCCGCTGCATATTACAGGAGAGTTAACGGAGCCCAAGTCGGGCAACATAAATACTTCCGACAAGAAAGCTTGTGCCAAGGCCATCGTGGCAGCTTGTTCACCTGGGAAGTCAGCGCTTTCTATCCGCGATTTCATCTGACTGCCTGTGCCTCTCAAATCGGCGAGGCAAGAAGGTCGCTTTCAGGTGACCAGCCTATTTCTGCGGCGTAAAATTGCGTTGCCGTGAATGGCTGAAAACCTGTCCTCGACAGATGACGAGCAGCCATAAAGGAGTATTGGAATGCCAATTGAACGCCGTAACTTCCTGAAGACTGTTGTCGGGGCGGGTACGCTATGTCTGGCACCACGCTTTCTTCAAGCGGATGAAGAAGTGGAACGAGCGACGCGTGCAACCCCGTCGCCGCGAATCAAAGATATCAGCGTGATTGAATGTCAGCCTGAAGGTGTGCGTCTCACCGTGGTCAAAATCACTACGGACCAGGACGGACTTTACGGCTACGGCTGTGCGACATTCACCCAGCGTGCCGACCTTGTGAAGCCAGCGGTGGAGAAGTACCTCAAGCCTTTTCTGCTAGGCAAGACGACCGACAGGATTGAAGACATCTGGCAGTCCTGCTACGACAGTTCGTACTGGAAGAACGGC
>Ga0209698_10004725_pt1 | contig 14856 bp, 13 predicted proteins | sample LitLauG_LLR_2012_FD_187203 | JGI IMG/M metagenome (GOLD analysis project Ga0209698, IMG submission 187203) | Freshwater sediment microbial communities from Pennsylvania, USA - Little Laurel Run_MetaG_LLR_2012 (SPAdes) (version 2) | ecosystem: Environmental > Aquatic > Freshwater > Creek >...
CGACATCATCCAGCTCGGCTTCGGCCTGTGCGGCACGCCGGAGGAGGTCTGCGAACAGCTCCAGCCCTACGTCGCAGCCGGCATCGATCAGCTCGGCTTCGGCTGCCCCAACGACGTCAGCCACGAGGACGCCCTCGAGATGATCGAGACGTTCGGCAAGCACGTGATCCCCGAGTTCGACAAGGACCCCCAGCACCTCACGGACAAGTACCGGGCGACGGCGAAGCCCAAGTTTCAGACCTGGAACACCGAACCGCCCCCGCTCAAGACGATCTGGGACTGACCGGGACGCCGCCCGTGCTGCGCGACGAGAAGATCCTCGTCACCGGACCCGCCGGCCAGATCGCGTTCCCGCTCTGTCAGGAGCTGGCCCGCGACAACGAGGTCTGGGGCATCGCCCGCTTCAGCCAGCCCGCCAGCCGCGAGCGCGTGGAAGCCGCGGGCGTCACCACCCGGGTGGTCGACCTCGCGGCGGGTGACTTCGGCGAGCTGCCGGAGGACTTCACCTACGTGCTCCACATCGCCGCGTACCTCGCCGGCGGCACCGACCACGACGCCGCCCTGCGGGTCAACGCCGAGGGCACGGGCCTCCTGCTCGCCCACTGCCGCCGGGCGCGCGCCGCGCTGGTGATGTCGACCGGATCCGTCTACCACCCCAACCCGGACCCCTGGCACCGCTACGGCGAGGGTGACCCGCTCGGCGACGTCCATCTGCCGGCGGTGCCGACCTACTCGATGTCGAAGATCGCCGAGGAGGCCATGGCGCGCACGGCCGCCCGCGTGCTCGGCCTCCCCACGGTGATCGCCCGCATGAACGTCGCGTACGGCCCCAACGGCGGGATGCCGGCGTTCCACCTCGACGCCATCGTCGGTGGTGCGCCGATCCCGGTGCGCCACGATCCGAGCCCCTACAGTCCCATATTCCAGGCCGACATCAACGGCCAGCTCGAGGCGATCCTCTCGGCGGCCTCGGTCCCCGCCACGATCCTCAACTGGGGCGGTGACGAAGCGGTGTCGGTGCAGGAGTGGTGCTCGCACCTCGGAGAGCTGTGCTCGAGGACCCCCGAGCTGGTGGTGCGACCCGTCCCTCGCAGCCAGGCGGGGGTGGTCCTCGACGTGCGCCGGCGCCAGGCGCTGACCGGGCCGTGCACCGTCTCCTGGCGCGACGGCATGCGGGCGATGCTCGAGGCGCGCTACCCCGGGGGCATCGGCCCCGGGACCCGGCCCGTCGGCGGCGGCGCCCACGCCATGGAGGCCGTGGAGGAGGGCTGAGGCGCGCCGCGAGCGGCTCGGCAGGCCGCTCGGCTTGGCAGGCCGCTCGGCCTCAACCGAGCAGGCGTCCCAGGTGATCGAGCGCCACCGCCCAGGAGGGGTCTCCAGGATCGAGCATCTGGCGGTGAGCGACGCCCTCGATCGGGACGTAGGTCGCGGGATCGCCGGCCTCGCGGGCGGCGAGGACGTAGCGCTCGCTCATCGACGGCGGCACGGTGGTGTCGGCCAGCCCGTGCACCAGGACCTGCGGCACCCCGAAGGGGAGCCTCGCCGCGGGCGAGCCCATCCGATAGCGGTCAGGGACCTCGTCGGGGCCGCCGCCCATGAGGTCGCGGACCGCGCCGGCGCCGCCGCCCCCCCTCGCCGCATGGGTGAGGTCGGCCACGCCAGCGAGGGAGACGACCCCGCGCACCGGCACCACCGCAGCCCCGCCGGGCCCGTCGGTGCCGTGGCAAGCCCGCCCCGCCGCCCACAGCGCGAGGTGACCGCCCGCCGAATGGCCGCAGGTCACCACCCGGTCCGTGTCGAGGCCGTCCAGTCGCGCCAGGTGGTCGATCGCGGCTGCGACATCGGCGAAGGTGGCCGGCCACCCACCGCCTCCCCCGAGACGGCCGAGGCGACGGTACTCGATGTTCCAGGCCGCCCATCCGGACGCGGCGACCGAGCGGGCCAACCTGGTCATGAGCAGCTTGGTGTAGGGCGCCTTCCAGAACCCGCCGTGGATCAGGACCACCACGCCAGGCGCATCGCCACCGCGCGCGGGACGCCACAGATCCCCGATCTGGCCGCGCCGGGGACCGTAGCGGTGGGTCGTCCGGCGCGCCACGCCGCCACGGTAGCGCCGGCGGGCGGTGCGCCGGCAGCGACCAGGCCGCCGGCGCGACGGCGCCTCAGTCGAGCAGCGAAAACCCCATCACCCGGTCACGGCAGTGCTCGTAGCAGATGGTGTTGTACGGCTCGATGATCCCGTACGCCACTTCCCCGTGGCACTCGAAGCGGGCATGGACGTCGTCCAGCCCGCAGATGCGCGCCCGCACCTCGGGATCGTTGGTGTCGTAGGTCTCCCCGCTGACCACACCGTCGCCGACGAACATCCCCTGCCAGACGTCGCCGTCGGGCGTCCCGCCGTTGGGTCCCCCGTACATCCCGCAGCGCAGGTAGGCCACCTGGTTGCCGAGGCGCTCGAAGTGCATCGTCTTGGTGTCGCCCGACGGCAGGTGCAGATCGACCTCACCGGCGACGAGCAGGTGCGTGCCGGGTTCGAAGCGGAGGCGGTGGGTCCGCCCGACGATCGTCCCCGCGCCCGGCCGTGGATCGCCGAGGTTGTACAGGATGCGGTTGAGCCACACCGACCAGTCGGCGAACTCGACCCACTGGCCGGACATGGCATGACCGCTCCCCATCGAGTGGCCGCGGCCGCCGACGCCGTCGCGCACCCCCCAGTGGTGGTCCCGGGAACCGAGGTAGGCGTCAGGGGTCAGCGCGAAATCGTCGGTGCCCACACGGACCGTGCCCTCCTGCACACCGAAGGTCTCATAGCCCGCGGTCTCGCCGCCGACGCGGCCGTCGGTGATGTGGCCCGGGGCGATCCGGTGGAACACCGCCCGCTTGGTGTCCCGCCAGCGGATGTCGAAGCCGATCCCGAAGTCGTTGTCGTCGAGGGTCAACCGCCACTCCTTGAACGGCTCGACCACCTCGAAGCCGATCGGCCCGACCCGCATGTCCATCCGGTCGTCGCCCAGGCGGCGATGGGCGCGCACGGTGGTATGCCTGCCGCAGTGGTTTACGATGGCGTAGGCCTCGGCGGTGCCGAGGTTCGGGTAGAACCCGAGCCCGCACACCACGTACAGCTCGCCGATCTTGTCCTGGCTGGTGAACCACAACCGCTCATAGGCCCGCGGATCGCTGGTCCACATCACCCGGACCGGTTGCGGGGAGTTGTGGACGAGGAACTCGTCGATGCCCGTCATGGGCGAATGCTCCGCGCTGGCCTCCCACATGGACGTCCCTCCCCCGGCTCGCCCCGGACCGTAAGACCACCCGCCCACCCTGTCAAGGGCGCTCCGCGCCACAGGTCAAGGGCGCGGGGCGGACGCCTCCCGGTACCATGCGGACGTCGGGTCCTCGCACGGGCGGGCGCCCGCGTGCCGGGACTGCAGAGCCCCAGAGGGAGACGCTCCATGACTGCGACCACGCCTCGAACCGATCTTGTGTTCGACGTCGACACCCATGTCACCGAGCCGGCCGACACCTGGACGGCGCGGCTGTCCGAGGACCGGTGGGGAGCCGATGCCATCCCCCACATCGAGCGCCACGACGGCGTGGACGCATGGTTCGTCAACGGGGTCCGCATCGGCAGCCCGGGGCCGAGCTCGATGGCGGGCTACGACGGCGTCGTACCCGACGGGCCCAAGACCTTCGACGAGATCCATCCCGCGATGTTCGAGTCGCACGCCCGCCTGGCCCTCATGGACGAGCTCGGGATCCAAGCCGAGGTGCTGTACCCGAACGTGGGCGGCTTCGGCGGACAGCTCTTCCGCCGGATGGGCGAGCCGGCGCTCGTCGACGCCTGCGTCATGGCCTACAACGACTTCCTCGTCGACTTCGCCAGCGCCGACCCCCGGCGCCTGATCCCGGTGATGTCCACGCCCTTCTGGGACATCGAGCTCGCCGTGGGTGAGATCGAGCGCTGCGTCGCCAACGGCCACCGGGCGATCAACTTCTGCAACCAGCCGGAGACCCACGGCGAGCCGCCGCTCGGCTCGCGCCACTGGGATCCGATCTGGGCCGCCGCCCAGGACGCGGGCGTGCCCATCAGCTTCCACATCGGCGGCGGCGACATCGGCGCGCTGATGGCCGACCCGGCGGAGATGGGGTTTCAGGCCAACTTCGCCAAGGTCTCCTCGCTGATCATGGTGGACAACATGCGCTGCGTCGGCGACCTGATCTTCGCCGGGATCTGCCACCGGTTCCCCCGCCTCAAGTTCGTGTCGGTCGAGAGCGGGGTGGGGTGGATCCCCGGTGTGCTCGAGACCTTCGACTGGCAGTGGAAGGGGGGCGGGATCCGCGACGAGCACCCCGAGTACGACCTGCTCCCCTCGGAGTACTTCCGGCGCCAGATCTACGGCTGCTTCTGGTTCGAGCGCGACAGCGCGGTGCGCGCCATCGAGTTGTACCCGGACAACATCCTCTACGAGACCGACTACCCCCATCCGACCTGCCAGCACCCCGGTCCGCGCTCACCGGCGCAGTTCCCCCTCGACTACATCGACACGGCGCTCGGGGCACTCCCCGACGCGACCCGCCAAAAGGTGCTGCACGACAACGCGGCGTCGCTCTACGGCGTGGCGTGACCCAGTCGCTCCCGGTCGCGGACCCAACGGCCCGGAGGCCCCTCCCCGCCGAGGGCGTCATGATGACGCAGTCGGAGCTGGCCGACGTCCAGCTGGTGGCCGACGGCCTGGCCTTCCCCGAGGGTCCGGTGGCGTTGTCGGACGGCTCGCTGCTCGTCGTCGAGATCCACCGCGGCACGGTGACCCGCATCCGCCCGGGCCACCCGCCCGAGGTCGTGGCCTCCTGTGGGGGCGGCCCCAACGGCGCGGCGGTCGGACCCGACGGTGCGCTGTACGTGTGCAACAACGGCGGCCGGTGGCCTGCCTACGAAGGCGGGCGCATCGAACGGGTGGATGTCGGCACCGGACAGGTCGACGTGCTCTACGACCGCCACGACGGCCGCCCCCTGCCCGGCCCCAACGACCTCGTCTTCGACGCCTCGGGCAACCTGTGGTTCACCGCCACGGGGAAGTTCCGGGACCACGACCGGGACTTCGGCGCGGTCTACCACGCGTCGCCGAGCGGCGACCGCCTCGTCCAGGTCATCGGACGTCTCGACGCCCCCAACGGCGTCGGCCTGTCGCCCGACGGCGCCACCCTCTACTACGCGGAGTCGATCACCGGCCGCGTGTACCGCCGGAGCGTCATCGGTCCCGGCCAGCTGGCACCGGTCCCGCGCAACGACCCCGACACGCTCCTGTGCGGGCTCCCCGGGCTCCACATGCTCGACTCGCTCGCCATCGACGCCGACGGCCGGGTCTGCGTCGGGACCCTGATCAGCGGCCGGATCTCGGTCATCGAACCGGACGGATCCCGGGTCCACCAGTACCGCCTGCCGGCCCCGTACCACGATCCGATGCCGACCAACATCTGCTTCGGGGGAGCGGATCACCAGATGGCGTACATCACGTTGTCGGAGACCGGGCGGGTGGTGTCCTGCCCGTGGCCGGCAGCCGGCCTCCCCCTGGCGTTCAACCGATGAGCCCGCCGCGTGCGGTGGCACGGGCCCTCGTCCTCGAGGCCCCCCGGCGCCTGGTCGAGCGCGAGCTGCCCCTCCCCACCATCGGGGACGACGACGCGCTCCTGCGGGTCGAGGCCTGTGGCCTCTGCGGCACGGACCACGAGCTGTTCACCGGCGCGCTCGCCTGGCCGACCGGCTTCATCCCCGGCCACGAGACCATCGGCACCATCGACGCCGTCGGCGACGCGGCCGCCGCCCGCCTCGGTGTGCGCGCCGGGGACCGGGTCGCGGTGGCGAGCCGCCCCGCGTGCCGGAACTGCCCACGCTGCCTCGGGGGACACCTCCACGCCTGCAGCCGCTTCAGCGGCGCCGACTCCTACGGACTGCTCCCTGTCGATCGGGCTCCCGGGCTCTGGGGCGGCTACGCCACCCACCACTACCTCGGCCCGGACACCGTGCTCCACCTGGTCCCTGCATCCCTCGACCCCGTCGAGGCCACGCTCTTCAACCCGCTCGGGGCGGGGATCGCGTGGGGCGTCGAGCTGCCGGGCACCGGCCCCGGCGACACCGTTGCCGTGCTCGGCCCGGGCATCCGCGGGCTCGCCGCTCTCGTAGCCGCCAAGGCGGCCGGCGCCGGGGCCGTCATGGTCACCGGCTGCGGGCCCCGTGATGCATCCCGGCTGGCGCTGGCCCGCCAGCTCGGCGCCGACCTCACCATCGACGTGCTGGACCAGGATCCGGTGGAGGCACTGCTCGAGGCCACCGGGCGCCTGGCCGACGTGGTGGTCGATGTCACCGCCAACGCGCCGGGCGCCTTCGCCCAGGCGATCGAGCTGGCGGCGCGCGACGGGCGCGTGGTCATCGCCGGCATCCGGGGCGGCCCGGTGACCGTGACCGTCCAACCCGACCTGATCACGAACCGGGGGCTGCGCATCATCGGCGCCAGCGGGGTCAGCACGTCGGCCCACGCCCGTGCCCTCGAGCTGCTCGCCGGGGGCGACGCGCTCGGCGCGCCCATCCCCCGGCGCGAGGCTGGCTTCGACGGGATCGCACACCTGCTTGCCACCATGGCCGGCGAGACCGACGACGTAGCCCCCGTGCACGCCGTCTTCGTCCCCGACCCGGCCTCGTGACCGCGGACCGCCTCGATGGGGGGGCCACCGGGCCCGGATCTCGCCGCGGCACCGGGTCCCGATCCCACCGGACCACGACACCTGGATCCGGCCGGAGCCGGGTCACCGTCGGAGGAGGTATCCATGGTTGCCGCGCACGTGACCGGTCCTGTCGGCGGCGGTCGACGGGGGTGGCCCTTCGCCGCCTCGGCCGACGACCTCGCCGGGCGCGGCTACACCGAGGAGGAGTGGTTCGTCGCCGGTCTGGCCCGCTCCTACCGCCACGTCACGGGCACCGGGCGGCGGTGGAACGGCCGCTGGAGCGCCGAGCCGCACGCCGAGACGCCGTACCTGACCCGGATGCTGGTGCGCCGCCCCGTCGAGGGGGCGCGGGCCAACGGCACGGTGGTGCTGATGTGGAGCAACGTGTCGCTCGGCTACGAGATCCTCACCGGCGAGACCGACGAGCTCTACGACGGCGGGTTCGTCTTCGCCGCGATCGGTGCGCAACGCATCGGCATCCACGGCTACCCCGGTGACCGCCGCGGCCTGGTCGACTGGGACCCGCAGCGCTACGGCGCGCTGACCATCGCCGACGACGGCCTGTCGTGGGACATCTTCACCGATGCCGCCCGCCTCCTGCGCCACGAAGGCGCCCTCACCGCAGGCGCGCCCGTCGAGCGGGTCCTGGCCCTCGGCGTGTCCCAGTCGGCGACCCGGCTGGCGACCTACCTCAACGCCATCCAGCCCCTCGAAGGTGCTCTCGACGGGTTCCTCCTCGACGTGTACTTCGGGACGGGCTCCCCGCTCGAACCCGCCGGCGGCGCCGCCGGGGTGGCCCGTGTCGCCGACGTCAACGCGGCGGCAGCCAAGATGCCCGCCGGGGCCCACCTGTTGCGCGACGACCTCGACGTCCCGGTCTTCGTCGTCAACTCCGAGACCGAGTCGACCCGCTACGTCACCGTCCGCCAGCCCGACACGGACCGGTTCCGCTGCTGGGAGGTGGCGGGGGTGGCCCATGGCACGACGGTGCCGAGCGAGCGCATCGTGTCACCCTGGGCGCGCGACCTCGGTTCGATCCGCCACCCGATGGCCCCCGACGGCGGGACCAACATGCTGTCGATGGAGCCCGTGAGGGCCGCGGCCTTGCACCACATGCAGCGCTGGCTCACCGAGGCGGGCGCTCCACCGACGGCGACGCACCTGCACCTGCGCGGCGACCCCGCGGTCGTCGAGCGCGACGCCGACGGCATCGCCTGCGGCGGGGTCCGACTCCCGGACGTCGCCGTGCCTCTCGCGGCGCACCGCGGCCTCGGCCCTGGCGACGAGCTGGCCATGTTCGGCTCGTCGGCGGCGTTCGATGCCGACGAGCTGCGGCGGCGCTACCGGGATCCCGCCGGCTACCTCGAGTGCTACGACCGGGCGCTCGACGCCGCCGTGGCCGCCGGGGTGGTCCTCCCCCGCTACCGGGAGGGCCTGCGGTCCCGGGCCGAGCGGGAGGCCGCGGCCCGCTTCGGCTGACCGCTGACCGCTGACCGCTGACCGCTGACCGCTGACCGCGGCGCCACACATGCTGGGATCGAGCCGACGGAGGACACGTGGACGACGCCGAGGATCGCATCGACCGGCTGGGCCTCCCCCACATCGTCTTCGACGGTGACGATCGGGCGGTGGCGACCTGCCATGCACAGCTCCTGCTCCGCGACCCGGGGGCCGCCCGAGAGTTATTAGGCCACGCCCGTCCACCTTTCTCTGCAGTAGTACGTCGCCGGTGTCCTGCTACTGCAGAGAAAAGGGGGCCCGGACGGCCCCCCGCCCGGCACGGCCCCCACCAGCGGCGCGGGCTCGGGCTCGGGCCGGTTGCTACCGTGGCGCCACCAGCCCACCGGGGCGGGCAGGAGGTGACCACTGGTGGGCATGCCCGAAGCGATCGGTGTGGTCGACACGCTCATCGGCCTACCGCCGGTGGAGCGCCGCTCCTGGTACGAGTCGTTCAAGCCCGTGCTGCGCGACGAGGGCAGCAAGGAGTTCCAGCATCCGGCCGGGTACATGTTCCAGCGGCCGCCCGTCGTGCCGAGGGACGCCGACAGCGCCACCCACCTGCTCGCGCAGATGGACGAGCACGGCATCGAGTACGGCCTCGTCCCGGTGTCCTTCGCCGACGCGTTCGTGGTCGAGGCCGTGCGGGCCCACCCCGATCGGCTGCTGTGTTGCATGATGATCGACCCCAACGACGTCATGGCGGCCCGGCGCGACCTCGAACGGGGGGTCGAGGAGCTCGGCGCCGTCGGCGCCCAGTGGATGCCGGCGGGGGTCATCCCGGCGGTGCCGATCGACGACCCCAAGGCCTACGCGGTCTACGCCAAGTGCGTCGAGCTCGACATCCCCGTGTTCGTCAACGGCGGCGTCCCGGGGCCCCGGGTGCCGATGATGAGCCAGTACCCGGGCCTCGTCGATGTCGTCTGCTACGACTTCCCCGATCTGCGCTTCGTGTTCCGGCACTGCTGCGAGCCGTGGGTCGACCTCACGGTCAAGCTGATGCTCAAGTGGCCCAACCTCTACTACTCGACCACCGCGTTCGCCCCCCGCTACTACCCCAAGGCCATCATCGACTACGCCAACACCCGCGGGGCCGACAAGATCCTTTACGGGGGCTACTACCCGATGGGCCTCGAGCTCGACCGGATCTTCGCCGAGCTTCCTGCGCTCGGCTTCAAGGACGAGGTGTGGCCCAAGTTCCTGCGTGACAACGCCCTGCGGGTGCTCAAGCGTCAGTAGCTGCGCGGCAGGCCGAGCACCGTCTGGGCGATGTAGTTGAGCGACATCTCCTGGGTGACCGGAGCGATCCGCATCACCCTCGCCTCGCGCCAGTACCGCTCCACGTGGTACTCCGTCGCGTACCCCATCCCGCCGAGGGTCTGCATGGCCCGGTCCGCGGCGAAGAACCCCGCCTCGGCGGCGAGGTACTTGGCACTGTTGGCCGCGTCGCCGCACGGCAGCCCTGCGTCGTAGCGGCGGGCTGCGTCCATGGCGAGCATCCAGGCCGCCCGCAGCTGGACGTGCGCCTGGGCGAGCGGGTGGCTGATGGCCTGGTTGGATCCGATCGGGCGCCCGAACACGACCCGCTCGTTCGCGTAGCGCACGGCGCGGTCGAGCGAGACCTCGCCGATGCCGACCGCCTCCGCGGACAGCAGGATGCGCTCGGGGTTGAGCCCGTGCAGCAGGTGCTTGAAGCCCTGACCCTCCTCACCCACCAGGCGCCACCCCGGTACCGGGAGCCCGTCGTAGACCACCTCGCACGACGCGACCGCGTTGCGGCCGAGCTTGGGGATCGGCCGGATCTCGACGTGCGCCGCATCGAGGTCGGCCAAGAACAAGCTCAGCCCCCGCAGCCCCGCCTCCGGGTCCGGGTCGGTGCGGGCGAGGAGCAGGACCACCTCGGACTCGAGCGCCTTGGAGGTCCAGATCTTGCGTCCGGTGACCCGCCAGCCGTCCCCGTCGCGCTCCGCCCGGCAGGTGATGCGAGACGTGTCGGTCCCCGCGTCGGGCTCGGTCACGCCGAAGGCCACGTGCAGGTCGCCGGCCGCGGCGCGGGGCAGGAAGGTCGAGCGCAGCCGGTCGTTGCCGAACACGACGACCGGGTTCAGCCCGAAGATCGTCAGGTGCAACGCGCTGCAGCCGTTCATCGCCGCCCCGCTGCGCGCCACCTCCCGGAGCAGGACGGCCGCCTCGGTGATCCCCCGGCCCCCGCCGCCGTACTCCTCCGGCAGCGCGACGCCGAGCCAGCCACCCTCGGCCATGCGCCGGTAGAACTCCCACGGGAATCGGTGCTCGGTGTCGCAGCCCGACCAGTACGCATCGTCGAAGTCGGCGCACGCCGTCCGCACACCGGCGGCGATGAGCTCCAGGTCCTCGTCCTCCAGGGGTGCGAACACGGGCGACCTCCGACTCGGCGCGCGACGGATACTAGGAGCCCGCCCACCCGGCGCCGAGGGGCATCCTGGCCGGTCCGCCGTTCCCCGACGGCCCCGGCGCCAGGTTCTAGGAGCGAGCCGGCACCTCGGCCGGGGTGAAGCGGAACAACTTCTCGGCGTTGGCCCGCAGGAGCTTGTGCTTGGTCACGTCGTCGAGGCCGGCCATGCAGTCGAGCGCGATGTCTCTCGACCTGGGCCAGGTCGTGTCGGCGTGGGGGTAGTCGGACTCGACCATCACGTTGTCGGCGCCGATGAGATCGAGCACCTGCATCCCGGTGCGGTCGCGGAGGAAGCAGCCGTAGATGTGGTCGCGGAAGGTGCGCCGCACGTCGATCGAGGAGATGTCGGCCGCGGTCCCGTCGTCGAAGTGGGTGTCGTAGCCGTGCACCTTGACGCCGCGCGAGATCCAGTGGCGCTGCACCTCGACGCACTGCTCGGCGCGCTCGAGGAAGTAGGCCATCCAGCCGATGTTGCCCTCCGACAGCGCGATCTTGAGGGTCGGGTGCCGCTCGAAGGCATCGCTGAAGAGCCACCCGAGGAGGGTGCCAGCCGTGCGGACCGCGCCGAACGCGATGTTGGCGATCGTCGGCGCGTCGTGACAGATCGCGGGCAGCTGCGAGGAGGAGCCCACGTGCATGCAGATCACCATGCCGGTCTCCTCCGCGGCCCGCAGGAACGGGTCCCAGTACCCACCGAGGTCGTGGATGGTGGGCAGGCCGAGCGGCTCGGGGTTCTCCGAAAAAGCCACGGCCGTCGCCCCCTTCGCCGCGCAGCGCTCCATCTCGACGGCCGCCGCCGCGGGATCCCACAGGGGGATGAGCACCAAGGGGATCATCCGTCCGGGCGCGCCCCCGCACCACTCGTCGATCATCCAGTCGTTGTAGGCGCGCACACACAGGAGGGCGAGATCCCTGTCCTTGGCCTCGTGGAACATCTGGCCGCAAAAGCGCGGGAAGGAGGGAAAGCACAGCGACGCGAGGATCCCTGCCAGGTCCATGTCCGCCAGGCGGGCCGACAGGTCGTAGCAGCCCGGCAGCATGTCGGCGTAGCTGATGGCGTCCGGGGTGAAGAAGTCCGGGCCCTTGCCGGCGCAGGCGGCGAGGCCGCCGGTGGGCACCAGCCGGTCCTCGTAGCGCCAGAACTCGCCCGCGTCGGTCTGCACCAGCCGCGGTGCGACGTCGAGGTAGCGGGCCGGCACCCGGTCGGTCCACACGCCGGGCGGCTCGAGCACGTGGTCGTCGACCGAGATCATCCACTGCAGAGCATCCGCTGAGCCGAGCGCCATGTCGTGCCTCCCCTACGGCCAGCGCGGCATCGTAGCCCGCTGTCCCGCCAGCGTCGGTGTCAGCGGAGGGTGACCTCCACAGGCAGCCGGTTGAACCCCTTGAGGAACTCCCCGCAGCGGCGGCCGGTCCCGGCGATGTCGACGTCGTAGCCCGAGATCGACGAAAAGAGGACCTCGAGCATCACCGCGCCCATCCGCATCCCGATGTGCTCGCCGATGCACTGGTGCTGGCCGTGCCCGAAGACCAGCGAGCGCGCTGGGCGGCGGTGCATGTCGAAGCGGCCGGCGTCGGGGAACTCGGCCTCGTCGCGGTTGGCCGATCCCCACAGCAGCAGGACCCCCTGGCCTTCGCGCAGCCGGCGGCCCTCGACGGTCACGTCGCGGCGCACCGAGCGGCACAGCACGTCGGTCGGGTGGTCGAAGCGCAGCGCCTCTGCGAAGGCCCACACCGATTGCGTCGGGTCACCGATCACCTCGTCGCGCTGCGCCGGCTCCCCCTGCAGGTGGTACAGCGCTGCCGCCACCCCGAGCTCGGAGGTGTCGGAGCCGGTGACCATCAAGGTGTGCAGCTCGGCGGCGATCTGGTCGTCGGCGAGGGGCACGCCGTCGACGGTGGCATCGAGCAGCGTGGCGAGCATCCCGCTGGCCCGGGCGGGATCGCTCCGAGCCTCGGCGACCAGTGCGTGCAGGTAGCCGAAGGCCTCCATCGCTGCCGCCCCGTTGGCCTCCGACGTCCCCCGTTGCCCGGGCTCGCGATGGAACATGCCGGCGAGCTGTCGCCGCAGGCGGTCCGCGTCCTCGAGCGGCACGCCGGCCTTGCGCGCGGCGACGCGGCCCGCGACCACGTTGGCGTAGTCGCGATGGGCGTCGAAGCAGGTGCCGTGCTCATCGAGCACGGCGTCGAGCGTGGTCCGGGCGATGTCGCGGATGGTCGCCACGTCGCGCTCCGCCGCCTCCCGCGTGTAGCCGGGCGCGAGGACACGGCGGCGCAACCGGTGCTCGGGGGGATCGAGCTCGGGGAACGTGAGGTTGGTCGCGGGCTCGCCGAGGAGGATCTGATAGGGGATCTGACCCCGCCGCACCGAGAAGCTGTCGGTGTCCGAGCACGCCTGCCAGACCGCGCCGAAGCTGGCCAGCGCCCAGGTGTCGTAGCGGGCCAGGTGGTGCACCGGATCGTGGGCGCGCAGGAGCGCGTACAGGCGGTGCGGGTCGGTCATCGCCTCCGTCGACAGCGGGTCGTAGTCGACCGTGCTCAAGGCTGTTCCCTCCCGGCGCGCCACGCGCCACCCGCGGAGCCTACACAGGCAAGGTGGCGCCTTTCCTAGGATCGGCCACGTGCCACGCACCACGGTTCCTCCCACCCCATCCGACATCGACCCCGCCTGGCTGACCTCGGCGCTCTCGGCGCGCCACCCCGGCGTGGCGGTGCGCGAGGTCGAGATCCTGTCGGTCAACGAGGTGACCAACACCCACCTCCGCGTCGGCGTGCACTACGACCGCGCCGCGGGAGCGCCCGAGCGGATGTTCGCCAAGATGCTTCCGCTCGACCCCGCCCGCCGCGAGGCGATCGCCGCCAGTGGGATGGGGCCTCGCGAGGCGCGCTTCTACGCGTCCCTCGCACCCACGCTCGGTCTCCGCGTCCCCGAGACGCACGTCGCGCTCTTCGAAGACGATGGTTCGTTCCTCGTGATGATGGAGGACCTCACCACGACCGGGTGCACGGTGTCGGATGGCACGCAGGGAGCACCGACGGATGCCGCAGCCCGGGCGCTCGAGGAGCTCGCCGCCCTCCATGTGCGATTCGAGGACCCACGGGCTCGCCAGGCGGAGGTGCCGTGGGTCCCGGTGCCGGCGACGACCAGCACCTACGGCTCCCGGCTCCTGCGCTACGGCCTCGACCACCATCGGGACCGCCTGAGCGACGACTTCGCCGCGATCGCCGAGATCTACATCGACCGCGGCGACGCGCTGCAGGCGTTTTGGCGCGAGGGACGGACCACGGTGATCCACGGCGATCCGCACATCGGCAACCTGTTCCTCGACGGCGACCGGATCGGGTTCTTGGACTGGGGCATCATCAACGTCGGCGTGCCGATGCGAGACGTCAGCTACTTCCTCACCATGGCACTCGGCATCGAGGACCGTCGCCGCCACGAGCGCGACCTGATCGCGCACTACCTGCAGGCCCGCGCTGCGTCGGGAGGGTCGCCCATCTCCCCCGCCGAGGCGTGGCGGGCCCATCGCCTCCACGCCGCCTACACCGTGCCCGCGTCCTGCCAGGTCGTCAGCTTTCCCGCCGATGCGACACCGGCCCGGCGGGTCTTCGCGGATGCGTTCCTGGCTCGCGCCGAGGCCGCGCTCGCCGACCTCGGCGCCCTCGACGCGCTGCACCAGGAAGGCCTGTGACGCTGCCGGCGGCGGCCGGCGTTCGGGATGTCGGAGACGGCCACCGGTTGGTCGTCGGTGCCCGGGGATGGTCGCGAGGCGCTCGACCTCGCGCCGCGGGAGGTCTCCCGGCGCGGCAAGGCCCCGAGTAGCCGGGGGCTCACGCCTCCCGGTCTCCTCGGGGCCCGTGCCTGTCGACGACCGCCTGCCAGACACCCGACCCCGAAGGGCCGAGCGGACCGGTCTGCCCGCCCTGACGGGAGGGCCGACCTCCAGCGATCGCCTCCCCGGAGCCTCCTGACCGCCTCTCGGCGACCGCTCCTCCCCGGATGGATGCACTCTGCACCTGCCTGCCGACGTGGTCAAGAGGCGGGCGCGAAATCCCGAGGTTGTCCGCAGAAGTTGTCCCGTCGTCCCCAGGGACGCGCCCGGCATCGACAGGGTCTCCACAGGCTCCTGGGGAAAGCCCCGTTCGCGATGGCAGTCGACCGCCTCCCTCGCGAAAGAGGATCAACAGGCCGCGGCCGGGGTACC